>JAABUM010000640.1_pt1 | contig 58999 bp, 53 predicted proteins | sample 5559161 | NCBI WGS metagenome assembly JAABUM01 (sample SAMN10711868, study PRJNA513369) | rock metagenome | isolation source: Antarctica rocks | place: Antarctica: Victoria Land, Siegfried Peak nord
AGCTGCACCGCCGAGTCGCTCGGGGGTTCAGGAATCGGGACAACTACCGGCTCCGCATGCTCCTCATCGCAGGAGGCTTCACCGACCCCCGGCTGGCATGACCTCCCACCTCAGGTCCCAAGAGCCGAGAAAGTCGAGGACGTAGGCCACCGGAGCGCCATGGAAGTTGCCGTTGGACTCGACGCGACCATCAGGTGTGACGACGGGGTTGTCCACCGCGGACGCCAGCTCCCACCCGGCGACACGGGCCGCGTGGTCGAGGGTGTCGCGGAAGGCGCCGGCGACCTGGGGGGCACAGCGCAGGGAGTATGCGTCCTGCACGCGGGTGCACGCCTCGGTGCGGTGCGACTCGCGAATCTCGCTCTGCCGCATCACTGCTCGCATGTTCTCCGCGGAGTCCGCCTGGCCCGGCTGGGGTCGTAGGGCGTGCAGGTCCGGCGCGAGGACGGCGTCGGACCCGAGCAGCCCCTCAAGGCTCATCGCGGCGGCAACGTCGGCTGTGGTCACCAGCCGGTGCAGGTCGGCGAGGGCCAGAGCCAACATCCCCAGCATCCCGTCGGTCCCGTTGATGAGGGCCAGACCCTCCTTCTCGCGCAGCACGAGTGGCTCGATCCCGGCCGCCCGCAACGCGTCTGAGGCATCGACGAGGACCCCACCCACGTCGCGTACCCGCCCTTCGCCTGTCGCCGCGAGGGCGCAGTGAGCCAGGGGCGCCAGGTCGCCCGAACAGCCGAGCGACCCGAACTCGTGCACGACCGGCGTGATGCTCGCGTTCAGCATCGACGCATACGTCTCGGCGACCTCGACCCGGACCCCGGTGCGGCCGGTGGCCAGGGTCGAGAGGCGCGGCAGCATCAGGGAGCGGACGACCTCGCGCTCCACCTCCGGGCCGGACCCGGCGGCGTGCGAGCGGATGAGGCTGCGCTGCAGCTGCGCCCGCATCGCCGGCGGGATGCCCGTGGTGGCCAGCGCCCCGAACCCGGTCGAGATCCCGTAGTGCGGACGGCTGTCGTCGGCGAGCCGGTCGACCACGGCCCGGCTGGCCCGCATCTCCGCGGCCGCAGCCTCGTCGATGACGACCTGTGCGTCGTGCCGGGCCACCGCCACGACATCCGCGAGCGTGAGGGGGCCGATGCCGACGACGGCCGGGACGGCCGTAGCCGTCACGCGCACGGTCGGCTGCGTCAGGGTCATGGCTCCAGTGCAGCCCGTGGGCACCCTCTCCGCACCGGGCCGGCACCAGATTGTGTCTCTGATCCAAGACACCCGTCGTGAGACGCTGTCATCATCGGTCGGTGCGAAACGTCATCATCACGGCCGGGTCTCGGGGTGTCGCGCCCCTCACCGGCCCGGCCCACCGGCTGTGACCAACGCCCGCTCCGCCTCGGCTGCGCTTGAGGTGCTGGGGCTCCTGTCGCACCACACCGAGCCACTGCCCGCCGCGGCGATCAGCCGACACCTCGACCTCCCCCGCTCGTCGACCTACCACCTGCTGGCTGTCCTGCAGCAGCACGGCTACGTCGCCCACTACCCGGAGGAGCGGCGTTATGGGCTCGGCGTCGCCGCCTTCGAGCTGGGTTCCGCCTACTCGCGGCAGGCGCCGTTGCAGCGCCTGGCCCGGCCGATCCTCACCCGGCTCGTCGACGAGCTCCGCCACAACGCCCACTTCGCGGTGCTGCACGGCAACGACGTGCTCTACCTCGTCGAGGAGCGCGCCCCGCGCCGCCCGTCCCTGGTGAGCAACGTCGGCGTGCGGCTTCCCGCGCACCTGACCGCCAGTGGCCTGGCCCTGCTGGCCACCCTGCCGGCCCCCCAGGTACGTGCGCTTTACCCGTCGGCGACCGCGCTCGTGCGGCGGCACGACGCCGGCCCCACCTCCCTGCGCCAGCTGCGAGCGCTGCTCACCGGCGTATGGGCCCGCGGATATGCCGTCGAGCAGGGCACGGTCACCCCCGGGTTCGCGTCGGTCGCCGCCGCCGTGCTGGACCACGCGGGCTACCCCGCTGCGGCGTTCGCCGTCACCTACGAGAGTGCCGACCGAACGGCCGACGAGGGTGTCGACGACGAGACCCGGCTGGCGGCGGCGGTGACGGCGGCCGCAACCACGTTGTCGCGCCGGATCCTGGGCACGAGGATGACCTCGTGACCCCACCCCCCGAATCGAGCGTCCTGCGGGTGCTCGAGCGCTACTACGACACCGCCCCGCGGTCGGCCTGCGACGTCGAGGACCACGGGGCGCTCACCCTCTTCGTGCGCCGGGAGGGCTGGCCCTACTACGCCCGCCCCACCCTCGGCCGGACCGCCGACATCGGCCCGGACGAGCTGACCGCCGTGCTGGCCCGGCAGCGCAAGCTCGACCTGCCCCGCGCGCTGGAGTGGGTGCACGAGACGACGCCGTCCCTGCTCGCCACCGCGCGGGCGGTCGGGATGACCGTCGAGGAGTGCCCCCTGCTCGTCCTGCAGGGCGACCCGATGTCGCCGCCGGACAGCCGTGTACGCCTCGTGTCGGCCGACGACCCCGACCTCGCTCTGGTGCGCGCGGCGGTCGACGTGGGGTTCGGGACAGCGGGCACCGCCGTCGGCGAGGCGTCGACCGCTGAACGGGACGTCAGCGCCGCCCGGCCGCAGACCGGCCCCCGCATCGCTGCCCTCATCGAGGCCGGACTCATGGTGTTCGCCGGGGCGTTCGACCCGGCCGCGGGGCCGGTGGGCGGAGGCAGTCACAACCCACGCGGCGACGCCACCGAGATCGTCGGGGTCGCCGTGTTGCCGGCGTTCCGACGTCAGGGTCTGGCCACTGCGCTGACCGCGCTCCTCGCGCGGGACGCGCGTGAGCACGGCGTCGGCCTGGTCTTCTGCTCCGCGCAGGACGACGACGTCGCCCGGGTCTACGAGTCGGTGGGCTTCCGCCGCGTCGGCACGGCCTGTGTCGCTGAGGCCCCGTGACGGCGCTCGACCCGCAGACAACCGTCACGGTGGTCGTCCTGTGTGGTGGCTCGTCCCAGCGGCTCGGCATGGACAAGCTCGGGGCGGCCCTGGGCCGCTCCACCGTCCTCGACACGTGTCTAGCCGACCTCCCGCAGTTGTGGCCGGTCGTGGCGGTCGGCCCCGAGCGAGCCACCCGTCGACCCGTGACCTGGGCCGTCGAGACGCCACCTGGGGGTGGCCCGCTCGCCGCGATCGCCGCCGGCTTGGCCCTGGTCACCACCGACCTCGTCGTCGTCGTCGCCGGTGACATGCCGTTCGTCGGGTCTCTCGTCGCCCCCTTGGCTGCCGCGCTGGCCGACCGGCCGGTGGCGGGCGCCGTGGCCGCCGCCGACGGTGCGGGGCGGACGAACCCGCTGCTCGCGGCATACCGGACCACCGCCCTGCTCCGCGCGATGCCGGACGACCCAGCCGGAGGTCGGGCGCGGGTGCTGCTGGAGTCGCTGGCCACCAGCCCATTGACCGTGGCGCCCGAGGACGCCGTCGACGTCGACACCCCAGAGGCGCTCGCCGCCGCCCGCCGTAGGGTCGGACGATGAGAGCCGTGACGATCCCGACCCCCGGCGACGCTGACGCCCTGGTGCTCGACGAGGTGCCCGAGCCCTCCCCCGGTGCCGATGAGGTGGTCGTCGACGTGGTCTCGGCCGGCCTCAATCGCGCCGACGTCATGCAGCGGCAGGGCTTCTACAACCCGCCCCCTGGCGCATCGGCCTACCCCGGTCTCGAGGTGAGCGGGCGGATCGCGGTGCTGAGCGACGGGGTGACCGGCTGGTCGGTGGGCGACGAGGTGTGCGCCCTGCTGACCGGCGGGGGCTACGCCGAGCGCGTCGCCGTGCCGGCGGGACAGCTGCTGCCCGTGCCCGACGGCGTGTCTTTGGAGGACGCGGCTGCGCTCCCCGAGGTTGTCAGCACCGTCTGGTCCAACCTGTTCATGACGGCCAACCTGCAGCCGGGCGAGGTCCTGCTCGTCCACGGCGGCTCGTCGGGCATCGGCACGATGGCCATCCAGCTGGCCCGGGAGGTCGGCGCGCAGGTGGCGGTCACCGCCGGGTCGGCCGCGAAGCTCGACGTATGCCGCGAGCTCGGGGCGAGCATCCTCGTGAACTACCGCGAGCAGGACTTCGAGCAGGTGGTGCGCGAGGCCACCGACGGCCACGGCGCCGACGTCATCCTCGACACCATCGGCGCGAAGTACCTCGCCCGCAACGTCTCGGTGCTCGCGCCCAACGGCCGGCTCGTCATCATCGGCCTCCAGGGCGGGCGGACCGGCGAGATCCACCTCGGGGCCATGCTGGCCAAGCGGTGCGCCCTGATCGCCACGACGCTGCGGGCCCGGCCCCTCGGCGAGAAGGCCGCCATCGTCGCGGCCGTCCGCGAGCACGTCTGGCCGATCGTCGCGGCGGGACGGGTGCGGCCGGTCATCCAGGGCCGTTACCCCCTGGACCAGGTCGCGGCCGCCCACCGCGAGATGGAGGCGTCCACGCACATCGGAAAGATTCTGCTCACCCTCTGACGGGCCCGACCGGAAGCGGGCGAAACCGCGGCGTTCGTCCCAAAGGGCGACTGGAGTCGGTCGAAGACGGTCCGGATGGGCTATCCCGTCGAAGAGCCCGGCCCAGCATCATGGTCGAGGTGGCCGCCCGTGTGACGCCCTTCGGGTGTCGCCCTGCCCCTGTGGCGGCTACTGGGCGGCGGGGGCCCCTCGGGGCTCCCGCCGCTCTATCTCCATGGCGGTGCTGCAGAATGCACGGATGAGCCAGCAACAGGGCAGCCAGGGCAGCCAGCCGGAAGAGGGCCACCGGCCGGAAACGCCCGAAGGCCAGCGGGTCATCGTCGTCACCCAGGACGGGATGGGCGTAGCAGACAACCGCGGCGACCACGGCGACCCGTCGGAGGACGGCGGGGAGCGCGCCACCAACCCGGCCGACCTGGTGGAGCAGCCGGCCAAGGTCATGCGGCTCGGGTCGATGATCAAGAACCTGCTCGACGAGGTACGCAACGCCCCGCTCGACGAGGCCGGCCGGGCCCGGCTGGCCGAGATCCACCGGCGGTCCATCGAGGAGCTCAAGACCGGCCTCGCCCCCGAGCTCGTGGACGAGCTGGACCGGATCGCCCTGCCCTTCGGGGAGACGGCGCCCTCCGACGCGGAGCTGCGGATCGCCCAGGCTCAGCTGGTGGGCTGGCTCGAGGGGCTCTTCCACGGCATCCAGACCGCCTTGTTCGCCCAGCAGATGGCCGCGCAGCAGCAGCTGCAGGGGATGCGCCGGGCCCTCCCCCCGGGTCACCCGGCAGCGGAGCAGCCCGGGCCGGCGATGCCCGGTCAGATGGGCGGCCCGCAGAGTCCGGGCGCCTCGGGCACCGGCCAGTACCTCTAGTCAGAGGGGCGGGCCACGCACGAGGCGGCTCGCAAGCAAACCCCCTTTAGGCGGTGGATCACACCCCTAGGAGGCGGGTGCAACCCACCGCGTCATCCCTAGGCGGCCAGGACGGTCCGCCTGATCCCGGTCTGGCTGCAGCCCGACCGCCCAGACCCTGAACCGCGCCCTGCACGACGGCTCGTCTGGACACGTTCGGCACCACGTCGAGCTCTACCGGTTCGGGACCGCGGGCTACGCCCGGGTTGACCAGCCTGAGGATCGGCACTCGGATGCGCCTCACTAATCCTGCTCATGACCGAGCCGGGATCGACGGTCGTCCCCCTCACGGCCTCCGGCCCGCCCTTCACCCCGTCGTCCGGCGCACCGTCTCGACACCGACGATCTCGAGGTGGGGCGTGCCGTCGGACTCGCGGGCGAGCGTGACGTGGATGCCCTGGAGGATGCCCTGGGTCGCCACGTAGCTGCCGTCGGCCAGGAGCAGCAACGGGAACACCCGGGGCCCCAGGCACAACGACAGGTCGCGTCCGTGCAGGGCCAGTGACCAGCCGGCCTCGTAGTAGCCAAGGAACGGCTCGACGCTCTTGGCGTCCACCTTCCGGGTTTGTGCTCCCAGGTCGACCAGGGCCGTCCTGGCCGCGATGCCCTGCTCCAGGGGCTTCAGGCCGGCGGAGAGGTCCAGCCCGAGCTGCCGGGTGCCAAGGAGGTTGAGCACCTGGCCCGACCACTGCAGTCCGGTCGGCGTGGGGTTCATGTTGGTGAGGACGACGACCCCCAGGTCGTGCTGAGGCAGGAAGGCGATGTAGGAGCTGAAGCCGTCGATGCCGCCCGAGTGGGTCACCAGGCGCGTCCCGTCGGGGTAGTCGATGACGCTCCAGCCCAGGGCGTACTGGACCGTCACCGGGAGGCCTGGGGTGCTCTGCGTGATGTGCGGCTTCCAGCATTCGGCGAGGTTGGCCTCGGAGACCACGTGGCCGCCGGTCACCGAACGGCCGTGACGCAGCTGGAGGCGCACGTAGGCCGCCATGTCGGTCACCGTGCTCAGCGCCCCTCCGACGGGGGCGTAGCTGCCGACCGGGCCTGAGGGCAGCTCGACCGGTCGCGCCCGCAGGTCGAGGCCGTAGCCGGTGGCGAAGTCGTCGACCACGCCACGGGGGTCGTCCGTCATCACCGTCCCGCTCATCCCCGACGGACGCCACAGCCGGTCGCGCATGGCGTTGGCGTATGCCGCGGTCAGGTCGCGCGGGGCCACCCCGGTCGCCAGCAACGGCAGGTAGCCGCCGACGGCATACACCGTGTTGTTGTAGAAGAAGCTCGTGCCCGGCGGGTGCCTCACCGGCAGGTTGACGACATTCTGCAGCAGCTGCTCCGCGGTGGGGTCCCCCTGATGAAAGTCCGTCGCGGGCGACGCCTCGATGCCCGTGGCCATTCCGAGCAGGTCCCGCACGCGGAGCGAGTCCGTCAGCGAGGGGGTCGGCGCGCGGAACGCCGGGTATGCGGTGACGACCCTCTAGTCCCACGACAACACCCCCTGGTCGACGTAGGTCGCCACCAGTTCGGCGGTCATCGACTTCGTCGTGGAGGCCACGAGGAAGTGCGTGTCGCTGGTCACCGGCTTGCGGCCCCTGAGGCTGCGCACCCCGAAGGTCTTGGTGTGCAGCACCGCGTCAGCACTGACCACCGCCACCGCCCCACAGACGTTGTTCAGCTGGTCGAACGCGGCCCCTACCGCCGCGTCGAACGCTGCCCAGTCGCCGGACGACGCCGTCGGACCACCGCGGGGCGCCGCGGTCGCTGATGCGGGTGAGGCCGCCGCAATCCCGCCCGCGACGGCCGATGCGGCCACACCACGCAGCACAGTCCGGCGAGACAGGCCGTCACCCATAAGAGCTCCCCCATCGGTCCGCGCTGGAGGCATCACCGGTGGCCAATGATGGCCGTTCGCCCGGGCATGACGCATGAGATTGGCTCACCTGGCCGACGCCAGTCGGACAGGCACTCGCCGGCGCCCGCCGCGGCATACCGGACGAACAGGGCGCCCGGGCCGCTCGTGCCTGTCCGGCGGGCGGCGTGCCCATGATACCGATTGATACCTTTGCGGCCATGGCCATGACGTTACGGCTCGACGAAGTGACGACCGGCTCCTCACCGAGCGGGCCCGCTCCCTGCGCCGAAGCAAGCAGGAGATCGCCCGGGAGGCCATCCACTCGTACTTGACTAACGAGGTCGGACGGCTCGAAGACCTGCAGGACGAGCTGGCCGTGGCCCGCGACCAGTTGCGCCGACAGCTCGGTGACGTCACGTACGTCTCCACGACCCAGGCCCGTCGATCCCTGGGGCTCGACCCCGCGTGACCTACGAGGTCCTGTGGTCGGACGAGGCCCTCAGCGCGGCCTCCGTCTACCTCCAGGACGACCGCGACGGGATCGTCGCCGTGTTCGACGCTACCGATGCGCTCATGACGGACCCCACCCCCGCTGACTCGTTCGCCTGGGGCGGCATCCTGCGGCGGCTCCGCGTGGGGCGATACCGGGTCATCAAGGAGGTTCATGTCGCCACCGTCACGATCGAGGTCGTCCGCCCGGCGCGTTCCGCCTGACCGGCAGGTGCCGGGCTCGACGGCGCCCGGCTACGGCATGAGTCCGTTGGTCCGACGGACGGCGGCGTAGGCGGCCGGCAGGTCGGCTGGGGCGACCTTCGTCGCGAGCAGGGGCAGGTAGCCGCCGACGGCGAAGACCCTGTTGTTGTAGACGTACGTCATGTTCGGCGCGGCGACGACCGGTAGGTTCGCGACCGACTCCAGCAGCTGCGTCGCCGTCCCCTCGCCCAGGTGCACCCGCCGGCGTCCTACGCGGCACACCCCGTCAAGGCAGAGGGGTGCGCCGCGTGTGCCTGTCGGGCGGACGGCGAGATGACGAGGCGGCATCGACACAGCGACGACATCGTGGTCGATCGCCGACCGTCCGACGTCCACGATCGACCACGCTCTCGGCAACCCGGGCGGCGCTACGTCCAGGAGGAGCGCTCCCGCACGGTCGGCGCATACCGGCTGTCCCACTGCACGAACGGCTGCTCGAGCTTGTACTTCAGGTTTGGCTGCCGCACGAGCACGACGTAGCCGCCGTTCTCGGGGTTCTCCAGCGCCTCGAAGTACTCAACGCTCCAGTGGAACCAGCGCATGCAGAACAGCCGCATCGTCAAGCCGTGGGTGACGATGACAAGGTTCTGGTCGGCCACCGGCTTCACCTCGAACGAACGCCAGAGCGACTCGAGGAAGGTGCTGACCCGGTCGTAGACGTCGGACCCGGACTCGCCGTGGGTAAACCGGTAGTAGAAGTGGCCGAACTCGTTGCGCAGCTTCTTCTGCGCGGCGATGTCGTCGGTGTCCTGGAAGTTGGCCCAGTCCTGCTCGCGCAGGCGCGGCTCGACCCGCACCTCCGCCACGGGCACGCCGAGGTCGAGGGCCTCGATCGTCTGGCGCACCCGGACGTAGGGGGACGCGTACATCGTCACCGGCTCACGCGCGAGGTATGCGCGCAGTCGCTGTCCGGCCGCGGTCGCCTGCTCGATCCCCTTCGGTGTCAACGACAACGCGTGGTCGGGCACCGTCTCGTAGATCGCGTCGTCGACGTTGCCCTGCGACTCTCCGTGGCGGACGAGGACGATGCGCTTCGGCCGGTTGGCCGCCGCCATCAGGCGATCGCCGCGGCCGCGGCCCGTCCGGCGACCCGGCCGGAGAACAGGCAGCCGCCGAGGAAGGTGCCCTCGAGGGAGCGGTAGCCGTGCATCCCGCCGCCGCCGAACCCCGCGACCTCGCCCGCCGCATACAGTCCCGGCAGCGGCGTGCCGTCGGGGTGCAGCACCCGGCTGCTGAGGTCGGTCTGCAAGCCCCCCAACGACTTTCGCGTCAGGACCGACAGGCGCACCGCGATGAGCGGCCCGTGCTTGGGGTCGAGCAGGCGGTGCGGCGCCGCCGTGCGGATGAGCTTGTCGCCGAGGTAGCGGCGGGCGCCGTGGATGGCCGTCACCTGGGCGTCCTTGGCGAAGGGGTTGGCCATCTCCCGGTCGCGCTCGACGACTTGACGCTCGATCTCGTACGGGTCGAGCGGAGCGTCGGGGGTCAGGGCGTTCATCCGCTCGACGAGACCGTGGATGGTCGTGGCCGTGACGAAGTCGTCGCCGTGGTCGACGAAGTCCTGCACCGGCTTCGAGGCGCCCGGGCGCACCCGCCCGAGCACCTGACGCACGGACTTCCCCGTGAGGTCGGGGTTCTGCTCGGAGCCGGAGAGGGCGAACTCCTTCTCGAGGATGCTCTGCGTCAGGACGAACCACGAGTGGTCGAACCCGCTGCGGCGCAGGTGTTCCAGCGTACCGAGCGTGTCGAAGCCGGGGAAGAGCGGCGCGGGCAGCCGACGTCCGGCACCGTCGAACCACATCGACGACGGGCCTGGGAGGATCCGGATGCCGTGGCCCGGCCAGATCGGCGCCCAGTTGTGCAGCCCCTCGACGTAGTGCCACATCCGGTCACCGTTGATGAGGCTCGCGCCGGCGTTCTGGGTGATGCCGAGCATCCGGCCGTCGACGTAGTAGGGGACGCCGGTCACCAGATGCTCGGGCGGGGTGCCCAGCCGGTCCGGCCAGGCCGCACGCACGAGGTCGTGGTTGCCGCCGATCCCACCCGAGGCGACGATCACCGCCTGCGCGCTGAGCTCGAACTCGCCGGTGTGGTCTCGGTTCGTGGCGTGACCGCGGGCTTGGGTGGCCGACGCCAAGACGCTGCCGCCCACGCCGGTGACCTCCCCGTCGCTCGTCAACAGCTCGTCGACCCGGTGGCGGAACGCGAACCGCAGCCGCCCCGCCTGCTCGGAGTCGATCGCCTTGCGTAGGAACGGTTCCACGACCCCCGGCCCGGTGCCCCAGGTCACGTGGAAGCGCGGCACCGAGTTGCCGTGGCCGCCGGCCCGACCGTCGCCGCGCTCGGCCCACCCCACGACGGGGAACCACCGCATACCCATGGCGTGAAGCCAAGCCCGCTTCTCGCCGGCCGCGAAGTCGACGAAGGCCCGCGCCCAGAGTCCGGGCCAGTGGTCTTCCGGCCGGTCGAACCCCGCCGTGCCCTGCCAGTCCTGCCAGGCGAGCTCGACGGAGTCCTTGACGCGCATCCGGCGCTGTTCCGGCGAGTCGACCAGGAAGAGCCCCCCGAACGACCAGAACCCCTGGCCGCCGAGGTTGGCCCGCGACTCCTGGTCGAGGACGACGACCGACCGACCGGCGTCGGTCAGCTCGGTCGCCGCCACCAGACCCGCGAGGCCGGCGCCGACGACGATGGCGTCGGCATCGCTCACGCGTTCAGCTGCCGCAGGAGACTCGGTACCCGGTCGAGGTAACCGGGCTTCTCGAAGCCGGTGAGGCCGGCGTTGCCGAGGATGATGTGGTCGGTGCCGACCGCTCCGAGCGCCCCGAACCGGTCGACGAGCTGGTCGTCGCTCTCGGTGGCGAAGTCGGCCCGGGTGAGCACCGTCTTCTCGATGTCGGCGTCGTCGCGCCCGACGTCGGCGCAGTGTGCGCGGATGACGTCATACTTCGCCTTCACCTTCTCGGGCCCCATGTCGAAGATGTTGCAGGCGTCCGCGTACTGCGCCACCATCCGCAGCGTCTTCTTCTCCCCGCCACCGCCGATGAGGATCTTCGGGTGGGGCTTGGCCACGGCCTGCGGATGGTTCAGCGGTCGCTCGAGCTGGTAGCGCTGGCCCTGGAACGCCGTGTCGTCGTCGCTCCACATCTGCTGGGCCAGCTGCAACGTCTCCTCCAGCCGCTCGAAGCGCTCGGAGGTGCTCGGGTAGGGCACGCCGAGGCCACGGTGCTCCTCGTCGTTCCACGCCGCACCGACGCCGAACCAGGCCCGCCCACCGGACAGCACGTCGAGGGTCGTCACCGTCTTGATGAGCAGGCCGGGGTGCCGGTAGGTGACTCCGGTCACGAGGGTGCCGAGCGTGATCTGCTGGGTGACCCCCCGCGGCATACGCGAGCGCCGTATAGCCCTCGAGCATGGCGTTCTCCGGCGGACCGACCATGGAGATCTGGAAGAAGTGGTCCATCACCCACAGGCTCGCCATGCCGGCGTCGTCGGCGTCGCGGGCGATCCGGGCAAAAGTGGGTCCGATGCCCTCGGGGGCGTCGGGCCAGGTGAAGTTCGATACCTGAAGGCCAAGTTTCATGTGTTAAAGGTATGCCGGTGATGTCAGCCGTGTCTCCCGGGCTTCCCGCCCTCCCTCGCATCCCCTGGTGGGGGCGGGTGTCGGCGGTCGTCGCGCCGGTCGCGCTCACCGGCGGCTGGCTCTGGGCAGGAGCCATCACCCGCGGGTTCGACCCGGTCCGCTCGACCATCAGCGACCTCGCCGCGGGGGACGCGCCGACCCACTGGCTCATGACGATCGCCCTGGTCCTCACCGGTCTCGCTCACATCGTCACCGCGGTGGGGCTGAAGCCGGCCGACGTGGCGGGTCGCACGCTGCTCGGTGTCGGGGGCGGCGCCACGCTGCTCACGGCCTGGATCCCCAACTCGATCGCCGGGCACAACGTCGTCGGCCACATGATCGTCGCCTACCTGGCGTTCGCGACCCTGAGCGTCTGGCCGGCGGTCATCGCCGTCAACCGGGCCGACGCGCCCCTGGTGCTGCGCCGCCGGTTCGGGCAGCTGGTCGCGATCGGGCTAGGCGTGCTCGTGCTCATCACGATCGCGGACATCATCACCGGGGGCGCCACGCTGGGGCTGCGCGAGCGGCTCCTGGCCACGGCGCAGTCGCTCGTCCCACTGGCCGTGGTCATGGGCTGCGTCCTCGCCGAACGGTCTCGCGCCCCCGCCCCGGTCAACCCCCTCTCCTGATCTCCACCGCCACCCTCACCCTCTCCATTCTGCCTAATAGGAGCGCAGTGCACGGTGCTGGGCTGGCGTGACGAACATGAGGAGCGCAGCGCACGGGTTTCCGTGCGCTGCGCTCCTCATGTTCCAGGCCGCGTTCGCTGCGCTCCTATTAGGCAGAAAAGCTGGGGGGAGCTGGGGGGGCTGGGGGGGTGGGGGTGGGGGCCCTCAGCCGCCAGAACGGTTGCGCAGCTGGGGGAACTGGTCGTCGCGCCACTCGTTCTCCGGTGCCGCCGACGCACCCGCGGCCAGGTCGTCCTCGCGGCCGCGCAGCTCGACCCGGCGGATCTTGCCGGAGATCGTCTTCGGCAGCTCGGCGAACTCGATACGGCGCACCCGCTGCCACGGCGCGAGGTGCTCACGGGCATACGTGAGGATCGACAGGGCCGTCGCCTCGGTGGGCTCGTGGCCAGGCGCCAGGACGATGTACGCCTTGGGCACCGCCGCGCGCACGGCGTCGGGGGCGGGCACGACCGCGGCCTCGGCGACCGCGGGGTGCGCGATGAGCACCGACTCCAGCTCGAACGGGCTGATCTTGTAGTCGCTCGCCTTGAACACGTCGTCGGTGCGCCCGACGTAGGTGATGTAGCCGTCGCTGTCGATCGTCGCGACGTCACCAGTGTGGTAGAAACCGCCGGCCATCGCCTCGTCGTTGCGCTGGGGATCTCGCTGGTAGCCGGTCATGAGCGGCAACGGCCGGTCGGCGAGGTCGAGACAGATCTCCCCCTCCGCGGGCCCGTCCTCCGAGGCCGAGACTCGTTGTCCCGTCACGGGATCCACGAGCACCACCGGCACCCCCGGCAGCGGCCGCCCCATCGAACCGACCTTGAGCGCCGAGCCCGGAGTGTTGCCGACCTGCGCCGTCGTCTCGGTCTGGCCGTAGCCGTCACGCAACGTCAGGCCCCACGCCTTCTGCACCTGCTCGATGACCTCGGGGTTGAGCGGCTCACCGGCGCCGATGACCTCACGCAGCTGGCCCGGGCCGCCCGACAGGTCGGCGTTGATGAGCATCCGCCACACCGTGGGCGGCGCGCACATCGACGTGACGCCGTTCTCCCGCACCACCTTCAGCAGTGCCGGAGGGTCGAACCGGGTGTAGTTGTAGAGGAAGACGGTGGCCTCGGCGTTCCACGGCGCGAAGAAGCACGACCACGCGTGCTTGGCCCAGCCGGGCGAGGAGATGTTGAGGTGGACGTCACCGGGCTCGAGGCCCAGCCAGTACATGGTTGTCAGGTGCCCCACCGGGTAGGACACCTGCGTGTGCTCGACGAGCTTGGGCTTGCTCGTGGTCCCCGACGTGAAGTAGAGCAGGAGGGGGTCACCCGGTGCGGTGCCCGGGTGTTCGGCCGGCGGCACATCGAACCGGTATGCCGCGTCAAGCGACTCCCAGCCCTCGGGCGCCCCCGCCCCGCGGGTCACCGCGACCTTGCCGTAGTCACCCGGCACGTCGGCGAACGTCCCCGTGTCGGCGAGGTTGGCGATGACGAACCGGGCCCCGCCCCGCTCGACCCGGTCGCGAAGGTCGGCCGCGCCCACCGCGGTCGTCGTGGGCATGATGACCGCGCCGAGCTTGATGATGGCCAGCATCGACTCCCAGAGCTCGACCTGGTTGCCGAGCATGACGATGACGGCGTCGCCCCTGCGGACCCCCTGGCGGGCGAGCAGCGCGGCGACCTGGTCCGAGCGACGCGCAAGGGTGTCGAACGACCACGACGACGGCTCGCGGCCGGCCGCGGCGTCGGCCTGCTCGACGATGACGAGAGCGGGCGCCTGGTTGCCCCGGGCGATGGCGTCGAACCAGTCGACCGCCCAGTTGAACCGGCCTCCGACGTCCGGCCAGCGGAAGCCCTCGACCGCGGCGCGGTGGTCGCCGCGCCACCCCATGAGCTGGTTGCGCGCCCGCCGGAACGCCTCGGTCGCGGCCGAGCCGTCCGGCATACCGGCGGTCACCGACGGCCCTCCGGGTCCTCGCCGACCCGGCCGGTCTCGCCGGCGGTCGTGTCGGGCCGTTCGGTCCGGGGGTCCTCGAGCTCGCGCGCTGCGTGAGCGTTCGTGGGGGTGACCTTCGTGGTCGGGCCCTCGGTGTCGGCGGAGGGCGTGGTCTCGTCGCCGGTGGAACGGGCCACCATCCGCATGGCCCGCTTGTTGGCGTCCTCGTCGATGAGGTGGTTGATCAGCTGCTGCACCCGGTCGCTGTGCGGGATCGCCCGGAACAGCTCGTTGGGACTGTCGCCGGCCGACTCGATGCTCAAGGTGCCCGACCCCACCAGGCGGTCGAGGACGCGGCGGTCGTAGCTGACGTCGGTGATCTTCGACAGGGTGATGTCCTTGCCCGACTTGTTGACGATGCCCTGGCGCAGCATCACCCGGTGGGTGGTGATGACGTAACGGGTCGTGCGCCAGCGCAAGAAGGGCACGATGACGAGGGGGATGCCGAGCAGCACCGCCACCGCGACAGTGATCCACTGGATCCAGTTGCCCGTGGTGTCGTCGGGCGTGACGTAGGCGACGTAGATCGCCGCTGCCGTCAGGATCACGCCCACGATGGTGGCGGGCACGACGACCTGCCAGTGCGGGTGCAGGTCACGCTCGACCTTCTCGCCACTCGTCAGAACGTTCTCGGGGAAACCCATGTCGTCACCTTTGCCGGTCGGTCGTCGGTCTACTGCTGGTCGGCCGGGAAGAGGGCGGCGAGCTCGCGGATCGCGCTGACCGTGACTCCCTCAGCCGAGTAGTAGGGGTCCGAGGCGAGCACCTCGTCCACACGGGCGCGGTCGGCGGTGAAGACGACCATGGACCCACTCCCGTCGTCGAAGGGGCCGGCCAGCGCGACCTCCGCCCCGGCGTACAGCTGGGCGAGGGTCTCGCGATGGCGAGCCCGGAGCGACACGCGCGGAGCGATCTCGGTGCGGTCGGTGAACTCGAGCTCGACGACGACCATGGCGACCATGCCGTCACCGTATGCCGTCGGTGGCCTCTGCGGAACGGTGCCGCCTGGGAGGCCACGCCCGTCCGCTGGCGGTCTTGACGTCTCCCTGTCCCGTGATCTGCCGTTTGCGCGTCAGCGGCCGGGGGCGGCGCCCGTTCCGGTGCGGGCGCCGCCTACGCCGCCTGCGCCACCGTTCCCGCCGGTCAGCCCCCGCACGTTGGCGGTGCTGTTGGTAGGGAGCGCAGAGCTGACGTCGGCCAGGATCACCTGGTCACCAGCCACCAGGCCGGTGCGGATCTCGGCCAGCCCGCCGCCTACGGCGCCCACGGTGACCGCAGTCGGCGTGGACACGCCGTTCTTCAGCACGGCGACGCGGGTGCCCCCGGTAGCCGAGCCGGGCACAGCCGAGACGGGCACGGTGAGGACGTTGGCGACCTGGGCGGTGGTGATGCTCGTGGCCGCGTAGGTCCCGGTGGCCAGCGTGGTCGGCGTCGTCGGCAGCGTCACCGTGACGTTGTAGGTGACCGTCGCCGCCGCGGCGGAGCCGGTCGTGGCCGCCGGCAGCATCGCGATCTGCGTCACCGAGCCCTTGAGGAGTCCGAGGCCCGGCGGGTTGACGGTGGCCGCCTCCCCCACCTTGATCGACGGCAGCTTGGCCAGAGGTACGGGCACGGTCACGGTCGCGGCGCCGTCACCGACGATGGTGATGGTCGAGGTGGAGGTCTCCGCCTGGCCCGGGGTCAGGCCGATGGCGCCGACGACACCGCCGATCGGCGCAGCAAGGGTGGACCCGTCGAGGTTGGCCTGAGCAGCGGTCACGGCCTGTTCGGCGGCGGTGATGCTGGCCTGGTCGCTGAGGACCTTCGCCGCCTGAGACGCTTCAGCGCTCGCGGTCGACTGCGTCCCCGCGGCCGAGCCGTTCCCACCGGTGCTCGAGCCGGTCGTCGAGCCGTTTCCCGACTTCGCCGTCGAGGATCCGCTCGTCGCTGTGGCGGAAGCCCCCGCGGCCGGCGTCTTGGACGCTGCGCCCGACCCTGCAACCGACGCCGAGCCGGCGCCCGCGGCACCGCCCGACCCGGTGCTCGGCGCCTTGGTGCTGGTGCCGGTCGGGCTGCTGGAGGCGGCTGTGGCCGCGCCGGCGGACTGCTGGGCCAGCGGCTTCTCAGCGGCCGTGAGTGCGGTGGCGTAGCTCGAGACCGCCGTCTGCGCCGTGCCCAAGGCCCTCGACCAGTCCTGAAGGGCGGGTACGCACTTGGCGATGTCCTCGGGGCTCACCGTATGCGTCGGCGAGGTGGTGGGCGACGTCGTCGGCGACGTCGTGGGTGAGGTCGTCGGTGAGGTCGTCGGTGAGGTCGTGGGTGACGTCGTCGTCGGCGAGGTCGTGGGTGACGTCGTCGGCGACGTCGTGGGTGAGGTCGTGGGGGAGGTCCTGGGTGAGGTCGTGGGTGAAGTCGTGGGTGAGGTCGTCGGCGACGTGGTGGGCGACGTGGTGGGCGACGTCGTTGGTGACGTCGTTGATGAGGTCGTCGGTGACGTCGCCGAGGTCGTCGGTGACGTCGCCGAGGTGGTGGGAGATGTCGACGTGGCGGTCGAGGACGCCCGGGTGAGCTGGGGGGTCGCGGCCAGGACAGGCGCGCAGGCGGTGGTCTCCGCTGCGGCCGCGGCCTTCATCGCGGCGAGGGCCTGCTGCATCGGGCCGGCGTCAGGCATCGTCGCGGACCCGCCGGGGGTGGTGCTGCGGGCGCCCGTGGAGGGGGCCGACCCGGGGGACCCGGTAGCTCCCGTACCCCCCGTGGTCCCTGTGGACCCGGCAGACCCTGTCGACCCTCTGAACCCTGTGGACCCTGTGGACCCTGTGGACCCTGTGGACCCTGTGGACCCCGTGGACCCTGTGGACCCTGTGGACCCTGTGGACCCCGCGGGCGCTGTGGCGGTGCTGCCGGTCGTTCCTCCAGTGCTCTTGGCGGCCGATGAGGCAGCGGCGCTGCCGGCCGCTGACGACGATCCGGTCGTCCTCGCAGTCGACGCCCCGCTCGCCCCGCTCGTCCCGGCCGCCGGCGACCCCGTCGCGCCGGCGGCGGCTGCTCCACTCGCCGTGGAGGTCGCCGTCTGGTCGGTGGTCAGCTGGGCCTGCGCCTGGAGCAGCTGGGCCTGCGCGTCGGTCAGCGCGGCCTGGAGCGGGGTCTGGTCGATCGTCGCCAGCTGTTGCCCCGGGGTGACCGTGTCTCCGACCTTGACCAGGACCCCGGTCACCGTGCCGCTGACCGGGAACGCGGCGGCCACCTGGGTCACCCGCTTGACGGTGCCCGTGATGGTCAGGGTCTGCGAAACCGAGCCCGTCGAGGCGGATGCCAGTCGGTAGGTGCCCGCGACGTCGTTCTTCGCGGCCTGGGCGTAGGCGAGGTAGCCACCGGCGCCGAGGACGACGACCGTGCCGGCCGCGACGGCGCCACGACGGCGCCACCGGCGGCGCTCGCGGGCGCTAGCCATTCGCGGAGCCCGTCGTCGCTGCACCGGCGGGGCCGGTCGGCCGACCGGCCCCGCCGGTGCAGCTGCCGTTGGTCGCGGGGCGGAGTGCGACGGCCGTCGCGGCGACGGCCCCGGTGTCGTCGGGCTTGCCCGTCGCCGTCGCGCACTCGCCAACGGCCACATCGGACGCGGCGGCCGGCTTCTCGGCGATGTATGCCGTGGAGCCGGTCGTCGTCACGGTCACCGTGACGGTCGACCCGGCGGGGGTGGCCGAGCCCGTGGCCGCACCACCTGCCGCACCGCCACCACCGCCGCCGCGCATCACCTCCTGCACGGTGATGGTGCTGCCGTTGACCGCCGTGACCAGGCCGTTGGTGGCGCGGCGACCTAACCCGCCCGCGCCGTCAGGTCCGGCTGTGCCCGTGCGTGTCGGCGCACCCGTCGGAGCCCCCGCACCCCCACCGCCAACACCCCCACCGCCGGCACCGCCGGCGAACCCGCCCGCGCACTGACCGTTCGTGGCTGGTCGCACCTGCACCGTGGCGGCGGTCACGGAGGTCGGCGCGGCCGCCGCCGTCCCCGGAGTGCCCGTGGCCGAGCCCGTCGACTGCGGCTCGAGCACCGTCACACAGGACCCGGTCGTCACGTCCCCGAGCGTCGCCACCACCTGGCGGGTGAACGTCGTCGTGTCGGTCCACGACACGGCCGTCTGGTCGGTGCGGGTCTGGACCTGCATGGTCGACCCGCTCACCGCGGCGATCAGGCCCGTGGTGCCCGGCTGACGCTGAGCGTTCCTCCCACCCGTGGCACCGGTCGGGGCAGGCGTCGAACCGGCTGCCGGGGCAGGCCCGCTCGTCGTCGACGAACCTCCGCCACAGCCCGCGAGGGCGAGGGCTACGAGGACGCTGAGCCCGGCATACGGAAGGGCGTGCGGACGAAGCAGGGTGGGCATGTCATTCGCTCCTGAGGGCGTCGATGGGTGCGAGCTGGGCCGCGCGCTTGGCGGGGTAGACCCCGGCCACGAGGCCGATGACGAGGGAGACGACGAGGGCGCCGATGGAGGAGAGGGCGGAGATCGTCACGGGTTGGTTGATGAGGTTGGGAAGGACGGCGGCGCCGGCATACCCGATCGCCAGGCCGAGGACACCACCGGTGAGCCCCAGGAGGCTGGCCTCGAGGAGGAACTGCCGCAGGATCACCGACGGGGTGGCGCCGAGCGCCTTGCGCAGACCGATCTCGCGCACCCGCTCGGCGACGGACACCAGCATGATGTTCATGACGCCGATACCGCCGACCAGGAGGGAGATCGCGGCGATCCCGGCCAGCAGCACGGTGAGCACGTGCTCCGTGCTGGTGGCGGTGTCGACCAGCGACTGCTGGCTGCTCAGGGTGAAGTCGGCCGAGGTCGGGCTCACCCCGTGGCTGGTGAGCAATGCGCTGTTGGTCTCCTGGTAGGCCGCGGACAGGGTCGCCTGGCTGGAGGCCTGGAGGTAGATCGTGCTGACCGCCTCCGGGTTCGTGCTCGTCGAGACCCGGGTGGCGTAGGTGGTCATGGGGATGACGACCTGGTCGTCCAAGTTGGTCGACGAGCTGGTCCCCTGGGTGTCGAGGAGGCCGATGACGGTGTACTGGGCATTGTTGATCGTCACCGTCTGGCCGACCGGGTTGCTCGTGAACAGCTCGCTGGCCGTCGTCGTCCCGAGCACCGCCACGGTGTTGCCGGCCGACAGGTCGGCGTCGGTGAAGAACCGCCCGACCGTCACCGTGCGGGCCCGCACCGACAGCCACGACGGGGTCGTGCCGACCACCGACGAGGTCCACGTCTGCGTGCCGGCGGCGAGCGACTGGTTCGAGGTCGAGGCGGGGGCGACGGCGGCGACATCGGGCGCGATGGCCGGGTCGGCGAGCATCTGCGCGTCGCCGGCGGTCAGCGTGGTCGCGGAGCCCTGGCCGCCCCGGAAGCCGGTCGCACCCGTCGTGCTGCCCGGCGTGACGACGAGCAGGTTGGAACCCAGGGCGTTGATAGCGCTGGCGACCTTCTGCTGGGCGCCCTGCCCGAGGCCGACGGTGAGCATCACCGCGGCGATGCCGATGAGGATGCCCAGCATCGTGAGGATCGACCTCATCCGCCGGGCGAGGATCGCCTCGAAGGCGGTGCGGAAGGTGTCGGCCCAGGTCATGCCTGCACCTGCGGATCGTCGTGCTCCCACAGGGGCCGGCGGCCGGTGCTCGACTCCGGCGTCGACGCGGTCGACGGCGGGATAGCTGCCGGGAGAGCCGGTGTCGCGGCCGGCTCCCCGGCTGCGTCAGGGACCCGCTTCTCGTGCGTGTGGAAGAGATGACCGTCACGGATCAGCACGGTGCGGGCCGCCTGCTGGGCTACGTCGCCCTCGTGCGTGATGAGGACGACGGTGCGCCCCTGGTCGTGCAGCTCCCGGAACAGCGACAGGACGTCGAGGGTCGAGGCCGTGTCGAGGTTGCCGGTGGGCTCGTCGGCGAGGATGAGGTCAGGATCGGTCACCAGGGCTCGGGCCACCGAGACGCGCTGCTGCTGACCACCGGAGAGCTCGCCCGGACGGTGGTCGAGACGGTCACCGAGGCCGACCCGTTCGAGAGCCTCCGCGGCCCGGCGCCGGCGATCCGCGCGCGGCACCCCGGCATACACGAGGGGCAGCTCGACGTTGCGCGCCGCGGTCAGAGTCGGCAGAAGATTGAACTGCTGGAACACGAACCCGATCCGCCGGTTGCGCACCTCGGCGAGGTCCTCCTCGTCCATGCCGCTGACGTCGACGCCCGCCAGCCGGTAGATGCCCGAGGTGGGCACGTCGAGGCAGCCGAGGATGTGCATGAGCGTGGACTTGCCCGATCCGGACGGGCCCATGATGGCGACGTAGTCGCCCTCGGGAACGACGAGGTCGATGCCCCGCAGCGCCTCCACCTCGAGGGAGCCCGTGGCGTAGGTCTTGCGCACCTCGTCGAGATCGAGGATCGGCAGCGGCCCGCCCGGGTCCGCCTGGCTGCCTGGGTCGCCGGCGGGGTCGCCGGCCGGGTCGCCCGCCGCGTTCGAGGTCAGGTCGTCGAACGTCACGACCGTCATCAGTTGCCTCCCGGAGCGCCCGGCGGCACCGCCGGCCCCTGCTGACCCGCCCCGCCCTGCTGGCCGCCGCCCTGCTGGCCGAAGCCGCCCTGCTGGCCGAAACCCCCCTGCTGGCCGAAACCCCCCTGCTGGCCGTAGCCACCTGCGCCTCCGGTACGCCCGGTGCCGCCGGTGCCGGTGCCGGTCCGTCCGGTGCCGGCCGCGCGTCCGGTCACGACCACCTGGTCGCCGGCGTTGATCCCCTGGGTGATCTGGGTCGTGGCGCCGTAGACCGTGCCGACGGTCACCGGGGTCGAGACCTGGGCGCTGTCCTTCAGCTGGTAGACGACGGTCTGACCCCCCTCGTCGTGGATGGCGCCGGTCGGCACCGTGAGCACGTCGGGCACCTGCTTCACGGTGATGACGACGTTGGCCGTCGTGCCGGCGTAGAGGCCGGTGGGCATCCCGGTGACCGCGATGACGACGGGGAAGGTCGAGGTGCCACCGCTCGTCGTGCCGATCACCCCCACCGTCGAGACGGTCCCGAAGATGGGCTGGGTGGCATCGGTCGGGGTGATCGTGGTCTGCAGCCCGTTCTTGAGCTTGGCCAGGTCAGAGGCGCCGACGGTGGCGTTGACGAGCCACGCGTTGGTCGCGATGACGACGATCTGGGCCGAGGCGGCCGACGACGCGGCGCTGCTGCCCGCGGCGGCTCCGGCCGTCGTGCCGCCGGCCGCCGCACCGGCCGAGCCGGCGGAACCCGAGCTGGCCGAGCCGGCGGAACCCGAGCTGCCGGAGGACGAGGTGCCGCCGGCCACCGTGTCCCCGACGTTGACGTTGACGGCTGCGACCGTGCCCGCGATGGTCGAGGCCAGCGTCGTCTGGTCCAGCGCCTGTTGGGCGGAGGTCACCTTGGTCTGGGCCGACGTGACCTGGGCGTTGGCCGAGGCGATCTGCTGAGCGTTGGCTGCCGTCGTGGCCGCGGTCAGCTGGGCCTGGGCCGCGGTGAGCTGTTGCTGAGCGAGGGTCACCGCCGCGGTGAGCGTCGTGGCGTCGATGGTGCCGAGCGGCTGGCCGGCCGTGACGGTGTCGCCCACCTTCACGTTGACGGCGGTCACCTTGCCGCCTTGGGCGAACTTGAGGTTGGCTTGGCTGGCCGGCTGGATGACCCCGGTCGCCGAGACCGTCTCCTTGACCGTCTCGGTCGACGCGGCCACCAGCGAGGTGGTGACGGCCGCCACAGCCGCCGCCGGCCGGTGGGTCCACCACCAGGCACCCGCCCCGCCGCCGACCAGGATCACGGCGACGACGACGAGAACAGCGGTACGCCGCTTCGACCGGTGACGCTGTTCGCGAGCCACGTGCACCAGGTCCACCCGCTTCCACGCCGCGCTGGGCGTTGCCGACTCGTGAGGACCCCACCCCTTCCGCGCCGCCCCGACGTGGGCGCCGGAATGAGGTCCGTTGCTGGACGCTAGGAACGGGGGCTGAGGGAACCGCATCGGATCCCTGTGGCCCACCTGTGAGACCGCCTCGCGGCGTCCCCTGTTGCATCTATGCTGGATGCATCATGACCGAGACGCACTCTGCTGCCGACCGGGTCTACGCCCAGGTCAAGCACGACATCCTGGCCGGCGACCTCCCGGGCGGGGCTTTCGTCACCGAAGGCGCCCTCGCCGCACAGACCGGTGTGTCCCGGACCCCCGTGCGCGAGGCCCTGCTGCGCCTTGAAGGTGAGGGTCTCGTCCGTCTCTACCCGAAAAAGGGTGCACTGGTCTCCCCACCGACCGCTGACGAGGCCCGCGACGTCCTCGAGGCCCGGATCGTCATCGAGGAGTGGGCCGCCCGCACCGTCTGGCCCCGGCGGGCCGAGCTGCTCGACGACCTCGCCGACGAGCTCGAGGCGATGCGCGCGACCCGCCGCTCCGGCGACATCACCCGGCTCGTCGAGCACGACCGCCGCTTCCACGAGATCCTCGTCGCCGCCGCGGGCAACGCCGTGCTCACCCACACCTACCAGGGCCTGCGCGACCGGCAGCTGACGATCGTCGCGGCCGCGATGTGCCGCTCAGGTGAGCGCATCGACCGCGCGGTCGACGGGCATACCGAGCTGTTGTCCCTGTTGCGCGAAGGCACCGTCGAGGCTTTCGTCGGAGCCACCCGCCAGCACGTCGCCGACACCATGACCCACCTGCAGGGCCAGCGGTGAACACTGTCCCGGGCGTCCAGCAGCACGCCATCGGCGGCCGACGCGCCTACGCCGTCTGGGGCGCCGCCGTCGCCGTCTACGCCCTGGCCGTCTTCCACCGCACGTCGCTCGGGGTCGCCGGGCTGCTCGCGGCCGACCGGTTCCACATCACCGGCACGCAGCTGGCCACCTTCACGGTGCTCCAGCTGCTGGTGTATGCCGCGATGCAGGTGCCGGTGGGTGTGCTCCTCGACCGCTTCGGCTCGCGCCGCCTGATCCTCGTCGGCCTGGCGTTGATGACGGTCGGCCAGCTGGTCTTCGGGGTCGCGACGTCGTTCGGCACGGGGATCGCCGCGCGCGTCCTCGTCGGCGCGGGTGACGCCATGGTGTTCGTCAGCGTCATCCGCGTCGTGGCGCTGTGGTTCCCGGTGCGGCGGGCGGCGCTCTTCACGCAGCTCACGGGACAGGTCGGCCAGGTCGGGGCGATCGTGGCGTCCTTCCCGCTGGCGGCGGCCCTGCACGGCGTCGGATGGACGCCGACCTTCCTCGCGGCGTCGGCCGCCGGCGCCGTGCTGTTCGTGGTGCTGCTCACCGTCCTCAAGGACTCGCCGTATGCGCGCACCGAACAGGAGCGCATCCGGCTCAGGGCACTGGCCGAGAACCTCCGAGCGACGTGGGGCACCCCCGGCACCCGGCTCGGCCTGTGGACGCACTTCACCAGCCAGTTCGGCATGACGGTGTTCGCGCTGCTCTGGGGCTTCCCGTTCCTCGTCCGCGGGCAGGACCTGACGGAGGGTACGGCGAGCGCCCTCCTGGTGGTCGTGACGCTGACCCAGATCATCGCTGCCCCGGTCGTCGGCGCGATCGTCGGCCGCTATCCCTACCGGCGTTCACTCCTCGTGCTCGCGGTGGTCGCCGCCACCGCCCTGGTCTGGGCGGTCGTCCTCGCCTGGCCGGGGCACGCCCCCATGCCGCTGCTGGTGACCATGGTCGTCGTCACGGCCCTCGGGGTGCCCACCTCGCTGGTGGGCTTCGACCTGGCCCGCTCGTTCAACCCGGGCGAGCGGATGGGAAGTGCGCTCGGCGTCGTCAACGTCGGTGGGTTCGTCGCGTCGTTGTCGGCGATGGCCCTCATCGGCCTCGTCCTCGACCACGTCACCCCGGGCGGGCCGGCCGCCTACACGACGGACGGGTTCCGCGTGGCGATGGCCGTGCAGTTCCCGTTCTGGGTCGTCGGCGCCGTCCAGATCTGGCGCTACCGACGCAAGGCGCTGAGGATGCTGCGGGACCACCACCCGGACGCCCTCCGGGCGTTGCGCGACGGTGAGTCGGCCTTGCCCGGCATCTCCGCCCCGTCGCGCTGAGTCCCTGGGAACCCGCATAAATCCGCCCGTCTCGGGCCACCCCTGCGCCGGTCTCGACTAGGCTGGCCGCGTTCGGGAGAAACCCAGGAAGAGCCGGGCCCCGGTCCGGTCGCGTGCTGGACGGGTGAGCGGCACAGCCGCGGGGACGACGTCCGCAGAGGAGTCGCGTGACGCAGCCCGACTCAGACGGTTTCACCCCACCTCGGCTGACTGCCGTCCCCAACGCCGTCCTCGGCCCCGTCCTCAGCCCCATGGGCGGCGTACGGCCGGAGAAGTCACTCCCCGCTCCGGCGACGCCCCTGTTCGGACGGGCGGACGACGTCGCGAACGGGGTCGCCATGCTGTCGGCCGGGGGGGCCCGCCTGTTCACGCTCATCGGTCCCGGGGGGGTGGGGAAGACCCGCCTCGCCCTGGCTATCGCCGAGGAGCTGGCCCCCCGGTTCGATGACGGCGTCGTCCTCGTCGACCTGGCTGTCGTCAGTGACCCCGACCTGGTGCTCCCGGCGGTGGCCCACGCCGTGCGGGTGGACGCGGCGGACCTCACATCCCTCACCCTCCCGCTCCAGGGCCGCCGCCTCCTGCTCGTGCTCGACAACCTCGAGCACGTGCTGGATGCGGCGGAGGCGGTGGGCGCCCTGGTGGCGGCGTGTCCGGACCTGGTCGTCCTGACCACCAGCCGGGTGCGCCTCAACGTGCGCGGGGAACAGCTCCCCCCCGTGGCGCCGCTGCGCGCTCCGACCGGCGCCGACCGATCGGCCGTCTCCGGCGCCTCCGGCCTCTCGGAGCCGGCCGACCTCGAGACGGTGCCCGCCGTCGCGTTGTTCCTCGACGCCGCCCGGCGGGTCGACCCGGGGTTCCGCCTCGGCCGCGACAACGCCGCCGCCGTGGCGGCGATCTGCACCAGGCTCGACGGCCTCCCGCTCGCGCTGGAGTTGGCGGCCGCCCGGTTGGGGGTGCTGCGGCCCGCCGACCTCCTGCGCCGACTGTCCGAGGCGTTGCCGCTGCTCGGCGGCGGCCCGCTCGACGCCCCGCAGCGTCAGCGGACCATCTACGACGAGATCGACTGGAGCTACCGGCTGCTCAGGCCGTCGGGGCAGCGCCTGTTCCGATCACTCTGCGTCTTCGTCAACGGCTTCACCATCGAGGCGGCCGAGGCCGTCGTCGGCGATGACCCGTCGGCCCTCCTCGACGGGCTGGGCGCTCTCGTCGATGCGAGCCTCGTCTACCGCCACGACGCCGCCGACGGGACGGCTCGCTTCCGGATGCTGACGACGATGCACCAGTTCGGTCGTGACCGGCTGGCGGAGAACGACGAGGTCGAGGACGTCCGCCGCCGGCACGCCGAGTGGTGCGTGGCCCTGGCCGAGTCGGTGCGGGCGGCATACTTCACGCCGGACGAGCCGAAGGCGATGGACCGGCTGGAGGCCGACCGGCTCAACCTCACCGCCGCGCTGGAGTGGTCGCTCGCCTCCGCCACCGCGGGGGCGGCGACGCCGGGGGCGGACCGGCTCGACATCGGCCTGCGCATCGGCGGAGCCATGGCGTGGTTCTGGCATACCCGCGGTCCGGTCTTCGAGGGGGACCTGTGGCTGGCCCGCCTGCTCGCCCCCGGCGTGGGCGCACCGGCCCTGCGGGGCGACGTCCTCACCGGAGCCGCCCTGCAGGCCTGGACGGTCGGTGACATGGACGCGGCGGCCCGCCTCGGAGCCGAGGCCGTGGAGGTCTGGCGACGCCTCGGCGACGGGGAGCAGCTCGCGCGGACCCTGGGGTACGTGGCCACCACCGCCAGCACCCGTGGGGACACCCGGCTGGAGCTGGACGCCAGCGAGGAGGCCGTCCGCATCAGCCGGTCGACCCAGTCACCCGTCTGGCTCGCGCTGAGCCTCTTCTGCCTCGGTCGCGCGCTCTCGCGGCAGGGCCGGAACGACGAGGCGGCCGACGCCTACCGTGAGAACCTCGCCGTCCTCGACGCCATCCCTTACGCACGGGCAGCCAGCTGGACCCTGGAAGGCCTGGCGGACCTGCTCATGACCCGCGGTCGTCCCGAAGACCGTGATGAGGCCCGCGCGCACTACCGGCGCAGCATCACCCTGGCGTGGCAGGTCGGCTCGCTCACCACCGTCGCCGCCGGTCTCCCCCAGCTGGCGACCGCGCTCGTCGTCGACCACCAGCTCGAGCTCGCGGCCTACCTCGTCGGCGCGTCCGCCGCCCTGCGGGCGTCGATCGGGATGACCACCGACATCCCCAGCGGGAACGCCGACGTCACCATCGAGCAGCAGCTCAAGGATGGCCTCGGTCGCGCCCGCTACGTCGCGGCCTGGACCGCCGGCCACACGCGCCCCATCGCGGACACCATCAGCGACGGCCTCGGGTCTCCCACCTCGGCCCAGCATCATCTCGGCAGTCCGCTGACCCGGCGGGAGCACGAGGTGCTGCGGCTCGTCGCGCGCGGGATGACGGACCCCCCCATCGCGCAGGAGCTCTACCTGAGCGTGCGCACGGTGGAGAACCACGTCTCCCACATCCTCACCAAGCTCGACGCGAGCAACCGCACCGCGGCCACCACACGCGCCATCTCCGCGGGCCTGCTCGGCCCTCCTGACCAGCGGGAATGACGGGCCCGGGCCGGTTTTGAGTGCCCCCGGCGGCCGAGAACGTACATGTACGCATGGATCTCCGGCGCCCCCGATCTCATGCTGGAGATGCCGCTCAACGCCGCCCTGGGCCGACCTGGACCGCGCCTGCCGACCTCCCGGAGACCCTGATGACCGCGATCGCCACCCGTCCACCCCAGGCCCGGGCGCCGCACTCGCTGCCGGACCGGCGCTATCCCGCGGCGGACCTTCTCGACGAGGCCGTCATCGACGTCCCGCCGTTCCGGGCCCAGGTGCTCGACCGGGCTCGGCAGGACACGCAGGCGTTCGACCGGCTGACACCCCGTCAGGCCGAGGTGCTGGCGCTCATGGCCGACGGGCTCACCAACGCCGCCATCGCCCGCCGGCTGCGGATCAGCGAGAAGGCCGTCGTGGGACACGCCTCGCACATCTACGACGCCTTCACGCTGCCTCCGTCGCCCGACACCCATCGGCGGGTGCTTGCGGTGCTTCGCTTCCACCAGAGGTGGTAGGCGCACAGGTCGGGCGATGAGGTAGGCGCGGCAGCATCCGGGGGGTGATGCTGCCGCGCCCCATGGTGGTGTGCATCGAGGCCGCACCACCACAGCGCGTCGAGGGTGGCAGGGGGGACGACCCTCAACGGCGTCGCAGAGCATACGGCCTGCCGCTGGCTGCTGACCAGTGCACCACGCCGCCTCGGCCGCGCACCCGTCGAGACGGCATGATCGGGCGGGTGGACGCCGAGGACTGGGACCGCCGGTATGCCGGGTCGCCGCTGGTGTGGTCGTCGGGGCCGAACGCCGTGGTCGCCCAGGAGACCGCCGCTCTGCCACCCGGCGTGGCTCTCGACCTGGCTTCCGGGGAGGGCCGTAACGCCCTCTGGCTGGCCGAGCGGGGGTGGCGGGTGACCGCCGTCGACTTCTCCCCGGTGGCGACCCGCCGGGCGGCGGAGCTGGCCACCGAGCGGCTCGGTGCCGGGGTCGAGCGCCTCACGGCCGTGACCGCCGACCTCCGCACGTGGACCCCTCCGGAGCGGGTCGACCTGACCGTCCTCGCCTACGTCCAGGTGCCGGCGGACCTCCGTCGGCAGGTGCACCGCACTGCGGCCGAGGCTCTGGGCCCCGGCGGCACGTTCCTGCTCGTGGCCCACCACAGCGACAACCTCCAGCACGGCGTCGGTGGGCCTCAGGACGCCACCGTCTTGTTCAGCCAGGAGGACGTCGTCGCCGATCTCGAGGGCACGGGCCTTGTCGTCGGCCGGGCCGAGCGGGTGGAGCGGCCCGTGGCCGACGAAGGGCACGGTCACGGGGCAGACGTTGCCGACCGCCGACCCGCCCTCGACGTCCTGGTGCGGGCCCACCGACCGCCGCTGGCTGACGCGTGAGTCTTTTTGTGCCGCAGGCTCTCCCGATCACGGGCGTCGTCTTCGACTTCCACCACACCCTCGTCCACGGTGGCGACGCCGGCCGGTGGCTCGGCGCGGCGTGGCAGCGGCTGGGCCGCGACGGTGATCCCGAGACCGGGCTCGGGCCGGACCACGCCGGCACTGTCGACTTCCTCGACCACATCTGGGACCACGCCCGAGACCTGGACCCCGACAGCGAGCGGGACCTCGACCCCCGTCGGCACCGAGAGGTGTTCTTCGCGACGATCGGCCGGACGCGGATGATCGACACCGCACTGAGCGACGCGCTCTACGCCACCGCCGCGGACGTCTGGGAGGCCTACGATGATACCCTCCCCGTGCTGGAGGTGTTGCGCGACAACAGGATCCGCGTGGCCCTGCTGTCCAACGTCGGTTACGACCTCCGACCCGTCGTCGAGCGCACCGGCATCGCGCCCTTGCTGGACGGCCTCGTCATGTCGCAGGCCCTCGGGGTGGTCAAGCCCGACCCCCGGATCTTCCAGGCGGCGATCGACGTCGTCGCCCGGCCTCCGGCAGAGGTCCTGATGGTCGGCGACGCCTGGCGCGACGACGGTGCGGCCGCCGCGCTCGGCATCCGCACCCTCATCCTGCCCAGGACCGACGGGCCGGTGCACGGACTGGAGCTGGTCTTGCGGCTCGTCGGCGTCAGCGCCGGCCGCCCAGGCTGACCTCCGAGCCGGTCCATCGCCGGCGCAGCCACCGGTCGTTGCTGGTGAGGATCACCGTCCCCGGTGTCACCGTCAAGGCCTCCTCCAGCTCGGTCGCAAGAGCGAGCGAGATGTGGTTGGTCGGCTCGTCGAGCAGCAGCAGATCGGGCTGCGCGACGACGACGACCGCGAGCGCGAGCCGGCGCTGCTGCCCAACACTGAGCTGCGACACCGGCTTGCCCGGCTCGCGGGGGTGAACCAGCCCGAGGTCACCGAGAGTCGGCACCTCCCTACCGCCGGCGGCCGACGCATACACCTCGTGCGCCGTGTGGGTGGGGTCGTCGAACCCGACGTCCTGCGGCAGGTAGCCGATCCGCCGCGCGGTCACCATGACCTCGCCGCGCGCGGGGGCGAGCTCCCCGTGTCGTCGAGATGGTTGGTGGGCTCGTCGAGCAGCACGGCGTCCGGCCGGCGGGTGATGATGGCCCCGAGCGCGAGCCGGGTGCGCTCCCCACCCGACAGCTCGTCGACGGGCCGGTCGCGTTCCAGTGCGGCCAGGCCGAGCCGGGCCGCCGCGAGCTCGGAGCGCCGGTCGGCGTCCCACGCGTCATGGTGCTCGGCCCAGGCCAGCGTCGACGCATACGCCTCGTCGGCTGCGGGGTCGCCCCGACCGGTCGCGAGCGCGAGGCGCTCGAGTCGGGCGAGCGCCTTATGGAGTGGGGCGAGCACGTCGCGCACCACCGCGCCGACCGTCGTGCCCGGGGCGAACGTCGGCTCCTGGCCGAGGTAGGCGAGGTCGTCGGGGGCGAGGACCGACCCCGACTCCGGCCGGTCCACGCCCGCGAGGATGCGAAGGAGCGTCGACTTGCCGACCCCGTTCTCCCCGATGAGACCGACGGGCTCGGCCGGGTTGGCGACGAGGCTGACCCCGTCGAGGACGGACCGGTCGCCGAACGCGCGGACGAGGTCGGTGGCGACGAGCGGGGCGAGAGGGTTCAGGGCAGCCAACGGGGTTCCTTCGGTGGAGAGCGGACCCCCCGGGCGCAGGGCCTCGGGCGCGGGTCGATGACGGCTCAGATCCACATGATGCGTCCCATCATGACCGCAGGGGGTGGTGGTCGCCACCACCTCTGCGCCTGCGGGGTGCCCCGGGGAGTGTGAGGATGGTGCGGTGCTCGACATCCCGCTCGCCCAGCAGCTCCAAGCCGCCGGTCTCACCTGGGAGCCCACCGCCGGTGACCGCTTCGTGCTGCCGATCGAGACGATGACCGAGGAGATCTTCATCCTCAGCAACGTCATCGCCGACATCCACCGGTTCAGGGACGGCAACGTCATCGGCTTCAACGGCACCACCGAGTGGGCCCTCGACAGCGTCGAGCAGAACGACGTCGTCTGGCTGCCCCGTGAGGACCAGCTCCGCGAGCTCCTCGGCCCGTCCTTCGTCCAGCTCGAGCAGGTGACAGGCGGGTATGCCGTCACCGCCACCGGCCCGGGCGACGTCGAGCGGCGCTACGTCGACATCGACGCCGAACGCGCATACGCCCGGGCCGTGCTCGCCCGCCTCCAGGTCCCGAAGACCTGACCCCCAACACCGACCAGACTCACGGGTTTGTCGGTATGCGCCTCCTCCAGCCCCCGAAACCAGCAAACCCGTGAGTCCGGTCGGGGTGTGAGCCCTCAGGAGCCGTCGGGGCGGGCGAGCCGGATGGCGTCTCGTAGCGAGCCGTTCGCGTCGACCGAGGCGACGGTGACGTGCGGATCGGCGCTCTCCGGGTCGGCCTGCGTCGCCTGTTGAGCGAGGGCGCGGTCCATCGTCGCCATGCTCTCCTGCGACAGCACCCACCCGAGCGGAGCGGTCACCGCGGGGAAGGTCGACTGACGCACGACGACCACCGGCTTCGGCCGCCACCCGTCGATCTGCTGGACCAGGTCGTTCGGAGCGGGTGTCGAGGCGCCGAAGAGGCTCGCCGCCCCGATGAGGCGGGCGCTGTTGCGCAGCAACGCCGGGGTGTCGATGAGCGCCGCCTTGGCCCGACCGGTCGTCGTCGACGGCACCAGGACCTCCGAGGTGGGGGCGGGCGGGTCGACGACGAGGTCACCGCCGGTGCCGTTGTCGAAGTACACGACCACCGGCACGATGATGTCGACCGGCGACCCGGACCCGCCCGGGCCGCTCGCGGCACCCGCCAGGGCGGCACTGTTGCGCCGCTGCACCTCGCGCAGCCACGACGGCGCCAGGTCGACGATGGTGGCGAGGCCCGAGTTCTCCACGTAGCCGCCGTCGACCAGCTGCTGCTCGAGCTGGCCGGCACACGGCCCGGCCACCCCTGACGGGGTCACGAAGGGGAACCGCGACGCGAGCATCGTCCCCGTGGCCGCTGAGATGGGGCCCAGGCAGTGGTCCGTGGCGGTCGACCCGCCGGGAGTGCCGCCGGTGGCCCCCGCGCCCAGCGCCGCGAACAGGTCGATGGTGTGACCGGCCGGCGTCGCGGCGAAGTCACAGGTCGGCTGGCTCCCGGCTCCGAGGTCGACCTGGCTGACCCACATCCGGCACCCGTCGGCGACCCGCGTCGAGTTGAGGATGAGGTCGCCGGTCACCGCCGTGGCGCCGGACGCCGGGTCGCTGGGCAGGAAGGGCACCGACAGGCCCGACGTCTGCTCCCACGACGACTCCATTAGCCCGGCCCGGTCGAGCCAGACCAGGCCCGCCGGCTCGCGGTCCGGCAAGAAGCCCGGGGAGCCGAAGAACGGCACCCCGGTCGCGCTGTAGGCCGTGTCGCGGACGAACAGCCCGCTCGTCGCCGCCCCCAGAGCGTCGGGGGTGGCCATGGCGAAGGCCGCGTCGCGCGCGAGCCCGCCGCCGGCGAAGCGAGACACCGTCAGGCCGACGGCGCCCCCGCTGGCGCCGCCGCCGAAGAGTCCTCTGGCGCAACGGTTCTCGGGCTGAGTCTTCGTCCAGTCGACGCGGTCGGTCTGAGGGGCCACCGCACCGCGGAAGAGGTCGAGTCCGGCCGCCGTCCAGTAGGCCGCGCGGATCCCCCCGCCCTCGGCACCGAAGAGGAACATCGGCCGCAGCCGGTAGCTCGTCCCGCCGGCGGCGACGACGTGACCACAACCCTGCGTGGCCTCCGACCACGCGGCGACGGCATCGGTCATCGACGGTCGACCGCCGACCGGCAGCGGCGTCCCTGCGCCGGTCTCCAACCCACGGACCCCGTGGATGTCGACGTCGCTGCCGATGCCGGTGGTCACGGCGATCGTCAGCAGGAGCAGACCGGTGACCGGGAGCGACCGTAGGCGGATCCCCCTGAACCAGAAGACCTCCGGCGCCTGCTGGTCCTGCACGAGAACGACGCTCCCGCCCACGACCAGGGCGGCCGCGAGCAGGGCCAGCAGCGAGGTGGCGATGACGCCGATCCCGCCACCGAGGGCCTGGGCGAACCGGCCGACGACGAAGAAGAGCGCGATCCCCAGCACCAGGAGAGTGAGACGCAGGCCGAGGTTGCCCTTGATGGTGACGGTCGGGGTCATGGTCGCCGTGAAGCGCCGCCACAGCGAGCCCGGGTCGAGGTCCTCCGGGGTCAGGTCGTCGTCGGTCACGAGGTCGGCCGCGCTCCGCGCGACGAACCAGGCGAGGACCACGAAGGCTGCCCCGATGACGATCGGCGCCACCGCGCGCCAGGTGCCGCCGAGGCTGACGGCCGCGAGGGCGAGCACCGCGGTGAAGGACCGGAGCAGCCCCAGGGCAGCGATGACGATGGCGAGGGCGGCGAGCACGTCTCCCGCCACGACCGTCTTCGTCTTCTCGTCGGCCGACGGGACGCGGTGCGGCTTGACGGCGAAGTGGCCGGCTGACCACCCGGTGGGGTCGACCGACAGGCGCCACCGGATGACGAGCGAGGCCACGATGATGACCAGTGGCACCGCGAGGAACGCGGCCAACCGGGCGGGCTGCAGGCCCGGCATGCTCCACGGCGGCCCGCCGCCCTGGGCGTAGATCACCACCATGGCCACGGCGATGACGCCGGGGACGAGAAACCCCAGCCGCAGGTCGGCGCGCTCCTCGGTCGCCACGCTGGCCGCGGTCCGCTGCCAGAGGCTGCCGGACCTCATCCGGCCGAGGACGAGGACGCCGGCGGTGACGACCGCGACGACGACGACGGCCGCCAGTCCGTGCAGCAGCCCCGTCCCGTCCTCCACCCACCGCCGTTGCACATCGGGCAGCTGGTCGAGCAGATCCGACCCGGCCGGCACGCTCAGGACGCCGATCGGGAGGATCGCCAGCACCCCGAAGCGCTGCTTGTAGACCGCGAGAGCCCACCCGCGGATCTGCTCGCGGGCGTCCGGCTGCCACGCCCGCCGCACCAGGAGCACCAGGACGACCAGGGTGACCGACCACTTCAGAGTGGTGGACAGGCTGGCCGCCGAGCCGAACCCGGTCGCCAGCCCTCCCGTGCTGAACGTCGCGACGAGCGCCGCGCCGTCCTCAACGACATCGACGACGGCCAGCATCCGCAGCCAGACCGCAAGGGTCGACTCCTCGGCGGGCAGCCAGGCCGGGACCACGAGCCCGTAGATCGCGATGAAGGCGACGTCCAGCACGACGTACGCCACCAGCCACCCCGCGCGGTCGCCGCCGTACCCGACGAACCTCGCCGTCCAGCCCTCGGGGCCCGTCGTCAACGCGTGCCCGGGGCCCATCAGCGCGCTGAACGCCCAGGCTCGACCGGTCTCGTCGAGAACCTGACCTGAGAGGCGGCTCAGCTCACCCATGGCCACGAGGAGGGCGAGGAGCACGCTGACGGTGATCCCCTTGGCGACGCCCATGCGCGGGGTGGTGGTCATCACTGCCTCCCGTCCGGTGGCTCCATCGAACCAGGAGCCCCACGGCAGCACTGGTGATACGCGCCGGTATGCCGGTCAGACCCGCTTCGGGGGCCGCGGCAGGAAGTAGCTGGTGCGCTGCTGGTACTCCGGGTAGCCCGGGCGCTCGGCCATCTGCTTCTCGAGCAGCCGAGCCCCGGTGGCGAAGACGAGGAAGTAGGTCATGACGACCGGCGACAGGACGGTGAGCACCCCTGGCCACGCACTGGCGGCGATGACGAACAGGCCCCACCACACCGCCGAGTCGCCGAAGTAGTTGGGGTGTCGGGTCCATGACCAGAGGCCGCGGTCCATGACCTTTCCCTTGTTGTCGGGGCCGGCCTTGAACCGCTTGAGCTGCGCGTCGCCCACCCCTTCGAAGACCACCCCGAGAGCCCAGAGCAGCAGACCGGCGACGGCCACCGGCCACAGCCCGGGACCGGCGGCGGCGCTGACCTGCAGGGGCAACGAGACGAACCAGACGGCCAGACCCTGCACCAGGTAGACCTTGCGGAGGGCGACGAGGAAGGGGTCACCCGGCTCCTTCTCGAGCATCGCGGCGTAGCGCGGGTCCTCGCCCTTGCCCTGGTTGCGCGTATGCATGTGCCGCGCGAGCCGCGCACCCCAGATCGCGACGAGCACGACGAGCAGCAGCCGCCGCCAGAGCACTCCCGACCCCGCGGCGGCAGCGACGACCACCACGACGATGAAGCCCAGGCCCCACGCGGTGTCGACGACGCTGACCCGGCCCTGGCGGCGGCCGATGAGGGCGGTCGTCGTCATGAGGACGGCGACGGCTACCAACGACAGACCGCCGACGAGCAGGAAGCTCCCGAGCGAGAAGCCGGGTTCGGTCAGGACCACTCAGGGAGCCTCACCACGGGGAAGGACGACCCGCCGTCGGCGTGCGGGCGGACTGACAGGATCTGGTCGACACCCATCCGGCCGTCGCGGAAGGCCATCGAGCCGCCGACGAGGTAGAGCCGCCAAACCCTGGCCACCTCCTCGCCGACGAGGTCGACCGCGGTGTCCCAGTTGCTCTCGAAGGTGTCGTACCACGCGTCCACGGTGCGCACGTAGTGCTCGCGCAGCGCGTGCACGTCGCGCACCTCCAAGCCGCCGTCCTCGATCAGCTCGACCGTCTCGCCGACGGGGCGCATGTGCATGTCGGGGGCGATGAAGGACTCGATGAACGGGCCTCCCCCGGGGAACCTCCCGCGCCGCGACATCTGCTGGATAAGGACTCGACCGCCCGGAACGACGTTGTCGCGCAACGCCTTCACGTAGGTGTCGTAGTTCTTCTGGCCGACGTGCTCGCCCATCTCCAGCGAGGCCACCGCGTCGAACGGGCCACCGGTGATCTCGCGGTAGTCCTGCAGCCGGATCTCGACCCGGTCCTCCAGGCCCCGCTCCTTGATGCGGGCGTCGATGAACCGCTTCTGCTCGGCGGCGATGGTCACGCCGGTGACCTGAGCCCCGAAGTGCTCGGCGGCATACAGGCTGAGCGACCCCCAGCCACAGCCGACGTCGAGGAAGCGCATGGGGCGTTCGCCCAGCCCGACCTTGCGGCAGACCAGGTCGAGCTTGTCGCGCTGAGCGTCCTCGACCGTGTAGCCGGGGTCGGTGGACCGCCAGTAGCCGCAGGAGTAGGCCATGTGCGGGTCGAGGATGAGCGCGTAGAACTCGTTGGACAGGTCGTAGTGGTGGTGGATCGCATCGCGGTCGCGACGGCGGCTGTGCAGACGTCCGCGCAGGACGGCCTGGCTGTCCGGAGGCGGCGGCGGCGTCCCGAGAGCGCCCGAGTCCCTGGCCGTGCGCAGCAGCGTGGTGAGCAGGGCGGGGGTCGGGCGGATGCCCTTGAGTCCCCGATGGGCGGAGACCCGCCAGACGTGGGTGAGCGCCGCGTTGAGGTCACCCTGGACCTCGATCTCCCCAGTCACGTAGGCCTGGGCGGCACCGAGCTCGCCCGGGTGCCAGAGGATCCGGCGGATCGCGTCGGGGGTGCGGACGACGACGGACGGCGCGTCGGCCGGCCCGGCCACACTGCCGTCCCACGCGGTGAGCCGCACCGGCAGCTCGCCGCCCACGACCGGGGCCAGCACCGCCGCGAGCCGGGGAGCGATCCCGGCCGAGGCGGAGCCGGCGGCGGGGACCGTCGGGCTGGTCGTGCGGTCCAGGACGCTCATGCCGACACTCCCCGTCGTAGGACGAACTGCTGCACGTCGAGGTAGCCCGAGGCGAACCCCGCCCGGGAGTACTCGAGGTAGAAGTGCCACATCCGGCGGAAGACCGCGTCGAAGCCGAGTCCCCCGACGGCGTCGGCGTGCTCGCGGAACCGCTCATCCCAGAGGCGCAGGGTCTGCGCGTAGCTGACCCCCATCGACAGCCATTCGACGACGCGCAGCGAGGTGTGCTCGCTGGCGACGTCCTGGATCGCCCGGGTCGACGGGAGGAACCCGCCCGGAAAGATGTACTTGTGCACCCAGGTGTAGGTGTTGCGTGTGGCCAGCATCCGGTCGTGGGGCATGGTGATCGCCTGGATGGCCACGCTCCCTCCCGGCGCGAGCAGGCGGTCGATGGTCTCGAAGTAGGTGGGCCAGTACTCGTAGCCGACCGCCTCGATCATCTCGACGGAGACGACCGCGTCGTAGGTGCCGTCGACGTCGCGGTAGTCGAGCAGGTCGACGGTGACCCGGTCGGCCATGCCGGCGGCCTCGATCCGCTGACGGGCCAACGCCTGCTGCTCCTGCGAGAGCGTGACGGTGCGCACCGTCGCGCCGCGGCGCGCGGCGCGGATCGCCAGCTCGCCCCAGCCGGTGCCGATCTCGAGCACCCGGGTGCCCTCGCCGACCCGGGCCTTGTCGAGCAGCCGCTCGACCTTGCGCGCCTGCGCCGGCGCGAGGTCCGCCCAGGTCGGCAGGGTGTGGTCGAGCCCCACGAAGAGGCCCGACGAGTAGCTCATGGTCTCGTCCAGGAACTGCTCGAACATCGCGTTCGACAGGTCGTAGTGACGCGAGATGTTGGACCTGGTGTTGGCCGTCGTGTTGCGCTCGGCGCCAGGCATCTTGGCCACGTAGACCGCGCGGAGCTTCTGCAGTGGCTCGGGCACGAGGGACGCCATCCGCTCGGCGAAGACGGTGAGCAGCGCCCCGAGGTCCGGGGAGTCCCAGTCGCCGGCCATGTAGGACTCGCCGAAGCCGATGAGCGCGCTGGCGCCGAGCCGCTCGATGAACCGCTCGGGGCGGTGGAGCACCATGACGGGAGCGCCGGGTACGTGAGCCGCGCGGCCGATGACGCCACCGTCGGGCAGCTCGATGCGCACGTCGAGGCGGTCGGCGACCTGGAGGAAGAGTCGCTTGGCGAACCGGGCGTGCACGGCGCGGTTGAGGACGCCGGGCATCCGGGCGAGGTCGGGCCAGCGGCTGGTGTCGATGGTCGGCGTCAGCCCACTGGCTGACGGGGAGAGGGTGGTCACTGCACGGCCTCCTGGGCGGCGTGGCGAGGGCGGGGTTGGATGGGCAGGCGGCGCAGCCAGAGGCGGATGCCGTGTCCTTTGATGCGGGCTTGAACGGTCAGAGGTTCGAGCGGGCGGGTCGCCGCGGTGCGGAGCACGGTCGCGAGCGTGGCGGGTTGTTCGCGGCCCACCAGGGTGGCGGTGAAGGGTTCCTGACCAGGGCGGCGCAGGACCACGCTGACCCGCGCCACCCGCCCGGGCTCGGGCAGCAGCAGGTCGTAAGACCCCGACACGTCGTTGAACGGGCTGACGTAGAGCTGCTTCTGCGTGCGGGCACGGTGCTGGTCGTCGGTGCGCACCAGGTAGGCGTGCCGCTCGCCGTAGGTGTTGTGGACCTCGACGACCACACATTCGAGGGCGCCGTCCAGGCGGTGGCACCAGAACACGGAGATGGGGTTGACGACGTAGCCGAGCACACGGGCGTTGGCCAGCATCGTGATCCGACCGCCCTGCAGGTCGACGCCTCGGGTGGCCAGGAAGGTGTCGACGTTGGCGCGCAGGGTGGCGTCGGGTGACCCCAGGTGGTCCCGCGCCTCGAACCGGGCGAGCGCGGCGAACCGGCCGAGGCGGGGCAGCTCGTCGAGGTCGACGAACCACGAGTAGCTGCGCAGCGCGAACGCGTGCCGCAGCGGCGTGGTGCGGGCGTGCCGGATCGTCGTCGCGTACACGCGGCTCGACCCGGCGATGGCGACGCTCACGACGCCACCGGTTCACGCCGCGGGTCGAGCAGGGACGGCGGCTGCCCACCAGGGTGGGACGTCGCCGGCTCCCACTCGACCCCGAGATGGCGCGCCGCCTCCACCCCGGAGAGAGCACCGTCCTCGTGAAAGCCCCACCCGTGGTAGGCACCGGCGAACGCCACCCGCGGGGAGCGGATGCTGGGCAGCTGGGCCTGAGCGGCGACCGACTCCGATGTGTAGAGCGGGTGTTCGTAGGACACGGTGTCGATGACGGTGGCCGGGTCGACCCGGTCGGCCCCGCCCAGGGTGACGATGAACCGCGTCCCCGGCACGTCGATGCGCATGAGGCGACTGATGTCGTAGGAGACGAGCACCGCATCGTCCGGGTCGCCGTTCGCGCGTCGCCAGTAGTTCCAGGAGGCCCGGGCGCCGGGGCTCCGCGGCAGCACCGACTCGTCGGTGTGCAGCTGGGCGACGTTGGGGGTGTAGGTGATTGCGCCCAGCACCTCACGCTGCCGCACCGACGGCTCGGCGAGCATAGCCAGGGCCTGGTGGGGGTGCGTGGCGATGACGACCGCGTCGTAGGTAGCGCTCGCGCCGTGACCATCGGTGACCGTGACGGCGTCCGCCGACTCTTTGACGGTGCCGACCGGGCGGTTGAGCCGGACGTCGTCGACGCCGGCCGCGACCCGCTCGACGTAGCGGGCCGACCCACCGGTCACCGTGCGCCACGTGGGTGAGCCGAAGACGGTGAGCATGCCGTGGTGGTCGAGGAACGTGAACAGGTAGCGCGCAGGGTAGTCCAGGGCGACGCCAGGGCCGCACGACCACACCGCGGCGACCAGAGGCTCGAGGAAGGAGCGAACGAAGAACGGGCTAAATCCCACCCGGTCGACGAAGGCACCCAGAGTCTCACCGGGCATACCCGGCGCGGACGGCACGTCCATCACTCGCCGCGCCGCGCGGTGAAAGCGTCTGACTTCCAAGAGCATTCGCAGGTATGCGGGGGTGTGGGCATTGCGGGCGGCCGGGAACAGTCCGCGCAGGCCACGCGCCCCGGCATACTCGAGTCCGGCGGCGTCGTCCCGCACGGACATGCTCATGTCGGAGTCCTGCGTCTCGACACCCAGCTCGGCGAACAGCCGGCAGAGGGTGGGGTAGGTGCGGTCGTTGTGGACGATGAAACCGGTGTCGACGCCGATGGTCCGCTCCCCGCTGGGCGTGGCGAGGAGTAGATCGTGGGTGTGCGCGTGGCCACCGAGACGGTTGTCGGCCTCGTACAACGTCACGTGATGCGGGCGGGACGACCGGGCCAGGACGTGGGCGGCGGTCAGGCCCGCGACCCCGGAGCCGACGACGGCGACGCGGCGCCGGTCGCGGGCCTCGGGGAGGGGGGTGGCCATGAGAGGAACCTTGTCCGTTCTGGGGGTTTTGGTCAGCACGCGTCAGCGGGCTGAGACGGTCCGCACGCTGCAGTCCGTTGTTGTCTGTAGTTCGTCGCGGAGGCGACCGTCGGATGCTGGCCCAAGCCCGAAGTCGCACGGCGACAACAGATCCCGCCCGCGCACTGGATCGTCCACGGGTGGAAAGGCGCTGAGGCCTACGGTCAGGCGAACCCGATGAGGGCCACTGGAGTCGTCGTCGGTTGCGTGGAGCCACCGGTCGGCTCGACCGAGATGCCGGCGCCCAGCGCCGTGGAGGCGTCACCGTCGAGAACGACCTTCTGCTGGGCCCCGCTGGGAAGCAGACCGGCGGACACGAAGCTCCCGCTCGCCGACTTGAGCCACAGCTGGTAGACCTTGCCCGACGGCGCCGGGGTGAGGTTGTCGGTCACGAGGACCGCCTTGCCGAGCGACTTCGAGCGCACGACCGTGGCACTCCCGCCGGTCGAGACGGGCTGCGCGTAGCTCTGTGCGTCGGGAGCCTGGAGGACCCGGTCCGCCAGGGCGACCTGCACCTGCGACTGCTGGTCCCACGGGTGGAGGACAGCGACAGTGCCCCCGCCGAGGACGGCGACCGCCGCGGCCGCAGCCAGCCAACGGGGCCCCCGCTGCCGGCGGGACAGCTCGCGCCGCGCTCGGTGGGTGACGAGCTCGTCCTTGGACGTAGCGCTGGGCTTCTCGTCGACGACGACCGGGCGGCCGCGACCCGCGAGGCGCTCGCCGGCCTCCCGGCTGACCTCGGGCGGGAGGGGACGCACCTGTGCGATGTCGTGCAGGATCTGCTCGCGCAGGCGCTCCGGCGGCGTGGCGCCGATGAGGACACCGAGCTGCTCGATGGTGGCCCGGAAGCTCGCGACCTCGGCCTGGCATTCGGCGCAGGCGGAGAGATGCTGCTCGAAGTCGGCGCGTTCCTGCTCGTCGACGGCGTCGACGGCAAAGGCGCCGGAGAGGGCGTGGATGTCGTCAGTCATGAGGGGATTCCCAGCGTATCGCGGAGACGGATGAGTCCGTCGCGTATTCGTGTCTTGGCCGTACCGAGCGGCAGGCCGAGCATCGCGGCCACCTCGGTATGCGTGTAGCCGCCGAAGAAGGCGAGCTCGACGGCGCTGCGCTGTGCCGGGGTCAAGGTCTGGAGAGCCTTACGGACTCTCTCGGCCTCGAGGGAGGCGTGCGCGGCCTCTGCGGTCATGTCGTACTCCACGTCCTGGTTCGCCTCGTGGTAGCCCTGGTCACGGCGCCCCGAGGCCACCGCTGAACGCACCCGGTCGACCGCTTTCCGGTGCGCGATCGTCATGACCCACCCCAGCGCGCTGCCACGCTCCGGGTCGAACCGTGCCGCCGTGCGCCAGATTTCGAGGAAGGCCTCCTGGGTGACTTCTTCGGACTGGGCCGGGTCACGGATGACCCGCAGGACCAACCCGTAGAGCCGTGGGGCGACGGCGTCGTAGAGCTGCGCGAACGCGCCCTCGTCGCCCCACGACGACTGTCGGAGCAGGCCACCCAGGCGGACGTTCGGGTCCTGGTCCTTCGGCGACTCGTCGTCGCCGGAGGGAATCAGTCGAAGCTCAGCCATGGGAGGCATTCTGCTGTCTCATTGGCCCGGTCTTCATCCGCACTCGGTCATGATCGGGCCGGACATTCCCCCGTGGACGACGGGCATCGTCACTACGGCGATCGGGCGACGTGCGGCCATAGCGGGTTCCAGCCTTCCTGGGTGACGGATGTGTCGGGTCGGTAGATCAGGTGTTCGTGCCTGCCCGCCCCGGCGGATGGCAGCGACTTCGGCGGACTTTCACCGGCCTTCCCCGCACCGGTGCCGACTGACTCAGTGCCGGTATGCCCTTGCCCGCCGCCGTCCCCATCATCAACAAGCGTGTGGTCAACCCCGTGCTGCGTCACCTGGCCGGGCGCGGACCGTTCGTGGAGGTCGAACACGTCGGCCGACGCTCCGGGGCGGCCCACCACACTCGACTTCAGCGAGCAGCAGGGGCTGAGCCGGATGCCCACCGGACCGCGCCGGCTGCTGCGGGTGCTCAGGTGCCACGACTTCGTCGAGCTTTCAGTGCTCGACGAGCGGCCGTAGAGGGGCGCCGCCGCCCCGGCCTGAGAGACTGGCCCCATGACGACGGAGGCAGCTACCCGGTCGCCATTCCTGCGCTGGACCACGATCGCCCCGGCGCTGGCCCTGGTCGCGCTCGCGGCGGCCTGGGGCCGCGACATCGGGCCGCTCCCCCTGGTCATCGTGGCCGTTCTCCTCGGCGCCGCGGTCCTGGCGGCCGTGCAGCACGCCGAGATCGTCGCGCATCACGTCGGAGAGCCCTACGGTTCACTCGTCCTCGCCGTCGCGGTGACGGTGATCGAGGTGGGGCTCATCGTCACGCTCATGGTGTCGAGCAAGGAGGACACGTCGACGCTCGCCCGGGACACGGTCTTCGCCGCGGTGATGATCACCTGCAACGGCATACTCGGGCTGTCCCTGCTCGTCGGCGCGATGCAGCACGGGCTGGTGCGCTTCAACAAGGAGGGCACCGGCGCCGCCCTGGCCACGGTGGCGACCCTGGCGACGGTCTGCCTGGTGCTCCCGACGTTCACGACCAGCCACCCCGGTCCGGAGTTCTCCACCTCCCAGCTCGCCTTCGCCGCCGTCGCCTCGCTGCTCCTCTACGTCCTCTTCGTCCTCACTCAGACCCGCCGGCACCGTGACTTCTTCCTCCCGGTCGACCGCCAGGGTGTGACCCTCGACGAGGATGAGGACGACGACGACCACGCCCCGCCCCCCGGCAGCTCCTGGAAGCTGAGCATCGGACTGCTGCTGGTCTCCCTGGTCGCCGTGGTCGGGCTGGCCAAGGTGCTCTCACCCACCATCACCTCCGTGGTCGCCGGGGCCGGTCTCCCACCCTCCTTCGTCGGGGTCGTCATCGCCCTGCTCGTCCTCGCCCCGGAGACGCTGGCCGCGGTCAACGCCGCTCGTCGCAACCGGACGCAGATCAGCATCAACCTGGCGCTCGGCTCGGCGATGGCCAGCATCGGCCTCACCATTCCCGCGCTGGCGTTGTCGACGATCTGGCTCGACGGGCCCCTGTACCTCGGTCTCGGCGCCACCCAGACGACGCTGCTCGGCATCACCGTCGTCGTCGGCATCCTCACCGTGGCTCCAGGCCGGGCCACCCGGCTCCAGGGCGCCGTCCATCTCGTCCTCCTGGCGGCCTACGTCTTCCTTGCCGCGAACCCGTAGGAGGGCAAGCCATGTACGTGCCGCGCCACTTCGAGGTGCCTGACACCGCCGACGACCAGGAGGCCCGCCGACTGGTCCGGGCGGTCCACGTCGGCCAGCTTGTGACGGTCGGCCCGGACGGCGTTCCTGACTCGACCCTCCTGCCTGTCATCTGGGAGGGCGACGAGGTCGTGGTCCACCTGGCCCGCGCCAACGAGCACTGGCGGCGGATCGCCGACGGGTCACCCGGGATGCTCGTCGTCACCGGGCCCGACGCCTACGTCACGCCCCGCTGGTATGCCTCGAAGCAGGAGCACGGGCGGGTCGTCCCGACCTGGAACTACAGCGTCGTGCATCTGCGCGGGCCGGTCACCGTGCACGATGACGTCACCTGGCTGCGGGAGGCGGTGACCCGGCTGACGACGCGTCACGAGGAGCGCACCGCGGCGGACCACCGGGGCTGGCAGGTCGACGACGCCCCGGAGCGGTTCGTCGAGGGGCAGCTGCACGCGATCGTCGGGGTCTCGATGAGGGTGGAGCAGGTCGAGGCCAAGGCCAAGCACAGCCAGAACCGGTCGGCCGAGGACCGGCACGGGGTCGAGGCCGGTCTGCGGCACACCGGTGACGCCGACTCCGTCGCGATCGCCGACGCGATGGCCGGCCGGGGCGACTGACGGTCGAGCCGCTCCTGTCAGTAGAAGCCGACCTGCGCCAACGGGTGCAGCAGCTCGCGCTCCTCGTAGGACAGGTGGGACCGCAGCGCGTCCGTGACGAGATCCAGCACGTCCTGTAGGCGGCCAACCGCGCCGGCCTCCTCGCCAACAAGGGCGACGAGCGCACCATCGAGCCCGTCGAGCAGGTCGTGGATGACGTGATGCTCCTGCGTCAGCCGGTCGATCACCGGACCGGCGCCCTGCACCCGTCGCAGGTGCGGGAAGACGCTGGCGTCCTCCAGGCTGTGGTGCGAGGTGACGATCCGGCAGTACTGCTCGCAGTAGGCCCCCAGCGTCCAGTTGTTCTGCCGCAAGGTCATCTGGTTGATCGCCGACCGAGCGTCACCGACGGCCAGCCGACCGTCCGACACCTGGCGGACGATGTCGCGCAACCGATCCAGCTCGGCCCGTAGCCCATCGTGGACGTCGACCAGGTGCTGAGGCGCCGCCTGCGCAGTGGCGCTGTAGGAGAACGCCGTCGGCACCGGGAAGGTGGGGCGGGTGGACTCGTCCCAGGCCGCCTGGTCGCTCAGCCGGGTGCCGTCGTCGGGGGTGGGGCGCACGTCGAGGGCGGAGCCAGCCGCCGGCGCCGTCGTCGCGGTGGTCGCCGGTGCGCTCGCCACAGGCGCGGTCTCGATGCGGTCCGGCCCCGGATCGGGGCGGGCGGCCACGCCGGAGCGGCGTCCCGCGTCGACGAGGTCGCGCACCGCGGGGGCCACCTCCTCGCCGAACCGGCGGACGTCGTCGACGTCGTCGGTGCCGACGATGAAGGTGCTCATACCCTCGCGCAGCGCGAGGTCGGCCAGGTGCTCGGCCCACTCCTGCGGCGGACCCGTGATCCCCCGCCCCCCGCCGGAGGTGAACGAGCCGAAGATGTTGTAGAGCCGGCGGACCGCCGACGGGTCACGGCCGGCCTCGCGGGCCGCGTCGTCGATGGTCACGTTCATCGCCGGCAGGTCGTCGGGGTCCGCGTAACCCATGCTGGGCAGCCAGCCGTCGGCATACCGGCCGGTGAGCCGCAGCATCCGAGGCTTGTAGGCGCCGAGCCAGATCTCCACCCGGTGGGCCGGTGCCGGGCCCGGGTGAAGGCCGCTGACGTGGTGGTGGCGACCGTCGACGCGGACCGCGCCCGGGCCGGCATCGCCCCACACGCCACGGATGACCTCGATGCCCTCGCGGAGGGCGTCGACGCTCTCCGCCGGTGTGAGCCGCTGCCCGCCCGCCGCGACGATGGGGTCCCAGAAGGCGCCGGCCCCGAGCCCGAGCTCGGCCCGGCCGCCGGTGATGAGGTCGAGGGTCGCGATGCTCTTGGCCAGGACGACCGGAGGGCGCAGCGGCAGGTTCGCGACGTTCAGGGCGACGCGCAGGCTGGAGCTGCGAGCCGCGATCACGGTGAGCAGGGTGAGGGCGTCGAGATGCTTGGCCTGGTAAGGATGGTCCTGGGCGGTCACCAGGTCGAGGCCGCTGACCTCGGCCACCTCCGCGAGCAGCAGGGCGCGTTCCCACCCGGCGGCGTCCGGCGTCAGGAACAGTCCGAACCTCAGGTCCTGTCCATAGTCCACGAGGCCAGCCTATGAAGTGCCCCGACCCCACCCGTGCAGAGGACGTCCGTGACTGAAGCCCCAGCCCCAGCCCCACCACCCGACCCGAGCCGAGGTGCGCTCTTCGGCCGGGGGAGCTGGCCGGAGGTCTCGCGGATCAAGGCCGTCCTGCGGCGGGAGACGGTCGGCGGCGCGCTCCTGCTGGCGGCGACCGTGGTCGCCCTGGTCTGGGCCAACTCCTCGTGGGCGTCCACGTATGCCGCCGTGCGGGACGCCCGCTTCGGGCCCAGCTCCCTGCACCTCGACCTGACGGTCGGGGCATGGGCCGCCGACGGCCTGCTGGCCATCTTCTTCTTCGTCGCCGGACTCGAGCTCAAGCGGGAGTTCATCGCCGGTGACCTGCGTGACCGGCGCAAGGCCGCCCTGCCCGTCGTGGCCGCACTGGGCGGTATGGCGGCGCCGGCGTTGGTCTTCGTGGCCGTCACCGCGACGGCGGGAGGTGATGCCCTGCGGGGCTGGGCCGTCCCAACGGCCACCGACATCGCCTTCGCCCTGGCCGTGCTCGCCGTGATCAGCACCCACCTGCCCGCGACGCTGCGCACGTTCCTGCTGACGCTGGCCGTGGTCGACGACCTGTTCGCCATCACGATCATCGCGATCTTCTACACGCGCGACCTGCAGCCGCTGTATCTGCTCGGCGCCCTCGTCCCCCTGGCCGTGTTCACCGTCCTCGTCCAGCGGCGGGTGCGGACCTGGTGGCTGTTGCTCCCCCTGGCCGCGGTCACCTGGGCTCTCGTGCACGCCTCCGGGGTGCACGCCACGGTGGCCGGGGTGCTCCTCGGCTTCGCCGTGCCCGTCATCCGCAGCCGCGCCGCCGGCGGACCCGATGCCGGACCGGGGTTGGCCGAGCACTTCGAGCACCGGTTCCGACCGATCTCGGCGGGCCTGGCCGTGCCCGTCTTCGCGCTCTTCGCCGCGGGGGTCACCATCGGGGGTCTCAGCGGGCTGCGTCAAGCCCTGACCGACCGCGTCGCCCTGGGCATCGTCGCCGGGCTCGTGGTCGGCAAGACCGTCGGCATCTTCGGCGCCACCTACCTCATGGCCCGGTTCACCCGCGCCAACCTCGACCGGAACCTGCGCTGGGTGGACGTCCTCGGCCTCGCCATGCTCGCCGGGGTGGGCTTCACCGTCTCGCTGCTCATCGGCGAGCTGGCCTTCGGAGCCGAGAGCGCGCGGGACGACCACGTCAAGATCGGCGTCCTCACCGGGTCGGTCCTCGCGGCGCTCCTCGCGGCCGCCGTCCTGCGCACCCGCAACCGCGCCTACCGGCGGGCCGCCGAGGAGGACGAGGCCGACGCCGACAACGACGGCACGCCGGACGCATACCAGAGCGGCTGACCGGGGGCTGACCCGCGCCGCGGGCCCGGTTGTCACCGGGGGGGTCACGGGGGGCACGTGACGTCGTGCCTCAGCCGTGCACGCCGTGCCCCACCCTGTGTCCCTCACGTATGCGCACACCATTAGCACTATGCACATACCGTCGAACGTGTGCGCAGCGCACCCAAGGTGTGCGCAGACCCCAAGACGACCGACCCCGAAGGTCCGTTGCCGGCGCCGCGGGCACGGTGGTCACCGCGGTGGCCCGTGAATGTCGTGCCTCATCCGCGAGCGTGAGCAGCGACAGGGCCGGCCGTGGCCGCCGCGATCAGTGCGCGCCTCATCCGAGCTCCTCCGTCCGGCGGACGCCGACTCCGTCGGTCAGCCCGATCTCACCGCGGCGCGGGGGCGGTAACCATAAACCCAAGTCGCCCGCGAGGTCAGCCGCGCCGGGGCCGGGGCTGCAGCCGCGGTCGGACGGGCATCCGGCGGCGGACCAGCCACGCCTCCTGGCGCCGCTCGGCCCGTTCGAGGTCGAGCTGGCGCAGCACGTGGTCCACCGCGGCCAGGACCGACCCCTGCAGCATCCAGACGTCCGTGTGCTCGCGCGGGTCGACGTCGATGAGCATGAGCTCGGTCAAGACCGCCCGACCCTCACGGACCTGGTCGAGGGTGCGGTCGAACGCCTCGTCGACCTGGTCGACCGACCCCGCGCCGTACTCCGCGTCGACGAGCTCGGCGAACCCCCGCAGCCCGTTGGCCGCATAGTCGAGCACCACGGCGAAGGCGCGGCGCAGCTCGGCGCCGGTCTGCCCCTCCTGCCGCGCGTCCCCGCTGGGGGCTTCCGTGCTGAGCACCGTGAGCAGGGCCCGCTCGGCGGAGAGACACCGCTCGAGCCGGCTCAGCGCGTACTGCAGCCCGGGGTGCACGGTCGGTGCCGCGAGCGCGAGCGGGTTGAGCCGGCGGTTCTGCTGGATCGCCTGGAGCGCCCCGCCGGCCTCGGCGACATCACCGCCGATGTGCTCGGTCCACGCCCACCAAGCGGTGGCCTCCTCCGGGTGGGGGGGTCGGCTGGCCAGTGTCAGGGCCATCTCGTCCAGGAGCGCGGCCTGGGAGCGAGCCACGCCCCGGACGCCTTCGCGGGCGCGGGCGTTCGGGATCGCGACGGGGACCAGCAGGCTGAAGGCGATCCCCACGACCGTGCCGATGAGGGTGTTGATAAGGCGGACCTCTGCCGCCAGCTCCGGCGACGACACGGCGAGGATGAGCATCGCGCTGATCGGGGCCTCCAGGGTCTGCTCGCCCAGCCTCAGCACCTTGGCCAGGACCATCGAGGCCGCGATGACCCCGGCCAGGCTCCACCACACCAGCCCCACGGCGCTGGCGACGCCGACGGCGACGAGGACGCCGGTGAGCACCGCGCCGACCCGGACCAGCCCCATCCGCAGGGTGCCGACCGTGGACGCCTGCACGACGAGCAGCGCGGTGAGCGGCGCCGTCAGGTCGAGGATGCCCGGGGTCCAGGCATCGGCCACGAGGTAGGCCACGACCGCGGCCACCGTGAGCCGGACGATCTGCGCGGTTGCTGGGCGGATGCGGGCCGGCACCTGCGACCACGTGCTCGGCAGTGCGGGCCAGAGCCACCACATCAACCGCCGCAGCCGTGAGCCGAGCGTGCCGCTCAGCCCGTCCACCCGCATCGCCACCGCCCCTTCGAGCCATCGCCGACCCCGTCCACCCTGCCCGACGCGGTCGTGGTTGTCATGCCGCTCCCGCCCCGACCGGCGAGACCCGGCCGCTGGTGCGCATACTGGCCACGGCCCCGACTGAGGGCCAGGACGAGTGACGAGGACCGGAGCCCCATGGACATCACCGAGGTCATCCTTCATCAGCACCACGAGCAGCGGCGGATGTTCGCGATGCTCGAGGAGTGGCCGCACGACGACACCGACGGGCTGGCCGCTCTGTGGACGCGGCTCGAGGTCCTGCTCGAGGTGCACGCCGAGGCCGAGGAACGCTTCTTCTACCCCGAGCTGGTCAAGCTGGGCCACGGCGGCGGCGATGCCGAGAGCGTGACCGAGGAGGTCGAGGACGCGGTCAAGGACCACAACGAGATCCGCGACGCGATCCGCGCGGTGCGAGCGGCGGGGGCCGGTTCCGCCGAGTGGTTCAAGGGGGTGCTCGACGCCAACGTCGCCAACAGCGATCACATGGCCGAGGAGGAACGGCAGGACCTCACCGACTTCCGGCAGCACGCCGGTCGTGACCTGCGGCACGACCTGGCGGTGCAGTTCCTCCGGTTCGAGGCGCAGCACTGGGCGACCGGCGTGCCGATCAAGGACAAGGACCCCGAGCAGTTCGTCGAGGACAACCGGGCGTAGCAGGACGAGCAGGCACGGCTACCCGCGTACCGGTTCGCCGCACGCAAGGGCTCCTGACACCATCGCCGGTATGCCGTTTGACGTCGCCTCGGTGCGCGCCCACTTCCCCGCCCTCCTCGAGGGGGCCGCGCACTTCGACGGCCCTGGCGGCTCGCAGACCCCCGAGGTCGTCGGCCAGGCCGTCGCCGACACCTTGACCTCGGCTATCGCCAACCGGGGCACCGTCACCGTGGCGGAGCAACGGGCCGAGGCGGTGGTGCAGGACGCGCGAGCGGCCATGGGCGACCTGCTGAACCTCGACCCGCAGGGCGTCGTCTTCGGGCGGTCGGCGACCGAGCTGACGTTCCAGCTGGCGCGGACCCTGTCGGCCGGCTGGGGCCCCGGTGACGAGGTCGTCGTCACCCGGCTCGACCATGATGCCAACGTGCGACCGTGGGTCCTGGCCGCCGAGCACGTGGGGGCGACGGTGCGGTGGGCCGAGTTCGACCCGGCCACCGGTGAGCTGACACCGGACGACATCGCCGAGGTGGTCGGCGCACACACCCGCGTGGTCGCCGTGACGGCCGCATCCAACCTCATCGGGACCCGCCCCGACCTCCCGGCCATCGCGCGCATCGCCCACGAGGTGGGTGCGCTGGTGTGGGTCGACGGCGTCCACGCCACGGCGCACGTCGCCACCGACGTGCCGGCCTCCGGCGCCGACGTCTGGGTCTGCTCGCCCTACAAGTTCCTCGGGCCGCACCTCGGTGTGCTGGGCGCCAGGCCCGAGACCCTCGAGCCGCTGCGGCCGGCCAAGCTGCTCCCCTCCAGTGACGCGGTGCCCGAGCGGTTCGAGCTCGGCACCCTGCCCTACGAGCTGCTCGCGGGGACGGCGGCGGCGGTCGACTTCCTCGCCGGGCTCGACCCCTCCACCACCGGCGACCGACGCCGCCGGCTCGTCGACTCGTATGCCGCCCTCGAGGCCCACGAGGACGGCCTGCTCGCGTGGTTGGAACCGCGGTTGCGGGGGCTGCCCGGCGTCACGGCCTACAGCAACGCGGCGCGTCGCACGCCGACGCTCCTGTTCACCGCGAAAACCCATGAGCCGCAGCAGATCCGGCAGGCACTCGCCGACCGTGGCATCAACGCACCGGCGGGTCACTTCTACGCGTGGGAGACGAGCCATCGCCTCGGGCTGGGGGCGACGGGTGGGGTGCGCGTCGGGCTCGCGCCCTACACCGACCACACGGACGTGGAGCGGCTCGTCGACGCGCTCACCGAGATCCTCGGCTGACGGTGCGATCCAGCCGAGCCAGCGCCCGTCGTGCAGGATCTCGCGACCGGCCAGCTCGTTCTCCTCGCGCCACGCCTGCATGCGTCGAGGCGTGACCCGCACGTAGACATGGGGCTCGCCCAGCGTCCTCGGGTCGAACCCCGAGCGCGCGGAGAACAGGTCGGCCTCGGACGTCGACAGGTCGGTGAGTGCGATCACCTCGGCGGTCCCGTGGACGAGGACGACGTCCCGCACCGCGCCGAGGCTGACGCGGACCCACGGCTGGGCGGCCACGTTGCGGACGGTCCGGCTGTCGGCACCGGCGGCATCCGACCCCGGGTCACGCGCCGTGCCTCTCATCGCAGCGGTGTGCACGAAACCTCGGACGGGACGCACCATGAGGGGCGCAGCGTTGGTCCCGGCGGCCACCCAGAGGTGGCCGCCGTTCGTCACCGACCGAAGGGCAGCCCCGTCGGCGCGGTCGAGTTCGTCGCGTCCTGACCCACCGCATACCGTGGGCCTCATGGTGACCGACTCCACGACCGTGTCAGCCGTGCCGGTCCTTCATCATGAGGTGCCCGAGGCGTTCGACGAGGTCGCCGACCGCTATGACCTCATGGTGGCCCTCAACCCCGGCTACCACGCGCACCTCAGGGTTAGCGCCCACGTGATGGCCGACAACCTGGGCCCCCGGACGGGGGCCCGCGTCATGGACCTGGGGTGTGGCTCGGGCGCGTCGACGCGTGCCCTCGTCGGCGCGCTGCGCAGGGGCGGCATCGTCGGCACGGTGGTCGGTGTCGACGGATCGACCGGGATGCTCGCGCGGGCCCGCGCGAAGAGCTGGCCGGTGGGCACGCGCTTCGTGCAGGGCCGCGCCGAGTCGCTGCCGTTGGTCTGCGCGGAGGCCGGTCTCGACGCGCCGCTCGACGGGGTGTTCGCGGCCTACCTGCTGCGCAACGTGCCCGACCGCGACGCCCTGCTCCGGTCAATCTTGGACCAGCTGCGGCCGGGTGGCGTGCTCGTCGTGCACGAGTACTCCGTCGCCGGCCGCCCGACCGCGGAGGCGGTGTGGACGGCCGTATGTCGCGGGGTGGTCGTCCCGCTCGGCTGGCTCACCTCCGGCCGCACCCGGCTCTACCACTACCTGTGGCGCAGCGTCTTAGAGATGGACAGCGTCGAGACGGTGATGCAGCGGATGCTCGACGCCGGGTTCGAGGACGTCCGCACCCGGACGGTCCGTGGCTGGCAGCGTGGCATCATCCACACGTTCCACGCACGTAAGCCCGAATGACGTTGCTACGGGCCAGTCGTCGTCCGTGGGTGCCCGGTGCGGACCCCCGCGCCGTCCGCCATCCGCCGCCCGCTCCTGTCTCCCATCTCTCCTGGCCTGAGCGGCCCACCGCCGTCGTGGTCGGCGGCGGCATTGCCGGGTTGACGGCCGCCACCGCGCTCGCCGAGCGCGGGGTCGCCGTCACACTCGTCGAGGCCGAGCCGACCCTGGGTGGGCGGGTGCGGGCCTGGCCGGTCGAGGTCGGCGGTGAGCCGACGACGATGTCGCGCGGTTTCCATGCGTTCTTCCGTCAGTACTACAACCTGCGGGCCCTGCTGCGGCGCGCCGACCCGGCGCTGTCCCGGCTACGAGCGGTCGACGACTACCCGCTCGTGCTGGCCGGCGGGCACACCGACTCGTTCGCCGGGCTGCCGACCACGCCCCCGCTCAACCTCCTGGCCTTCGTCGCCCGGAGCCCCAGCTTCACCGCTCGCGACCTCACCCGCGTCGACGTGGACGCCGCCCTCGGACTGCTCGACGTCGAGTTCCCGCGCACCTTCACCGACTACGACGGACGGTCGGCCTCCGAGGTGCTCGACGCGCTTCGCTTCCCCACGGGCGCAAGGCATCTCGCGCTCGAGGTGTTCGCCCGGTCGTTCTTCGCCGACCCCCGGGAGTTCTCCGGCGGCGAGCTGGTGGCGATGTTCCACACCTACTTCCTCGGCAGCTCAGAGGGGCTGCTCTTCGACGTACCCGACGACGACTACGACTCGACGCTGTGGGCGCCCCTCGGTCGCTACCTGCACGGGCTGGGGGTCGATGTGCGTATGCCGGTGCGGGTGGTCGGGCTGTCCGAGTCAGGGGACGGGATCGCGGTGCACCTCGACGACGGGTCGGTGCTCGAGGCCGACGGTGCTGTCCTGGCCACGGACCAGGGACCGTTGCAGCGGCTCGTGCAGGCCTCGCCGTGGCTGGGTGACGAGGAGTGGCGGGGACGGGTGTTGGACCGCCGTTCGGCGCCGCCGTTCGCGGTGTGGCGGCTGTGGTTCGACCGGCCGGTCACGCCGGACACGCCGCCCTTCCTCGCCACGAGCGGGTTCGGACCGCTCGACAACGTCTCGGCGGTGCACCTGTTCGAGGACGGTGCGGCGCGGTGGGCGCAGGCGCGGGGCGGGAGCGTCGTGGAGATGCACGCATACGCCGTCCCTGCGGAGACCGGCGAGGACGCACTCCGCGACTCGTTGCGTCGTGAGCTGTTCGGCCTGCACCCGGAGCTCGCCGCTGCTGGGGTGATCCACGAGGAGTGGCTCCTGCGGGACGACTGCCCGCTGGTCGGCACCGACCCGTGGGCCCGACGGCCCGGGGTGGAGACACCGGACCCACGGGTGACGTTGGCGGGCGACGGAGTTCGCTGCAGCTACCCGGTGGCACTCATGGAGCGGGCGGCCACGACCGGGTGGATGGCGGCTAACGCTCACCTGTCGCGGTGGGGACGGCCCGGCCATGAGTTCTGGACGGTACCCATGCAGGGGCGCCATGGCGTCGTGAAACCTCTGCGGCGAGCGGCGGCCCGCCTACCCGGCTGACGACTGGACCTGGCAGTGGGTGACCTTGCCGCTGGGTGCCCTGGTGGAGACGCCGATGCAGGTGTTCTGGCCGCCGCCGCCGTCGAACACCTGACTGACGCCTTGGGGGTCGGTGAGCGTGTCGTTGCCGGAGCCGCCGCGGAGCGTGTCGTTGCCGGCTCCGCCCAGGAGCTGGTCGTCACCCGAGCCGCCGTTGAGGACGTCGTCGCCACCTCCGCCGCAGATGACGTCGTTGCCGGCCAGCCCGTCGATAGTGTCGGGCCCGTCAGTGCCCACGATGACGTCGCGATGTTCCGTCCCGTGAGTCACCTGGCCCGGCGCCGTCACGACGATCGTGGCCGGCAGACCGTTGCACGTCGGCACGGGTGGTGGCGGGCTGGCGTAGGTGAAGTGGTCCGCCGGGGTGTCGAGGCTGTAGATGCCGCCGTTCACGCTGACCCGCACGCTGACCTCGCCCGTCCCCGCGGGGCTCGTAGCGGTGCAGGCGGTAGTGCTGCCGCACGTGACGTCGGTGCCGTAGCCGGTGCCGAACCGCACGATCGTGGTGCCCCCCGGAGCGCTGAGGTTGGTGCCGCTGACCGTCACCCGGGTGCCGCCCGAGGCCGGGCCGCTGGTGGGGCTGATGCCCGTGACGGTGGGCGGCGGAAGCGGCGCAGCGGTGTAGCTGAAGGGCACCCCGTTGCTGGTGCCGGTCGCGGGGGTGACGGTCACCTGGACGGTCCCCGTCCCCGGTGGAGCGATGGCGTAGCAGGTGGTGCGGGACGAACACCCGACCACCCGGGCCGCGGGGGCCGCCCCGAAGTGGACCGACGTCGCACCGACCGCGAAGTTGTCACCGGTGAGGGTGACCTCGATCACGCCGGCGGCCGGCCCCTGGTTCGGGCTGATGGAGGTCAGGACCGGAAGGGCGATGTAGACGAAGGTGAGGTCATTCGTGCTGGTCTGGCCGTTCACCGTCACGCGCACCGGCGCCGAGCCGGTCCCAGGCGGGCTGGTCGCCGTGCATAGATGGCTCGAGGCGCAGCTGACCGCCGTCGCGGGCCGATCGCCGAAGGTGACGACCGTGGGGCCGGCCGGGCCGCTCAGGTGATCGCCGTGGATGGTGACGACGGTGCCGCCCGACCCCGGCCCGGTCTGCGGCTCGAGGTGGCTCAGGTGCGGTGCGGGATCAAGGCTGTAGGTGATCGTGACCCGGCCGTTCCCCTCCCGCGCGCCCGTCGAGTAGACGGTGCCCGCCGGGCCGAAGCCGCTGCCCCCGCCGCCGCCGTACGGGCCCGGGGTGAACCCGTTCCCGCCGCCGCCACCGCCGTAGTACCCGCCGCCGCCGCCGCCCCCGCCGGCCGTGGTGACGGGGGGCGACGTGTCGTACATGAAGGGGCTGGCGCCGGCGCCGCCGACGGCCAGCTTGCCGCCGCCGCGGCCGTAGGGCGCGGCGCCCAGCCCACCGCCCTGACCGCACGCCGTCTCGCCGTTCACCCCGCCACCCGGGGCTCCCGTTGCTGGAGTGAACAGGCCGCAGCTGCCACCACTGTTGCCGCCCCCTCCGCCGCCGACGAGGACACGGTCGAAGGGCGACGTCCCACCGACCCGGACGTCGGAGGCGCCGCCACCGCTGGCGCCGAGGCAGTCGCTGGACAGGTAGGGGGACCTCGCGGCTGCACCGCCGCCGTTGTACCCGCCCGGCGTCGGCGTGAACGCGTCACCGCACTTCACCGGCAGGCCGGCGCCGCTGAAGATCCCACGCAGTCCCCCGCCTTGCGCACCGTAGACGTCGAAGGTCGCCGAGCTGACGTTCGCGGGCACGGTCCACGTCTGCGGTGCGCCCGTGTAGTCGAAGGTCGCCGCGTGGGTGTGACCGGCCGCACCGTCGGCCGCCTGTGCCGCGTCCAGCGGCGCGGTCACGCCGGCCAGCACCAGCCCCCCGGCAACTCCGACCCCGACCAGCCGGCGGAGTCCGCCTCGAACCGGACCTGACCGCCCGGACCATCGACCGCTGAACCCACTGGACATCGGTACCCCTCTCGACCCTGTGCCCTGCCGCGCAGCCTGAGCGCTCACGGGGTGCACATCGCAGGGTTCCCATGCTGACCTCCGACACGTGAGGCGGGCATCGGGGAACGTCCCTTAGGTTTCCCCCTAGGGGTCGTCGGGGCGGGTGACTGGGGGGTGTCGCCGAGCAGGAGGTGTCGCTGACGACGTCGGGACGACGCGCGAAAACCGCCCCCGGGAGTGGCGACGACCGTGAACGCACGTATAGACAGTCCTCATGGCCTCGGGACGCTCGACGAGTCGGTTGCTGGGTGCGGTGCTGATGGCGGCGTTCGCGCTCACCGGCTGCCAGAGCATCGCCTCGTCCCTGTTGCCCCCGTCGACCGCCACGCCGAGCACGCTGGCGATGGCCCCGCCGTCGACCGAGACGCCGAGTATGCCGGCCAGCACGACCTCATCTCCGGCTGCGGTGCCGGCGGCGGCCAAGGCCAAGACCAAGGCGGGATCGGCGGCCTTCGTCGGGTTCTTCTGGCAGCAGTTCAACCGGTCCCAGATGGAGCCGAGCTCCGGTGTCCTGACCCCGCTGTTCCAGGACTCCTGCAAGCCGTGCGCCGGTTATGCGGATGCGGCTGCGGCGCTGCAGAGCAACCGACAGCACTATGCGAACCCCCCCTTCGTCGTCAAGGGCATCAAGTCCGACACCCTGACCGGCAACACCGCCACGGTGCTCACCGACATCGGGCAACAGGCGGCCGGCGTGGTCGATCCCAACGGCAAGACCGTTGCCACAGCCACCCAGCGAGAGTTCCAGCTGCTCGTCACCGTGATGTGGAACAACGGCTGGAAGGTCAGCGACATCCAGATCGTCGCGTGAACCTCAGCCGGCCGAGGCCGCCTGGCCCGTCAGCGAGTCGCTGCGGTTCCGGAGCCAGACGAGCAGTGTGCCGAAGAGGATGCAGAAGACGGTGAGGGCCAGGAGTGCCGTGACCCGGCCGGCGTCGTCGTAGTCGTAGCCGAGCAGGACGAGCGGGGCGTGCCAGAAGGCCCATACGACCCCGACGATGACGTACGCGCGGTGACGACCCAGCGGTAGGAGGGCGGCAGCAGGTAGCCCCGCCAGCCGATCGCCTCGCCGTTTCCGGCCAGCGCGTTGGCACTGAACGAGGCGATGACGGTGCCGACGACGCTGATGAGAAGCAGGACTGTGGGTGACGGCAGCGGCCGGCCGCTGGTCGGCAGGCTCGCCTCCAGCGGCGCAATCCCGGAGAGGCCGACCAGGTCGGAGGTGCACGAGGCCGAGGAGCGCGCCGAGGGCCGTCGCCGCCAGGACACAGGCGGTCACCAGGGCGAAGGCGGTGAGCGACAGCGTCAACCATGCCCCGGGCGAAGGAGAGGGGGATTGTCGGTTGTCAGGTTTGGTTCTTGGCGATGAAGCTCTCACCGTGGCCGACGGTCTTCAGGTTCTTGACCTCGTCGTTGCGTCTTCGTCGTAGCCTGCGTCCTGCGGGGTTGGCGGTGCTGTTGGCGGGGGGCCTGGCAGTGTGTGGAAGGTGCAGGTGTCGTCTCTGGAGTCGGTCCTCGGTTGCCCTAAGCGGATGGTGTTCGGGCCGTGCGGCGGTGTCCGGGCGGGTGGCGGTTGTGAGATGGTCTCGGCTCCGTGCGTCTTCGACGGGCTGACGGAGCTGCCTGAATGCCTGTTGGCCGGCCGTGTCGCACCGTCGGACGAGCGGCTTTCAGAGCCGACCGCCCGTTTTTGGCCGCCGATGATCTTGACCGATCTGAGCGCGCCGCCGGCCGATGCGGCCACGCTGCGCTCCACCGCCCGGTTATTGGCTCCGAGCTGCGACGCCGTCCTGGTCGGGGACCATCAGGACCGTCCCGACTTCCCGCCCAGCACACTGGCCCGGTTGATCGCCGACGCCGGCGCGGTGCCCTGGGTGACGTTGGCGTGCCGGGACCGGTACCGAGTCGCCCTGGAGCAGGAGCTGCAGGCCCTCGCGCTCGACCGCCTGGCTACGGTGCTGTGAGTCACCGGCGATGGGCGGGCGTACGACGTGCGCCCCGATGTCACCCAGGCCTTCGACCTGGACGGCACCCGGCTGGCCGCTCTGGCCGCCTCTCTGGGGCTTCCGGTCGCGGTGGCGGAGACCCCGACCGCCCGCCCGGTGGCCCTGCGGCCGCGGAGGCTGGTGCACAAGCAGCAGGTCGGCGCCCAGGTCGGGGCCTTGAACCACGTGCCCACCACGGCGCAGCTGGTCGACTTTCTCGACGCGGCCCGGGCGGCCGGGCTGACGATGCCGGTGATCGCCTCAGTTGCGGTGTTCACCGACCAACGTTCGGCGGCGGTGTTGGCCGGGCTGCCGGGTCTGGTGATCGCCCCGGATCACCTGGAGGCGGTGCTGGCCGCCGGCGACCCGGTCGAGGCCGGTATCGCTGCGGCGGTGGACGAGGCGGTCGAGCTGCTGGCGTTGCCCGGTGTGGCGGGGGTCAACTTGTCCGGGCTCGCGTCGGCCCGCGGCGTGCAGGCGGCCGCCGAGATCCAGGCCGAGATTGGACGCCGGATCCGAGCGGCGCGAGGAGACCAACGATGAGCGGGTCACCGGAGGAGATGGCCGCCGAGTTCGACACCGTGGCGTCGTGGACCGCAGACGTTGCCGCCGACCTCGACCCGGCCGCCCGGATCCCGGCGGGATGCCGGGGCAGTGGCAGCCCCGGGGCCATGCACTGGCTGCTCGACCACCTGCGCCCCGAGCGGGGCCAGACCTTCCTGGACTGTGGCGCCGGCGTGGGCGGCCCGGCCGCGTTCGCGGCGCGTGAGACGGGCGTACGCCCCCTGCTCACCGACCCCGAGGCCGGAGCCTGTCGGGCCGCACGGTCCCTGTTCGGGCTGACGACCGTGAGGGCGGGCAGCCGGCTGCCGATCGCGGCCGGCGTGATCGGGGTCGGGTGGAGTCTTGGGGTGCTGTGCACCGTCGAGGACCAGCGGGCCTTTCTGGCCGAGATCCGTCGCGTGCTGCAGCCGCAGGCTCGCTTCGGGCTGATCGTCTACTGCGCCGCCCACCCCGGAGACCTCCGCCTCGAACCGCCCGAAGGCAACTCCTTCCCCACCGTTGAGGGGCTTGACGACCTGCTCAAGGAAGCCTCGCTACGGGTGCTGACCAGTGGCTGGACCGACGACTTCGCCGTCCTGCCCACCGAATGGGAGGACGCGATGGAGGCCGTCCAGGCCGAGCTCGAACGCCGCCACGGACCCGATCCCCGCTGGCAGACTGCCGAGGAGCAGTCGACCCGGATGGGCGCGCTCCTCGCGGCCCGTGAGGTGCGCGGCCGGCTGCTCGTGCTACAGCCGGGCCGAGACGACCACCCCAGGGGGTAGGCATGGGCTCAGGTGGTTGGTGGCTGGGTGTTGCCTCGGGTGATGAGTCGGATGAGCAGGGTGAGGTGTGCGTCGGTGGGGTTGCCGCCGTGACGGCAAGCCCGTCATCGTCAAGCCGGCGCACGTCGGCCAGGAGGTCGATGAGCAGGGAAGGGGCCCGTCGGCCCTGCTCGGAAGGTTCTGGGCGACCGTGCGGAGGTCGAGAAGATTGGCGACGGGGTGGTCCTCGATGCCGATCACCGAGGTGTCCCGCCCCGGGGTGGGGCCGGCTCGCCGCAAGGTGCGCACGGCCCCGGCCGCAACCTGGTCGGAGTGCTGAAGGCCGCGGTTGGCGGCCGCCTCAGCGACAGAAGTTCGATCATCGACTGAGCCCCTTGGGGGGCGACCTTGAGTGAGGTCTGTGATGGTTTTCACGCGTGCGGGTTAGCTGGGGGTGTCGCGACGTCACCGGTGCGGCGTCCCCGAACGTGGAGGTGGGCGTCTTCGTCAATCAGCCGTGCCCGCTGACCGGCAGTGCGGTGGCCTCGGTGCTGCCCGCCGGGGGACGGCTGTGACAGCCACGGCAGGCCCTTCGGCGACCGGGGCGCCCATACCGCCGTCGTGAGGTGGTGCGCTGTCCGTGGGCTTGACCGACGGGACGGGCTGGGAGCGCTTGCGGCCTGTATAACAAGCTTTTCAACAGTGGACTTTCGCACTCTCCCGGTAGGTCAGGCGGCTCTTGCGAGCGTGTCGATGAGGGTGTCCACGATTTGTGGGGTGAGTTGCTGTTGGCCGGAGATGGCGTTAATTCGTTGGCGCCACAGGG
>JAABUM010000641.1_pt1 | contig 58964 bp, 54 predicted proteins | sample 5559161 | NCBI WGS metagenome assembly JAABUM01 (sample SAMN10711868, study PRJNA513369) | rock metagenome | isolation source: Antarctica rocks | place: Antarctica: Victoria Land, Siegfried Peak nord
CCCCGTGGCATGTCCCGTCCCTCCCTGTCGTATCCCCGCAGCCCCCTGTGGCCCCCTCCGTTCCTCACCTACTCAGTCTACCCCTCCTTGCCGAACCATTTCCGTCCAAAGGTACTAGTATCGCCTCTGCGCATTACCATCGACCATCGACCATCGACTAATTCGGCGACAGTTGTTCGCCGGGGTCGCGCATCTCGCTCATGCGCTGCATAATAGCCACCTCGCGGCGCAGCAAGAGAATCTCGGCGTAGAGGCGGTGCTCGACGGTGGGGCTTGCTAGAAGTTGCTGCGCCTCCTCGATGTGCACCGAACCAACGAACAGGGCCGCCACTTTATACGAGAGCGTCAGGGGATCCCGCGGCAGTTGGACGTGGGTGATCTGCTCGTGGGTCAGGGTCAACATCATGGTGACGTAGCGTACCCCTAACCGCTCGACTTCCTCCTGTAGTTCGAGCAACTGCTCGGTCGATTGATAGCCATCGGCGAGGACCTCGATGTCGGCGGAGAGATAGGGCTGGTCATGGTGGAACGCGGCGACGCGGAAGCGCTGCCGTCCCGTCGTGCTGATGTTCATACGGCCGCCCTCTAGCGGTACGACGTCCGTCACTTCAGCTATCGTACCGACGTCGTATGGATCGGGATCGGGATCGAGCTCATTGCCACGCCGTACCAACAACACGCCAAAGCGCCGATCCCCGGCAAGCACACGGCGCATCATGATCTGGTAGCGCCGTTCGAAGATATGTAGCGGGAGGGCCATGCCCGGCACGAGCACGGTGTCCAGCGGAAAGAGCGCTAATCGCTCGGTCATTAGGTCCCCAAGTCGAAAGTCGAAAGTCGAAAGTCGAAAGTCGAAAGTCGGAAGTCGATAGTCGGAAGTCGAAAGTCGAAGTCGGAAGTCGGAAGTCGATAGTCGGAAGTCGATAGTCGATAGTCGTCAATAACCAGTGACGCGCAGGCGACCGCGCGCCCGGTAGGGCTGAGTGAGTATAGCAGAGTAGGGCGCACGACAACGCATGGCCTGAGGATGGGGGGATGGGGGATGCGCCCCGCGATTGTGAGATGAGGCCTGACCTTAAAAGGTCATGGCAGGGGACGGACCTTGAAAGGTCGGTCTGGGCGTGAGACGCGCGCCCCACCGTCGAGCGCCTCGCGGCCATAGCGGTCGCCGCTGGGCGCCGCGAGACCTTTTAAGGTCCGGTCCCTGCCATGCGCTTTCAAGCGCAGGTCAGCGGCGCCTACCATCACAATCGTGGGGCGCGCCCTGGTATGGGGGGTAAGGGCCGTTATTCTTCCGACTTCCGACTTCCGACTATCCAGCCGCCATGCGCGCCGCTGTGCGCGCGAGATCGTCGCAGCGGTGATTGTAGCGGTCGCCGCCCGCGAGTTCCGACGCGTGACCTTTGACCCACTGCCAACGGACCGTGCGCCGCGCCACGAGTTCGAGCAACGCTTGCCACAACTCTTTGTTCTTGACGGCGGCGCCCGTGCTGGTGCGCCAGCCGTTGCGCTGCCACGCGCGCGTCCAACTCATCATGCCGTTGCGCAGGTATTCCGAGTCGGTCAGCACAATCACCTCGCTGCCAAGCGGGGTCGCGCCAAGCCCCTCGATGGCGCCCAGGAGTTCCATCTTGTTGTTGGTCGTGCGCGGCTCTCCGCCGCTATCCTCGACCTCGCCGGTATCGGTCACCAGCACATAGGCCCAACCACCTGGGCCGGGGTTGCCGAGGCAGGCGCCGTCGGTATATAAGAGTGACGCGGACATGGGTTAGAACCACCCCTTTCGTTTGAAATAAAACAGGAGACCGGCGAGCGCCACGACCTCGCCGCCGACGCCCATGATAAAGAAAGGGCGCGCGCCGGTGATATGGTCGATCATCCAGCTAAAGTTCTGGCCGAAGAATCCGGTGACGAACGTCAATGGCAGGAAGATTGTGGCGATAATGGTGAGCTGCTTGGTCACCTCGTTCTGCTGCGCACTGCCGACGGACAGATGCAGGTCCAGCGCGCTGGCAACGAGGTCGCGCACGGCGTCGAGGTCGTCGATGGCGCGCACGACGTGGTCGTATACATCCCGGTAATAGGGTATCTCTTCCTCGGGCAGTAACCGCGTATCGCCGCGCATGATCGGACTCAGGATCTCGCGCATCGGCACGACGACGCGACGGAACTGCTGGACATCCCGCCGCATCGTATAGACCTCGACGAGATCGTCGTCGCCCAACGCTTTGCCCTGGAACAGGCCGCCCTCCAACTCGTCGACACGGTCCTCGATCGTGTCGACGACGGCCGAGTAGCCGTCGACAATAGTGTCGAGGATGGTGTACAGCAAATAGCCGCCGTCATGACGCAGCCGGCTGCTCGCGCCGTGGGCAAGCCAACGCCGTTCGATCTCGTCGAGGGGATAGGCCGCGGCGTGACGTACGCTGACAATAAACTTCTGGCCTACAAATAGGTCGATCTCGTGGAAGGCGAGCCGTGCGTCCGCGCGCGTCACGCCATGAACCACCACAAACCAGTACGTCCCGTAGTCCTCGATCTTGGAACGCTGGTGCGCGTGGACGGCGTCCTCGACCGCTAGCGGGTGCAGGTCGAACTCTTCCTGTAGCAGAGCAAGATCGGATGGGCCGGGATCGACCACGTCGAACCAGACGAAAGAGCCGTTCTCCTTGAGTATCTCGCTCAGATCGTCCAGATTGCCCGGCGGCGGCACGGGTCGCCCATCGCGCAGTATCTGGCAACGGATCGCCTTGCCGCTAGCGGGGTTGACCACCACGCCGACGGCGCCGGGCATAGGAGATACAGGGACTGGTATCTTGTTCATGCCCCTATTTACTGCCCAGGATGTTGACCGCGCGCGCGGCGACGAGGGCCACGGTCAGCAGCGACGCCAGGGCCTGAACAGTCATCAACGCCTTGGCCCAGGGGGTAAGCGGCATCGTATCGGTCGGGCTGAAAGCGGTCGCATTCGTGAACGACACGTACAGATAGTCCATAAACGATGGCGTCCAGCGTTCACGCGTGCAGTGTGGCGTTACCATCTGGGGGAAGAGGAAATCGGGCCGGCGGTGCATCGGATGCGAGCGGTCATCCGGGCCGCCGCGGTCAAGCTCCCAGTACCACAGCGCGAAGACGATTACGTTGGTCAACCAGACGTCGATGGACGACAGCAATAAAATCGTGCCGTTCGTCCCTCCGCCTTTTTGCAACAAGCTGTGGACCAACAAGCCCAAGGAACCGATGTTCGCGATGTTGACGAGCGCGATAAGGGCGACAGCCCCATAGCGCTGCCAGCGCGGCTCATTGGGCCGGCGGCGCGGCGCCGCGATCGTCAGCGACACGAGCAGGATGAGTTCCAGCGCAGGCAAAACACCTTTCTCAACCCCTCCCAGCTGCGAGGGGCCAAAAGAAATCTGCAACTTGAGGGGCAAAGCCGCATAGAGCAAGACCGACGCTACGACGGCCAGCGATGCTGGCCAGCGCGGCTCCCCGCGCGACCGCTCGCCCCACGCTGGGTCGTTCGCAGGGAGTTGCGCATTGTCCGCGCCCGCCGCGGTTATCTTATCCAGCGTGCTCATGCCCACATACGTCCTTGCTTACCCCATTTTGCCGCGCCTATACCATGGGCCGGCCATACCGTCCCTATTGTACCGCGTTGGCCGCAAGGCTAGCCGCCGCTACCGACTACTGTTGGGGGGGTGGCATCATTCGTCGCAGCTTGCGCAAGGCGCGCGCCTCGATTTGACGCGCGCGCTCCCGCGTCACTCCAAGCAACTGCCCCACCTCCCACAACGTGCGTTCACGGTCGTCGTCGAAGCCGTAACGCAGCGTGATCACCACGCGTTCGCGCTCATCCAGTCGCCCCACCGTCATGCGCACCTCGCTAGACTCAAGCCACGCGCAGACGCGCTGCTCCGGCTCCTCCGCGCGCGCATCAGGGAGAAGGTCGACAAGCGCCGCGTCGTCCTCCTCGCCGACGGGTTGATCTAAGCTCACCGGGCGCTGCCACAAGGACGTTATCTCCTCCACATGCCTGGGAGATATACCGGCGGCGGCGGCTATCTCGCCAAGTTCGGGGGATCGTCCTAATACTACAACGTTACCTCGCTAGAATCACCCCTAGCAACCGTCAGGCAAAGGGCTATCTTTGCTAAACTGATCGATTGCACGCCTGCTTCCAGGTCGTTAGCACGGCCTCAGGAGACAAATAACGTTGTAGTACTAAGCTCTCCTCCAATGCGCGCTCTGCCCGCACAACCAGGGCGCGTATTGTCCGCACACGCGGCGGTATCCGCACAAGCCGCGCATGGTTCGCCAGCCCCCGCGTAATACCCTGCCTGATCCACCATGTCGCATACGTACTAAACCGAAAACCACGAGCGGGATCGAAGCCCTCGACCGCCCGCAACAACCCGATGTTGCCCTCCTGGACAAGATCGGTCATCTCAAGACCCTGCCCCACATAATGCCGCGCCATGGATACGACCAGACGCAAGTTCGCCTCGCAGAGAGCGCGCCGGGACGAGGCGCCGGCATGTAGCGCGGACGCGTCAACCTGCCACCCGGCCAAGACGTGATCGATGGCGGTTCCATCCAAAATGGGCTCCAGAGAGGGCCGCACTGCATCCTCCAGCCGCCGCGCTCCGTTCACCGCACGGAGCGCCTCGTCCATCGCCCGTCGCGCCACGGCGTCGCCAAGTCCGGCCACGCCATATAGCGCGGCGCCGGCCTGGCTCTCGGCGAGGGGGACGCCATCCAGGTAGAGAGTTGGCGCGGGGCCGTCGGGCGTCGCATCGCCGTCCAAGCCCGATGATTCATCTGTTGTCACGCCACCCGGCACAAGAGGCCAGCTGGGCGCGCGCGCCGTCAGGCGGCCCCTGATCCACACCACGACCGTCCCGGCGTCGGCCGGCGACAAGCCGGCGCGTAGGCCAAGGTCGAGCAAGCGCGCGATCGCGGGGCCATCCCCTCGCGCCACGAGGGCAAGCGTCGTCTCCATCGCCTCTATGTCCGTGGCGGCGTCGTCCTCCGGCGGTCGTTCGGCGCACGCGACAACAGTCGCGCGTATCCACTGGGCCATCAGCGCGGCATCGACGCCTAGCAGCTCCGCCCCAGCGACAGCCAGCTCACGCGCCATGTCTTAGGACGCTGGGTGCTCCAACAGCGCGCGGCGCAGGCGCGCCGCCAGGTGGCGGCGCGCCTGTACAAACGCCCGACGTCCCATATGTACCGCCATGCCGAGCGCGTGTTCCCGCTCTCGCGACAGCAAGGGCGTGCGGCCGATGGCTTGTATATACAAGCCAAGGTTGTCGTCCTGTGCGGCGTCGAGGTCAACGGTGACAGTGTCCGCGACCATACACCTCTCCCATCACTACCATCTATATCTATGCGATCTATGCGCCCAAACCATAGAGACCTGTCTGTCATGGCGCGATCGTTACGTCGTAACACAATAATCGTTCTTTACATGTTCATATTCAAAGAACGCGACGGGCCCGCGTTTTCGCGCTAGCAATCCTCCTTGCCACCGTGCTACTATGTCGCTAGACACGACAACGTGCGTAGCAACGACGTGACAGGACAACGGGCACATGATATGGTGACGGACCGCTCCTCCCGTTTCGGCGGCCTCCTCCGGCGCCATCGTAAAGCGGCCGGTCTGACCCAGGAGGAACTGGCCGAGAAGGCGCGCCTGAGCGCGCGGGCGATCAGCGACCTCGAGCGTGGCCTGTATCAATCGCCTCACCGAGACACCGTCGCACTGCTGGCCGCGGCGCTCCGCCTCTCCGACGCGGACCGCGCGGCGCTGGAGGCGGCCGCACGGCGTCCCATCTCGACCGAGGAGCCGGCGTCGATGACGCCGCCGCCTCCGGCCTACCCGTTCAATCTCCCTGTGATGCCCACCACGTTGATAGGCCGTGAGCGAGAGATTGAGGCCGTGACGCGCCTCCTATGTGACGGGGCGCGGCTGCTGACCCTGATCGGGCCAGCCGGCGTCGGCAAGACGCGCGTCGCGCTGCAGGCGGCCACGGACGCGCGTGACCACTACGCCGACGGCGTCGTCTTTGTCGCCCTGGCGCCCATCCGCGACCCCAGCCTCGTTGTCTCCGCGATCGCTCAGGCGCTCGATGTCCGCGAGAGCGGCGAGCAGACGCTGATGGAGAGCGTCATCGCAGCGCTGCGCGACAAACGCGTCCTGTTGCTGCTGGATAACGTCGAACAGGTCGCGGGGGCGGCGCCGCTGCTGGCCGACCTCCTGGCGGCGTGCCCGCGACTCGCTCTCCTGGTGACGAGCCAGGCGGCGCTGCGCTTGCAGGCCGAGCAGCAGCAGCCGATTCAGCCGCTGACAATCCCCAATCTCGTAGACTTGCCCGCGATCGACGCGTTGGAACAGTCTCCCGCGATGCAACTCTTCGCGCAGCGCGCGCGGGCCGTCGCGCCCGACTTCGCGCTCACCGTCGCCAACGCCGCGCCGGTGGCCGCGATCTGCCGGCGTCTGGACGGTCTACCGCTGGCGATTGAGCTTGCCGCGGCGCGCGTGACACTGCTGCCGCCGGCGGCGCTGCTGGCGCGTCTGGAAGGGGGCTATAGTAACACCACCCTACTGTCGAGTGGGGCGCGCGACCTGCCGGCGCGCCAGCGGACACTGCGCGGCGCGTTGACCTGGAGCTACGACCTGCTCACGCCGGAGGAGCAGGCCCTGTTCCGGCGTCTCTCCGTCTTCGTCGGCGGCTGTACACTCGACGCGGCCGAGGCGGTCTGCGCCGAGCCGGTCAAAGGGGAGATAGATGTCCTGGGAGGGCTGGCCTCGCTCATCGACAAGAGCCTGCTGCGGCCGGTGGACCAGCAGGACGCAGAGCCGCGCCAGCGCATGCTCGAAACGGTGCGCGAGTACGCGCTGGACCTGCTGGAGGAGAGCGGCGAGGCCGCGGAGTTGCGGGCGCGGCACGCCGCCCACTATCTTGCGCTGGCCGAAGAGGCCGAGCCCAAGCTGACCGGGCCGGAGCAGGCCGCGTGGCTGGACCGGCTGGAGCGCGAGCACAACAACCTGCGCGCGGCGCTACGCCGGTCGCGCGACGGCGGCGAGGTCGAGGTATCGCTCCGCTTGTCTGCGGCCCTGTGGCGCTTCTGGTGGAGGCGCGGCTATCTTACCGAGGGACGCGAGTGGCTGGAAGGACTGCTTGCGGTTGTTTCCCTGGAGAACAAAGGTGGCGCTATTGCTATCCATGGAGCCACACATGCGCGAGCGCTCAATGGCGCGGGCATGTTGGCCTACGTTCAAGATGACCATAAACAAGCGACGACCTTTTTTGAGCACAGCTTGGTCCTGCGTCGGGGATTAGGAGATACGCAGGGTGTCGCCAAATCCCTGAATAATTTAGGAAACATAGCGCTCGACCAGGGAGACTATGAGCGTGCATCCGCGCTGTATGAGGAAAGCCTGATCCTGAAAAGGGGACTTGGTGACGTCGGGGGCATCGCTACTACCCTGGCTAACTTAGGGCAAGTGGCGAACGATCAAGGAGAATACACGCGTGCGATGGCGCTGCTCGAGGAGAGCTTGGCCTTGAGCAAGGCCCTTGGTGACACTTATGGCATCGCGGCGTCTCTACAAAACTTAGGGGACGTCGCACTCCAGCAAGGTGACGCCGGGCGTGCGATGGCGCTCACGCAAGAAAGTTTGGCTCTGTGGAAAACGTTGGATGACACCCATGAGCTTGCTGTCGTGTTCAGCAGGCTTGGGAATATAGCGCGATCACAGGGTGCGCTCGAGCAGGCGCGCGCCCTATATAGCGAGAGCTTAATCCTACTACGGCGCATCGGTGATAAGCGTGCGATGGCGGATTGCTTGGAGGGCGTTGCAGGAGTAGCTGCCGCGCAAGCGCAACCCCTGCGCGCGGCACGCCTATTCGGCGCCGCGGCCGGTTTGCGCAAGGCCATTGGAGCCCCACTCCCGCCCGGCAAACAGTCCGCGTACGGCCAGGATACGGCCACCGTAAGCGGCGCGCTCGGGGATAGTACGGCGGCGGCATGGGCGGCGGGACGAGCCGTACCATTGGATCGAGCTATCGACGAGGCGCTAGGCGCCGAAGCGGTGTAGGAAAGTTGCCCGTGACTATTCGCCGCGATTATTCCCACTGGGCCTATCCCCCAGGTTATTTCCGCTACTAGCTGTGGCGCCATTTTGCGTGGCATCGGTCGAGCCACCGCTTGCCGGCGGCGTGCCGATGGAACTATCATCGGATTGTCCCGTAGTGTTCACAGCGCCCGCGCCCAGTTGGCTCTCGTGGACAGGGTTCCCCTGGTTGTTGCTCATGTCGTTCCTCCTCGTACTGGTTCACTGTACCGGTTAACTAAAGATGTCCAACGCTGGAGCGTGGCGCTCCTGCTTACGCGACATCCCCAAAGCGGCGTTCACGGCCTCGCCTGGGGATATTCCCATCGGGCGGTCGGAGGGAAGTAGCTTCGCATCCCCTACCCCAATAAACGTTCCACCTCGTCTTTTTTCGCATCCCACACATTCTACTCTTTTCCGGTCGCGGCGTCCTCCTATCCCCTTGCGTATCCGTGTACGTCAGTCACGTCCAGCCGCACCGCGATCATCGGGGCGCGGCGCAGGCGCGTGAGCACGGCGCGCTTGAGGCGGTACACCTCGGCCACGTCGTCGAACCGCGCCGCGTGACGGGCGTAGATCTGGCGGGGGCTCAGACCGACGACATACGATAGGTAGAGCACGCCGTGTTCGCGCTCGTCTGTGAGATACTGCCACACCGCGCGCCAGAAGGCCACCCGGTCCATGTGGGCGGACGCCAGCCCCTCCGTGTCGTCGCACGCCGGCAAGAGGTCCGCTGCGTCATCCAATGGCTCTTCGTGAGCACGGACGGAGGCGGCGCGCGCATAATCGAGGCGCGCCGTCCGCGCGCAGATCTTCACATACGCCAACACGCCGCCAAGTCCGTTGAATGAGGAAAACTTGTCAACGTCCATAGCGCGCCAGAAACGCTCGAACGTGAGTGTAACCAGCTCGTCGTCTTCGTCCGGCCCCAGGCCCAGCCACCACCGCACCATCTCCGCGTATTGCGCGTAGAGCGCGGCCCACGCGGCGTCATTGCGCTCCACGACGGCGCGGCGGAAGAGTTCGAAGCCGAAATAATCGGCGTGCGGCTCGCGTCGCCGATACCGCCCCATCTCCATCGCGCACCGGCGCGCCAACTCGGGGACAGTCAGCCGCTCGATCGCGACATCCCCCAGACACCCGTTGGGCCTATCCGTGACCCCCGTATCCGCATCGTCCCTTTCGTCCCGCACGACGACCATCGCACTTACTATCGCCATCTCATCACGTCCTCATGCTGTCCTAATCTCTGCTGTCCTGCTCGCCAGTGTGCGGCACGGCGGCGGCGCGGACCAGGAAGAACTCACAGAAAGGGTCACGGATTCACTAACGGATTCGCCGGCTCAGTTATTTGTTGAGTGGATGCTCCTGGCAGAGACGCGTGTTTTGCCCGTGCATTGTATGCTAAGGCCATGAGTACCTATGACGTGATCGTTGTCGGCGCGGGGCACGCTGGCTGCGAGGCCGCCCTGGCCGCGGCGCGGTTGGGCCAGCGCACGCTGCTGCTGACGATGAACCCGCAGCATGTAGCCCTGATGCCCTGCAATCCATCCATCGGCGGCCCCGCCAAAGGGCACCTCGTGCGCGAGATCGACGCCCTTGGCGGGGCTATGGGGCGTGTCATCGACGAAACGGCCATCCAGATCCGCCTGCTCAACACAGGCAAAGGTCCCGCCGTACAGGCCCTGCGCGCCCAGGCCGACAAGCACGCCTACAACGCCGCCATGACGCGCGTCCTGGCCGCGCAGCCCAATCTTGAGCTGCGCGGCACCCTCGTGGCCGACCTGCTCGCCGCTGATAAGGGCAGGGGCGCCGATGGCGGCAAGCGCGTCGAGGGCGTCGTCCTGACCACGGGCGAGACCCTGCGCTGCCGCGCCATGGTCCTCTGCACCGGTACCTCACTCAACGGCCGCTGCATCAGCGGCGAGCGCTGCTACACGGCGGGCCGCGCCGGCGAGCCGGCCGCGACCGCCCTGTCGACCGCCCTGCGCCGCCTCGGCTTCGAGCTCGGCCGCCTCAAGACGGGCACGCCGGCGCGGCTCGACCGCGACACCATCGACTGGAGCCTGACCGAGGTCCAGCCCGGTTCGCCCACGCCGCTCTTTTTCAGCGACGACGCGCGCCGCGCCTACGACGCCCTGCCCGTGAAGCCCAACCCTTGGCGCGCCCAGGTCCCGTGCCACCTCGTGCATACCACCGCCGAGACACATGCGATCATCCGCGCCAACCTACACCGCGCGCCCATGTTCAACGGCTCGATCGAGGGCGTCGGCCCGCGCTACTGCCCCTCCATCGAGGACAAAATCGTGCGTTTCGCCGACAAAGAGGCGCACCAACTCTTCCTCGAACCTGAGGGGCTGCGCACGCGCGAGATATACGTGCAGGGCGCCAACACCTCTCTCCCCGAGGACGTACAACTAGCCATGCTGCGCGCCATCCCGGCACTGCGCCACGCCGAGATCATGCGCGCGGGCTATGCCGTGGAGTACGACTACGCGCCGCCCTACCAAACGCTGGCCTCGCTCGGCGCCAAGCCCGTGGCCGGACTCTACCTGGCCGGCCAGATCAATGGGACCTCCGGCTATGAAGAAGCCGCCGCGCAGGGACTCATCGCGGGGCTCAACGCCGCACGCCACGCCGCCGGCCAGGAACCGGTCGTGTTGCGCCGCGACCAGGCCTACATCGGCGTGCTCGTCGACGATCTGGTGACAAAGGACCATCGTGAGCCCTACCGCATGCACACCTCGCGCGCCGAGCACCGCCTGCTGCTGCGTCAGGACAACGCCGATTTGCGCCTGACATCACTGGCCTACGCCGTCGGACTCGTCGACCAGGAGCGCCACGAGCGGGTCGAGGCCAAGCGTGCGGCCATCGCGGACGCGCTCGATACGTTGCGCGGCCTACGCATCCACGGCGTCGCGGGGCAGCCCTTTGGACGGTCCGTGTCCGGCGAGGAAGCGCTACGCCGCGCCGACGTCACATTCGCGCAGGTCACGGCGGCCGCGCCCGCGTCGTCGGGCCTCGCTGACGTAGCGGACGAGGTCGGTGAGCAGGTCGAGTTAGAGATCAAGTACGCTGGCTACATCGCGCGACAACACCAGGAGGTGGAGCGCGCCGCGCGCATGGAGGACTACGCGCTGACGGCCGGCCTCGACTACCTGGACGATGGAGCCGTACGCGGGCTGCGCGCCGAGGCGCGCGAGAAGCTGGCGCGCTTCCGGCCGCTCACTGTGGGCCAGGCCGGGCGTCTGGCCGGCGTCACCCCCGCCGATGTCGCCGCGCTGCTGGTACACGCTCACGCCCACGCGGCGCGGGATTAAACAGGGCAGCGCTATTACGACGCAAACACCTTGAGATTGTGCTCTTCGACTGCACGGCCTATCCCTCGTGGATCGGGCGTATCGCGCACGTCAACACCATAACTCACGTTCAGGAACTCAACACCGATGGTGCGTCCATCGGCCGCATAGTCAATCACACGCCGATCGTCGAGAATCGTATTGTAAGCGAAAGGCGCGTCATGCAAGTACACATACAATGCATTTGCTTCGGGATCGTGTTCGACTCGCATGGCTCTCACGCCTAATCTAGCCAAATGACCGTGATGCCGTATGGGATGTATTTCATGCCTGCAACGTAGCCATCGCCCCTACAGCATCGTTGCCAATGCTGTATAGTGCCTGACAAGGGAGCGCGTCTTGTGCTCCCTTGGAGTCCAGCCCGCAAGGAGGGCTTGGGCAATGGCAAAGGGTCCGGCAGACCGCCCGCTGAGTCGGCGTGAGCGACTGGCGCTGGCCATGGTGGCAGGGACAGGGATGCTCGTTGGCATCCGCGTCCTCCCCGTGGAAGCGTTGGCCGCCGTGTCTGGCTTCGCGGTGGTCCTAGTGAGCAAGCGCTAGGACTAAGGGACGGGGCCGTACGTTGTCGACGTACGCCCCGTCCCAGCGGCCAGCCAGCTTAAGCGCCGAATAGATATGAAAATGCCGACCGTCGGGGTGATAGTCCTGGCAAGCAAGTACTAGAACTATCAATAAGGACGACGGCCGGCCCCGCGCGCACGGGCGGGCAATGGCATAGTCCCCCGCGTCACGTCAATTAACAGTATACCATGCCGCAAATAGGCCATGACAAAGCAAGGACACCATTATGCCGCGCGAACAAGGATTTTACACCGTCACCGAGGCAGCCGCCGCGCTGGGCCTCAAAGAGGTCTCCGTCCGCTCGGCTATCCGCGACGGTAGGCTGGCGGCGACGCGCGTGGGCGCGCGCCTGCTCACTATCGCCCCCGACGAACTGGACCGCTATCGCATGACACATCTTGGCGGTCAAGGCTGGGACAAGCGCAAGGACCCCGACTATCAGCCCTCCAAGATGGCGCGATGGGCCAGGGACTACCGCCGCCGCCGTAAAGCGGGCGAAGTTACATCCACGCAACCCGAACCGCCAAGTCCAACTGGCTAGCCACCCCCCGCCGCCCCGACACCCATAGGCATGGCTGTATGGAGTGGTAATGAACCAGCTGTGATCATCGACTTGTCACAGGCCCTGGCGTTCACCAGACCGCAAGCCACAAACACCAGCGCCACGGGCAACACGCCCAGCAAGTCCCATGGGCGAGGTAAGAGAAAGGCCAGCGGCAATGTCGAGAGCGCCCAGAGAGCCAGAAGCGGTGTGATCCGCAAACCATCCCCACCATTGACGCCCCAGGCGACAGCCAAAGGCAACAACAGCAGCACGTCATCGTTGACGTGGGCGTAGGGCGTGAAAAGCAGCCACGTCGCGACCAATAGACCGATAGCCGGCCATGGCGCGCCCCCGATACGGCGCGCGTGCACGACAATCGCCGCCATCACGCCGACCCCTGCTAGAACTAAGATCGTAGACACGAGCCTATTCCAGGGATGCGGGAGTAACACCAGGCTGGCGCCCGAAAGTGACGGCAAGTAGGTATGGAGTTGGTCGACGCTGTTGCTGTAATGCAGGAGGAGCCCTAGCCAGGCGCCGATGCTACCTGCCCCAGCCAACAGGATGGTGAGCGCGACGCCGCACGCGGTCGCGACAAAGAACCCACCGTACCACCGCAGCATAGCGCGTGGCGAGCCTAACAGGAGCGGAGCGATCAGTGCGACAGGTACGAGCAGATGCGGCTTGACCCAACTAATCGCCAGTAACGCCCCGGCTAGAGCGGGGCGTTCTCGGCGCAACACATAGAGCGCGGCCCCGAGCGCACAGAGCGCCAGCGTCGATTGCTGGCCGTTGCGCACGGCCAGAAAAAAGCATGGCGACAGGAGCACGATGACTACCACAGGTGCCCGGCGGCGCGTCCAACCTAGTGCGTGCAGCGTCAGCCACGTCCCAATGACGGCCAAGGCAACGACGAGCGCGCTATAGATGGCGTACCCCTGCGCGAACGACAGGCGCGCCAGCGGTACCAGCAATGCATGAAAAAACGGCGGATTGTAGTAACGATCGAGATAATAGTACGTTGGCGAGCCGGGCTGTAGATGGCCGGGAACGTTGTACAGCGCGTTCTCGGTTCGCCACAACTGCATGGCGTCGTAAGGATTACCGCCGTGTGTGAACAAAATAGCCGCTGCGCGAAAACACGCGAAATCCACACCCGTCCCCGCGCCATGCAGCAAGACAGTCAGGTAGTATGTGGCCATCACCGCGACGAGGGCGCAGTAGCCCAGCCATTGGACGCGTACAAGCATGGGAAAGGGTCGGGCGGCGGGCAACCGCACAGCGATGAGCTTGATGGACATAGTGTTCATACTCCGATGGCATGACGGCGCCTTGCTGCGACAAGGCTAGACGCCAGACGGGCGATGGGCAATAGGATAAGCGGCGTGTGAGCGCGACGGACTCGCGCCTCTCGATTTTGTGGCCTACGCGGGCCGCACAAGTAAGCGGCGTAGCGCGCGACGCGATGGTTGCTCGATCACGCGTAGCGCCAGCAAGGAAAGCGCCACGCATAGCGTCAGATAGGCGATCCAATAAGCGACACAGCGCGGATCAGCGGCGGCGGGCGGGGGTATCCAGCGATCCAATAGGTCGTGTATCGGGATGTGCAGTATATACAGCGCATAGCTCGCCTCACCCAGCGCAACCGCCAGAGGCGAAGCGAGGCCGGCGCCGACTCTGCCCTTACCCCACGCCGCACTGTATATGAGCACGCCGAACAACGGGTCCAACAGACCGTTGTGCAGCAGAATGTAGGGCAGCGGCAGGCCCAGGGACGGGGCCGCGACGATAGCGGCAAGTGCGGCGAGCGGGACAAACCCGTCCAGGGCAAACGAGGCCGAGCGTAACCCGCCACATCCTCGCACCGAGGACGCAGCGCGGTCAGTCACGAACATGCGGCCGAGGGCGACGCCCATAAGGAATTCAGGTAACCGCAACAGAGGATCGAAGCGGATAACGCGTATCCACGTAGAGTCGGCCCAGCCCCAGGTGTGTAGTCCATCGGGGTTCATTCCAATGTAGATAAGCGGGCCGGCGAGGGCGAGGAGCCATAAAAGGTTGACGGCGCGGAAAAGGCTCCGCCGTGGCAGACGTGCGATAGGAACGACGATAAAGGGAAACAACAGGTAGAAGAATGCTTCGACCGACAGCGACCATCCCGGCCCGTTCCAGGCGTCGGCGCTCCAGGGCAGCCACGCCTGTGTCAGCGTGAGCGCGCTGAAAGCGGTGATGGCCGGATTAGCCCGCGGATCATGCTGCCAGAGGAAGGGTAACGTCCCCAGAACGAAAGCGCACAGGTAAATCGGGTAGATCCGCGCGACCCGGGCGCCCCAAAACGCGCGGCGGCCGCGACCAAGCATGCTCTGTGTATCGAGGTAGCTGTAGGCCAGAATGAAGCCGGAGAGCATGAAGAAAAAACTAACTCCTATGTACCCGACGCCGGCAACTGGGGCTATGACGACGCCCCCGATAATCTGCACATGGTACAACACGACGAGCAGCGCGGCCAGAAAGCGCAGGCCCGTCAGCGCGTGCAGAGGAACGGGTACAAACGAAGCCCGCGCCGGTAGAAAGGGCGCGCATAGCTCCTCCAGGGGAACGGCAGGTGGGCTTGTGAGGTCTTCAGCCTGGACGGCGGTCATGCCGCCGTCTCACTCACCGTCGTTATGATGGCCCTGTCGAGCCTGACCCGCCCCGTCCCCACCGTATGTATCGCTGCAACCAACAGCAGCAGCGCGGGCGGAACCGCCTGGAGCAGCAAGCGGTCGAGCGATGTCTGGATGTGCGCGGTGTACGGTTGCCAATCCGAGAAGACAAACGAGACCATGTATATACCTAACTGACCCAGCAACAAGAGCAACAGTCCACGCCCATAACGCGGGAGCCGCCGCATGGCTACTACTAGTAGGACCGCCAGCAGCAGCCACAGCAAGCCCCAGTTGGCAAAATCCAGCATCTGTAACAGGAACAGCGCGACGATGTGCGGCAGCCGGTCAGCGTGCGCCAGAAACACGGACGGCGTGAAGGGCAGAAAGTCGCGGCCAAGCGGCCGAGCTATCAAGCAGAACAACAGCCAGGGCAGCGGTACGACGACCGTCGCCGCGCTGACGCCTGCTATCCGTCGCAGCCATGCGAGCTTCGAGGCCCGTGAATTAGCGCCGGCGCGCGGAAGTCCTGGGACGGGCGACTGAGAGCGGGGGCGTCCCGCCCGTCCCAGGCCCTCGCGGGCGGACGACAAGGACGGGCGGCGCACCAGCCCTGCGGAGATGGCTGACCCACGCATATGGACGCCGGGGACGGGCGCGACGCCCGCGCTCCCAGGACTCCCGTGCGCTAACGAATTAGCGCCGGCACGCCGCGACTCGCACGCGTGCACTACCTCGCCCATGACGTAGACCACGAGGAGTAAGGCGGCCACTGGCAGCCCCTCGCGCTTGGTCCAGACGGCGCCGCCCGCGAGCAAACCCATCAACAGGGCATCGGCTGGACGACGCAGGCGCCACCACAACAGCAGGTAGAGTGTCGCCGCGCCCGTATACATCGCCAGTGGCGCGTCGGCGTTGCCGCTCGCGGCCTGCACGGGCAGCGCCGGCACGAACGAGAGCGCGCCGACCGCTAGCGCGGCCGTGGCGCGGCCGTAGAGACGGGTGAGACCGGCGTATAGCAGCAGCAGCAGCGCCCCGAAACAGGCCGGCCCGAGCAGGGCGGCAAGGACGACGCCGAGTTGTCCGTGGATGCGAAAAAGCGCCGCCGCGGCCAGCGGTAGGTTCAGCGGGTAATCAGGGTGCGTGTAGAGGGTCAGTGGGTCGTGGAAGTACCCCCGCGGTGGGCCGCCCAACGCGAACATACGCGCTTTCAGCGCCCAGAACGACCAGGCGTCCCAGGCCGCGAACGGCGCGCGCGCGGCCAGCAAGCCGGAATACGCGACCTGCACGATCGCCAGGCCAAGCCCCGCCATGACGATGATGGCCTCGCGCCAATCTCTCTCCACGCCGTTGGCCGGTTCCCCAGCGCCAGATTCGCGCGTGCTATCGGTACGCCGCGCGCTCGCTAGCGTGCGCGCGCCGAAGGCGACAACGACGAGCGTGACGGTGAGCGCGGCCAGGATGGCTCTGACGCCGCTCCATTGGGCCAGGTACAGTAGAAAGGACAGCGCGGTGAAGAGCGCTAGCCCAAGCGCCCAACACAATCCCACCGCCTCGTCGCGCCGCCACGCGCCCCGCGCCGCGAGTCTCATGGCGTCACCCGGACCAGCATGCCGGCGTCGCCCCGCGCCATGATCGCTCCGACGGCATGGACGTGGGGTTGTTGCGACCATAGGAGAACATAAGCCGCGCCGTCGTGGCGGGCGCGGCGGGTCAGCGTGGGCCAATCCACCGCCGGCGCCGTCGCGCTGTGCGCGTAATCGGTCGGGAACGCGCTGTAGACGCGCCGTGGATAGAGCGCGGCGGTGGCGCGGTAAAACACAAGGGCGGGCGGGGCGCCGGCCGCGAGGATGCGCGCCGTAGCGGGCGTCGCACGGCGCACGGCGCCCAGGAACAGGTCGAGTGACGGCGGCGCGTCGGGCCGCAGCCGCGCCGTCAGGGCGCGCCCGTCGGCTAGGATGCCCGGCGCGATGATCGCCAGCGCCACGAGAACCGTGAGAGGATGCGCCCGCCGCCGCGTCGATCGCGCCATCGCTCCTCCATTGCTCCCTATTCCCACTTCGGTCGTTTTGACCGCATAACCAATCTCCACCTACCATAGTGGCCCTCTTGGCGGGCGCGCAATGAGAAGGATGGGGGGAATAGAGACATGGACCTTTGCCGGGATGAACGTGTATTCTGGTAGATAACAGCCCAGCCCAGCAGGAGGAATCCGTCATGCAACGAACGTTTACGATCGGCATCGAGGAAGAGTTCCAGCTCGTCGACAGTCAGACCTTCGCCCTGCGCTCGCATATCAGCGAGATGGTCAAGGCGATGCAGCCAACCCTGGGTGACCAGGTTAAGCAAGAAATGCTACAATCGGTCGTCGAGGTCGGCACCAAAGTCTGCCAAAACATGGACGAGGCCGCCGCGCAGGTACGTCTGCTGCGCGCGGCCCTCGGGCACGTCGCCGCCCAGGATGGCTTCCGCATCGCCGCCGCTGGGACCCATCCGTGGTCCGATTGGCGCGACCAAGAGGTTACCGAGCACGAGCGCTATCACTCCCTCGTGCAGGACATGCAGGATGTCGTGCGCGCGCTCACCATCTTCGGACTACATGTGCATATCGGCGTCGACAACCGCCAGCGCGCCATTGAGATCATGAACGAGGCGCGCTATTTCCTGCCCCACCTGCTCGCCATCTCGACCAATTCGCCCTTTTGGATGGGACGCGAGACGGGGTTGCACTCCTACCGCTGCGTCATCTGGAACCGCTTCCCGCGCACCGGCATCCCCGACTCCTTCACCTCCTACGACGAGTTCGAGAACCTGGTGGACGCGATGGTGCGCACCGGCTGCATCGACGACGCCAAGCGCATCTGGTGGGACATTCGCCCGCACCCCTATTTCAACACGCTGGAGTTCCGCATCTGCGACATGCAGACATCCGCCGAGGAGACGCTCTGCCTCGCCGCCCTGATGCAGGCCATCGTGGCCAAGCTCTACCGCCTGCGTGAGCGCAACCTGGGCTATCGCCAGTACCACCGCAACCTACTGATGGAGAACCGCTGGCGCGCTATGCGCCATGGGCTCGCGGGACATCTGATCGACTTTGGCAAAGAGAAAGAGGTCCCCATTGCCGACCTGGTGGAAGAGTTGCTCATGTTCATCGACGAAGTCGTGGACGACCTGGGCAGCCGGCCTTATGTCGAGTACGTGCGCACGATGATCGCCAACGGCAACGGCTCCCAGCGCCAACTCGACACCTTCCGGCGCACCAACGACTTGCGCGCCGTGATGGAACAGGTCACAGCCGAAACGATGGTCGTCGTGCCGCCCACGCCGGAGTGGATCATGCAGGCGGAAGACCTCGTGCGCGACCTGGCGCCGGCGTTCGGTATGGCGTCGTAGCGCGATGCAACGTGACTTCCACCGCTGGTTCAGTTCGCGCCTCGGCCGCGACATGGAGATGCTCGTCTTCGGGCACGCCGGCGCGCCAGTGCTGGCTTTCCCCACCTCGATGGGACGCTTCTACGAGTACGAAGACTTCGGGATGGTACGCGCGCTCGAACATCAGATCGATCAGGGCTGGATCAAGCTCTTCTGCGTCGACGGCATCGACGCGGAGAGTTGGTACAACCGCTCCATCGCGCCGCACGACCGCGCGGTACGCCACGAGCAGTACGAGTCCTACCTGATGGAGGAAGTCGTGCCGCTGATGCGCGACTACAATGGGTACCACAGCGACTTCCTGATGACGACCGGCTGCTCGTTCGGCGCCTATCATGCCGCCAACCTCGCCTTCAAGCACCCCAACGTGTTCAGCCGCGTCATCGCCATCAGCGGGCAGTACGATCTACACTTCCTGATCCGTGACGGCTTCGACGAGGCGTGCTACTTCAACTCGCCGATGTCCTATCTGCCGAACCTGGGCGACGAGCGCTACCTCGGCCCGCTGCGCGACCACCTGCAAATCAGGCTATGCTCCGGTGGGTGGAACGACATTTGCCACGACGGCGCTGAGGCGCTCGCCGCCGTTCTGCGCGCCAAAGACATCCCGCATACCCTCGACATCTGGGGCGAGGCCTGGCATGATTGGCCCTGGTGGCATAGAATGACGGTCAAACACGTTTAGTCGGAAGTCGGAAGTCGGAAGTTATTGGTAGTGAGCGTGCTGGCTAAGACCAAACGCCACTAACCTGCGCTCACCGACTTCCGACTTCCGACTTCCGACTTCCGACTTCCGACTGGAGGACACATGGCAACAATCGGTCTACTCGTTGGACGCGAGAACACCTTCCCACAGCCGTTTATCGACACGATCAACGGACGCAACATCCCCGGTATCAGCGCCGAGCTGGTCAAACTCGGCGGGACCGCGCTCGACGAGGAACTGCCCTATCGCGTGCTCGTCGACCGCATCTCGCACGAGGTACCCTACTACCGCTGCTACCTCAAGTCCGCCGCGCTACAGGGCGCCGTGGTCATCAACGACCCGTTCTGGTGGGGCAGCGACGATAAGTTCCTGGAGAGCCACATCGCGCGCCGCGTCGGCGTCGCCGTGCCCAAGACCTTGCTAGTCCCCAACAAAGAGTACGTCGAGGGCATCACCGGTGAGAGCTTGCGCAACCTGCGCGCCACGCTCGATTGGGAGGCCATGCTCGACTACGTGGGACGGCCCGCCATCCTCAAGCCGGCCATCGGCGGCGGCTGGAAGAACGTCTACAAGGTCAACGACACCGCCGAGTTGGTGCGCTGCTTCAATGAGTCCGGCCAGCTGCAAATGATCTTGCAGGAGTTCATCCAATTCGAGCAGTACGTACGCTGCATCTGCCTCGGCCGTGAGCACATCAAGGTGCTGCACTACGATCCGGCGCGCCCGTTCCACGAACGCTACGTGATGGACGACAACGACGGGTACCTCTCGCCCGCATTGTATCAACGGGTCGAAGGCGACGCGCGCAAGCTTGTCCAGGCGCTTGGCTACGACATGGACACGGTGGAGTTCGCCATTCGCGACGGCATCCCCTACGCCATCGACTTCCTCAACCCCGCGCCCGACTTCGACGACTTCTCGATCAAGCAGCAAAACTTCGCGTGGGTGCTGGACACAATGACCGATCTGGTGATCGCCTATGCGCAGGGTAACGCCGAAGCCCCGCGCGGCTACATTTGGCAGGAGAACCCCTTCCGGCCCACCCCGCCCGCCTCACCGTTCGCCGTCGCCTCGAGCGTGCCAACCGCGCCAACCGGGGCGCCGGCGACGCCCGCCGTTGCATCGCCGCCGGCAAGCCCGACCACTACCACTACCGTGGAGAGCAAGCCGCGCGGGCGCGCCAAGGGCTCCAAGGCTAGCAGCGCGGCTCCGATCTCAAGTGGGGGCGACGGCATCCCCGAGGAATCGGGCGCCCCGGCTGCGGCGCCGAAGCGCCGCCGGGGGAAGACGGAGTAAGCCCGACAGCGGAGCCTGGCCGTGAAAGACCATGTCAACGGACATCGTACCCTACGACGCGGTCGAGGCTCTGCTGCTGGATCCACTCTGGTAGCGCGCGAAGCATGGCGTCGCGAACCTGGCAGGCCAGCGTGTTGTCCCACTGCGCGACCCGCCCGATGAGCCGCGACCGCCGCGCGATCATGTTGGCGCGCGGCGCGCGTTCTCGCTCGTAGCGGCGCAAAGCTCGTGCAATGTCGTTGTTCTCGCGCAGGCAGCGACCTAGCGCGACTGCGTCCTCCAGCGTCTGGCAGGCGCCCTGCCCCAGGTTGGGCGCCATCGGGTGCGCCGCGTCGCCCAGCAGGGTGATCCGGCCCACGCTCCAACGCTTGAGCGGCGGCCGGTCGTAGATATCGTTGTGCAGGATCGCTCCCTCTTCGGTCGCGGCGATGATAGCGGGGATGGGGTCGTGCCATGATCCAAAACGATCGAGTATGTCGCGCTTGCGTCCATTCGGCCCGTCTGGCGCGCCCTCGGGCACGTTGGCGGCGGCGAACCAATACACGCGTCCCTCGGCGAGGGCGGCCTGCCCAAACTCCAGACCGCACCCCCACGACTCACCGGGCCGTAACTGATCATGCGGGAACGCCGTGACCCCGCGCCACGCAGTGTAGCCCCGGTAGCGGGGCGGCGCCGCGCCGAACAAGGCGGCGCGTACGACGGAGCGCAGGCCATCGGCTCCAACCACGAGGGCCGCGCGCAGGCATGAGCCATCGGCGAAGCGCATGTCGACGCCCGTGGCGTCCTGTGCCAGCGCCTCACAGGACGCACCGAAGCGTACGGTCCCTCGAGGGAGGGCGTCGCGCAGGACTTGTTGCAGGTCGGCGCGGTGGACGACGACGGTGGGCGCGCCGTGCCGCCGCGCCAGGTCGTCCGTCGAGAGCGACAGCAGCATGTCGCCGTAGCTGTTACGGATGCCGCCGCCCTGCTCCGGCGCGCCGAGCGCGCGTATGGTCTCGCCCAGCCCCAGATGGTCAAGCGCCTTGATGGCGTTGGGCCACAGCGAGAGCCCAGCGCCGGTCGGGTCCAGCGTGGCGGCGCGTTCGCACACCACCACGTCGCGGCCGGCCCGCCGCAGCGCCACCGCCGCGGCCAGCCCGCCAATGCCGCCCCCGATTATCACCGCTTCGACGTCATGCCGCGCCATCACCATCACCCCCGCCTCCACTATACCGTGACGGCGAGGCGTAAAGCGGCGTACCGTGATTGCGGCAACCACCACGCATCGCGCTAGACGGACGTACGGCAACGATCGAGCGTATGGCGATATGCTCCTACACCTCTGGCGAGCGCCAACCGTCCCCCCCTATGGGCGTATCGTCAGTAGGCGCTGCCTGGACGGAGGCCACGGCGTCGACGAACCGGGGCAAAAGTCGGGCGAACTCATAGCGATCCCCGTCGGGCCAATCCCGCGTCACCCGCGCGAAGACAGCGCGCTGGTAGCGGTAGGCGTCCGCCAAGAGCGCCCGGCCGGCCTCGGTGAGCGCGAGTTGTACGCGGCGGCCATCCACCTGGGAAGCGACACGGGAGAGATAGCCGGCCTGGAGCGCCTCCACGGTCAAGCGGCTGGCCGTTGAGGGGTCGATACCGAGCCGGTCGGCGACAAGGCCCACGGTGACGTCTCCACCGGGCTCCTCGGGTCCGGCAGCAACGGCCTGCGCCACGAGGATCCGCGAAACGTTGACAGTGCGCGCGCTATCACCCACTAACATCCGGCCCGTTGGTTGCCGCGCGAAAATCCGGCCCAGCCGAAACAGCGCTGGCCCCGCCTCATCTAGCGGTGATACATCGTCGCCTTGCATGTCGTCGCCCTTGGCGCCGGTGAGCCTCATCGCGTCCTACCCTCCCACGGAACAAGTCTACCACTTGATGTATGCAACGCGCACGTATATTATATGCGTGCAGCACACACGTAATTGTATAGTGCTGGTAACTGTAACTAAATGAGGAGGGTCTATGAGGTCACAAGACGTAGCAACGGTCGATACGTGGCATCATTTGTTGAATAGCGGTGACATCGAGCGGCTGGTAACGCTGATCCATCACGGTATAGAACTCGGCGGCCCCAGAAGCGTGAGTAGCAGTCCGAAAAGCATGAGTAGCGGGGTACAGGTCTTCCGGGAATGGTTTGGGCGCGCCGAGATACAACTTACTCCGCTGCGCTATTTTCATAAAGGCAACGTTGTCGTGGCCGAAGAGGAAGGGGTGTGGCATTCCCCAGATGACGGGCGTGAGACGGGTCGCCAGATGGTATCATCCCTCTTTACCTTGGACAATGGCTTGATAACCACAATCAAGCGATTCGATACCCTCCCGGCTGCTCTGAGAGAAGCGGGTTTGGATGAATCGGATGAAGTCACCCGATGACGCAATCTGACTGCTGCCGCCAGTTGCTGGCAGGCATCAGCGCCTGTCGTTACAGGACGCCCATGAGCACGGCAATTACAGCGATGCTATCGTAGACCCGCACGCTTCTCCTCTTCGTACAAGCGCTCGGTCACGAACTCCTTGAGCAGCGTTTGGTAGCCGATATGCCGCCGCGCCGCGAGGGCTTTAGCGCGCTGGATGACGTCCTCGTTGAAGCGAATTGGCACGGGTGTCGTGCGGGGCCGCGGCGACGGCAGGAAGCCATCCTCGACCGGGCCCATCTGGTCGAGGATCGCATCCCCCAAGGCATGTGTCGCCCAGTAATGCGCCTCGTCGTCTTCGTGTGCGAACGGGGGGACATCCTCCAGGCGCTCGACTATCTCCAACCCTTCGTCTTTCTGCTCGGTCATACCTATTTCCCCCTGCCGCGATAGCGCCTCTTCTCGCGTTCGTCGGCGTCCCGCGCTGTCACAACTCGAATGAGGTCATGCCTCCTTGTGGCAACAACAACGATGATCCGTCCCGCACGCGTTGCCCCGATAATCGCCCGCCTCTCCTCACCACCCACGTTGTGAGCGGGCGTCCCAATACGGCGTGAGTCCAGCAGAGCGTCTTCCGCATCCTCTTGACTGAGATTATGCCGCTCGATGTGAGCGCTGTTGTGCTCATCCCAGTCAAACACTCTTTTATCCTCTTGCTCACATTAGTCTTAGTATACACTATGGTATTACAACAGACGAGCGCAGCCTCCTCCAGATGTCAACGAGCCCTCCCAGGCGTTGTAGGTTTGGAGTGGCGGTGTCAGGATAGGTGACATCGGCTCAACGCCCACCAGTAACGGTCTGACGATGTTCGTATCAAGGGCGATTAACATTGACATTCCCGCATCTACGAAATGATTGGGGTGTGTTTCGTTCACGTTGGGCGCGGCCCTCACCCCCCACCCCATGCGGATTGGTCTCTCTCCGCTGCGCTCCGACAGCCCAACCGGCCTCTCCCTGACGCGGGAGAGGGGGAGCCGCCCCGTCAACTCACTTGAAATACACCCAAATGATTGACAGCGTCAGGCTAACATTCATTAGCCCGGCTTCCCACATGTGGGGGATAAGTGGACACCGATGATGAAATCCGCCAGGATACGCCGCGGCAAGCCACCCCCTGAGGCCAAACGACGTTCAGCATAGGCACGATACGCGAGCCCCCCTTCGCGCCACATCCCCAACGGGAGCGCGTCGTCCACCGTGATACGCGCACGCGCCAACGCCGCGTCAAGCCCCATGACACTGGCTCCCGGTCCCGCGAGAGCCTCCGCGTAGACGGGCGCCGAAATGATGAGGCCGTCGCTGACGCTATATGCCTCAAGTAGCGGCGTCAGGATAGACGCCATCGGCTCCGTCCCGGCCAGCACCGGCCAGATGATATTCGTATCGAGCGCGATCGCCACAGGTTCTCTCCTCTCTCATGCATCTAATCCCTCCTGTTTCCGACGTCCCGACGTCCCAACATCCGATACGCCGATGGCGCGAACGAGGCCCGCGGGACGTTTGCCTGCGGGCCTCGTTCGCGCCAATCACTGGGCACGGCGCACGCCTACGCGTCGTCGGACTCATCACCGTATCTGACCTCGTGCAGGAATGCCGCGTCGTCCGCGGGCGTCCGCGGTACGCCGGACGCGAACACTCCGACGATATCGCGTATGCGACCCGAGGCGGGAGGGGAGACGTGTCCTCCGCTTTAGCCAGGTGTAAGATCCGGTGAGGAAGTGCGCCGGGTGCCGGGATAAAAGTGCGCCACGAGAGGGCTGCCGTCGTACAACCCAGTCATAGTGACTGGGGGAGAGGATGTTACGGCAGATGGAACGCAGCACGATCAAGTGGATGGCGAAACGGGGCAAGAGTATTCGTGAGATCGCCAAGGAGGTCGGCCACAACCGCCGGACCGTGGCACGGGTCTTACGGGAGCCGGTCGAGCGGACGCCGACGAAAAGGCAGCGTCGCTCACGGGTCGACCCGTACCGGCCCCACATCGAGCGGTGGATCGGGGAGGGTTTGACGGCGGTGCGCATGCTGGAGTTGGCGCGTGAGGACGCGGAGCAACCCTACAGCGGGAGCCGGAGCCACTTCGGGGAGATGGTCCGGCGTATCCGGCGTGATCTGGACCAGCAGCAGGCCGCCGCCGAGGTGCCGATCCGCTTCGAGGGGATGCCGGCCGAATATCTCCAGGTGGATTGGGGCGAGGTCCGCGCCTTCCCGTTCACGCAGCAGGCCCCCGCGACGCGGTACTTTCTGGCCTGCCGGCTCAAGTACAGCCGCTGGACGTGGGTGCGCTGGACCACGGACATGCGGCAAGAGACCTTGTTTCGCGGCCTGGTCGACTGCTTGTGTGCCCTGGGGTGGGTGCCCTGGGTGCTCGTCTTCGACAACATGAAGACGGTCACCTCGGGGCGGGATACGGCGGGCCAGCCGCTCTGGACGCCGGCGTTGCGGCAACTCGCGGGGGAGTGCGGCTTCCACCCGCAGGCGTGTGACCCTGGCGCGGGCAATCAAAAAGGGAGTGTGGAATCGCTCGTCAAATGGGTCAAAGGCAATTTTCTGGCGGGCCGCGTCGTCAGGGATGACGCCGACCTGCGCGACCAGGCGGAGGCCTGGCAGGAGGGGGCCAACACGCGTCCCTCGTCGGCGACGGGCGTCCCTCGTCGGCGACGGGCGTGCCGCCGTTGGCCCGGCTGGTGGAGGAAGCGGCGCAGGGCGGGACGCTGCCCACCACGGCCCACGATTACGGGCTGCTTCTGACCGGCCAGGTCTCCGCCGAGGCCCTCGTCGCGGTGCTGGGCAACCGGTACTCTGTGCCCGTCGCCCATGTCGGCGCGCCTGTGGCCGTGCGCGTCCATCGTGAGCGCATCCGGCTCTGGCGCGACAGCGCGTGCGTGGCGGACCACCGCCGGGCACCGGATGGCGGTCGGCAGCGCCTGATTGATCCGGCTCACTTCGCGCCGTTGTTCCCGCGCAAGCCGCGCGCCCATGTGGACTGACCCCCCTCCGCTGCGCTCCGGCGGTCCAGCCAGGTCATGCTCTACCGCGATGTGCTCTGCGGGCTGGGCGGCCACGCCCCTGTTTTCCTGGCCGCCCTCTCACGGCGTCACCGCGCCCGCTTGCGGGAGGAGATGCTCGCCGTCTACGCGCGCTACGAGCAGTTTGGCGCCGACAATCTCCGCGCCGCCATGGCCCTCGCCGACGAGGCGGGCACGTACAGCGCCGCGGCGCTGGCCCTGCGGCTGGACGCGCCGCGCGCCGTCCCGCTGCCTCTCCCCTCGTTGGCGCTCCCCGGTGTCCCCCCGCAGGCTGAGGTCGACCGGCTCTTGAGTGTCTACGAAACGTGGGTGCAGGTCGATGTGGCGACGCCCGAGGCGGAGGTGGCCGTATGAGCGCTGGTCTCGACACCCTGCTCACGCAGGTCCACCTCACCGGAGCGGCCGCCGTCCTACCCGCCTGGCTGGAGCGCGCCGCCGCGCAAGAGTTGAGCTACGCCGACTTCCTGCACGGCTTACTCATGGAGGAGCTGGCCGCGCGCGCCACGGCCGGGACCCAACGCCGCCTGCGTGAGGCCGCCTTTCCGTTCGCCGCCACCATCGAGCAGTTCGACTTCCGCTTCCGCCCCGACCTCAAGCGTCAGGTCGTGCTGCGTTATCTCGACCCCACCTTCGTCGAGGGGGCCGGGACCTTGACGCTGGTCGGACCGCCCGGCCTGGGCAAGACGATGTTGGCGATCTGGGTCGCCACCAAACAAGTCCAACTCGGCTACACCGCCCGCTTCATCACCGCGCAGTCCTTCGCTAGCCAGATCGGGCGCGCCGTCACCAGCCTCGGCCGCCAGCGCATCCTCAAGCCGTTGCTCACTTGCGACGTGCTCGTGCTCGACGAACTGGGCTACCTGCCGACCGAACCGTCCTTCGGCCCCGCCCTCTATGAGGTCATCGCCGGGCGCTACCGCACGCGCCCCACCATCATCACGTCCAACAAGAGCTTGACCGACTGGGCGCACATCGTCCAGGACGTCTCGCTCGCCGCCGCGCTGGTCGACCGCCTCATGGACGGGGGCCAGGTCTTCTATTTGAAAGGCCCCTCCTGGCGCACCAAAGACCACGCCACGCCGCGCGTCCCCTCCGAGACGGGCGCGCCGCAGGATGTTGGGTAACAAAAAGCCGGAAAGGGGGTGAAAAAATGAGGATCAAAACGCTCCAAGTCTGGGACGATAGCGGGACGGACGGCGCCAAGCTGGAAACCGGCCTGCGGCTGGACACGCCGGCCTGGCTGGCCTGGCTCGCCGACCCGGCCACGACGAGCTTCTGCTATCCCGTACCCAATCCGGCCCAGGGCTACATTGAGGGCTGGATGACCGTGCGCAAGGAACGACGGGCGCGCGGCGGGACCTATTGGACGGTCTACTGGCGGGTCAATGGCCGGTTGTGCAAGGTCTATCTGGGACCGGCGACCGCCGTCACCGCCGCCCGCTTACGGGTGATCGGGGCGACCTGGCTCGCGCAACTCCCCGCCACGCCGCCTCCCTATTAAAGGAGGGCGTGGATGGCGCCGCCGCAGTGGTGCACTTTTATCCCGGCATGGGACGTGGTGCACTTTTATCCCGGCAGGACGCCTGGCACCACCACCAACAGAACCACCAAAGAGGATGACACAGCGGCCATCTCGTGGCGCACTTTTATCCCGGCAGCCGGTGCACTTGACAAACGGCGCCTACACCAGGGATATCGACCCATCGTCACGGGCCACGAATGCGACCTTGTCGCCCCGTGCGACGCCGAGCGTGCGCAGCACGTCAACGGGGATCGCCGCGCCATCGTCCGTCATCTCTGCGATTGCGACCTGTTGCATGTCACCCTCCTTCCCAATACCGAATACCGATAATCTATTGTAGCGCACCTGTTCGCGGGCCTGTCGCCCGTTCGCCTACGGGGGGTGTCGCCATGCCGCCACTCCCAATCTGAACAGCAGTCGCACCCACTGTCTACGATCATGCCGGATGCAGTCCGTAGGGTGGAACATCCTGGCCCAACCACGTCGCATCATCCGTCCCCTTTTCACATATCATCGCCATCATAGGCCTCCGTCGCCGCACACCCATCCCTGTGTGCATCACCTATAAGCGCCACCACCTGAGACACCGTCGGACGCAGCCCGACCAAGGAGGACAAGCCCCTTGAACCCCCGTTTCGGCCGCCGGCCAGGGTGGTACACATCACGCTGGTACATCGGGCGGACCTCCCTGGGCGTGCGCCGTTGCATCGGCTACAATGCGCCGTACCTGATCCGGGTCCAGATACTGCTCCATCTCGTGCCGCAAAGACACGAACTCCCCGCGCAGGCGCCGATTGGTCTCCTCCAACGCCTCCAATCGCTCCACACGCGTGCGCACCTTGTCTCGCTCGGCCACCGCCTCATCGCGCTCACGCGTCAGCCGTTCGACACGCGCGCGCAGCGCATCGATGGCCGATGCTGCCTCATCGAGGTCAGCGATCTCCCGCTTGCCCCGCGTGACGGGAGACCTGCGGCGCGGCGAGGGCCGATTGCGATCCCTAATAGCGCGGAAACGATCGGCGTCACCCTTGTAATCGTGGGTGAATGTCGATTCCGCAATACCGACGCTCTCCGCGAACACGCGGACGGACTGCGGCTCCCATTGATGATCAAGGACATCCAATTTCTCATCGATGCGTTGTCGCGTTGTCTTGCCCCCGATCATCCGCCGCTTCGGCATCCGTCCTCCCTCCTCCTTCGCATCGGCACATTGCCACGCACACCTCGTCTCACCGCCCACCTAGTGACGGCCGAGTGGCACGGCTGCCCGCCGCAGGCCATCGTGGCGACGTGCGGGCTCGACGAGCGCACGGTGGCCGTGTGGCTGCGGCGCACGGGAGGCCACGCGGCGCGGGTGCATACAGCCGTGGTGGAGATGGGGCAGGTGGACCTGGGCCAGGTGCAGGCCGACGAGATCTGCGTCAAGGTGTGCAAGGGGCGCGTCTGGCAGGCGATGGCGCTGGCGGTATCCTCGCGTCTGTGGTTGGGCGGGGACCTCAGTCCGATACGGGACGGTGCCCTGGTCACGGCGACGGTGCGACGGGTGGCCGCCTGTGCCTCCAGTGCGGTTCTCTTGATCTGTGTGGATGGCTTCGCGGCCTATGTAGGAGCGGTGCGCACGGTGTTCCGGGTCGCGGTGCGCAGCGGGCAGCCGGGCCGCCCGCGCCTCGTGCTGCCGGAGACGGTGTCGCTGGCGCAGGTGGTCAAGAGCCACAAAGGCCGGCGGCTGGTGGATGTCACCCGGCGCGTCGTCTTCGGGACGATGGAGGCGGTCGCAGCGGCCATCGCGCGGACCAAGGGCGGGACGCAGATCAACACCTCCTACATCGAGCGGCGAGAGCGCGACCTTCCGCGCGGCGCTGGCACCCCTGACCCGGCGCGGGCGGCGCCTGGCCCACGGCGCGGCCCTGCTGACCAGCGGCATGTGGCTCGTCGGCACAGCCTACAACGTCTGCTGGCCCCACGAGAGCCTCTGGGTTCGCACGATCGGGGGCGGTCCGAAGTGGCAGCAGCGCACCCCGGCCATGGCCGCTAGCCTCACCGACCACATCTGGACGCTGGAGGACATGCTGCGCTACCGCGTCCTCCCCAGGGAGGGCGCGCCTCTACCGCGCCAGACGGACGACCTCGGGCGGGCGCGAGCAGCAAGAGCGGTGCGGGCGCGTGCCACGCCATCTGCCACGGAGGCCGTCGCATGACCACGGTTCAGTGGGGTGGTACCCACATCTGTGTGGGTTGGCAGAAATAAAGCGAGAGCCAACCCACACATCTGGGTTGGCTCTCGCCTGGTAAAGCCCCTTTCTAGGGCCTGCGTGTTAGTGCCGGGCTAACACTCGCTGTAGCCGCAGTAGTGGCACTTCTTACAGCCTTCCTCGAAGACGTAGGCGCCGCTGCTGCCGCACTGCGGGCATAGGTTGCCCGTGAGCACGGCGACCGGCGAGGCGACCGCTACCGGCGCGGCCGCGCCAAGCGAGAGCTGCGTTCCGGCGCCGTTCCCGTTGGCGTGCCCACTGGTGTGCCCGTTCCCATTCCCGTTGTCAACATGCGCCGGGGCCGGAGCCGGGACTGGAGCGTGCGGCGCCGGGACGGGGTGGGCCAGCGGCGCGGCGACGGAGGTCTCGGCGACGGGCAGCGCGAGCTGCGCGGCCGGGACGTCCGCGGTCTTGTGCGGCGGCGCCGGGTGCTCCTCTAGGTGCCGATAGATGGCCTGCGCCACGGCGTCGGGCAACGAGAGCACGCGGTTGACGCCGAAGCCGATGGAGCGGCTACCGCCGATGCCCTTGAGCTGGTTGGCGGCCTGACGCAGCCGCTCTTCCTGGCTCATAGTAGAGGGCAGGCGCAGTTGCAGCGAGACCAGCCGGCCCAGCGCCTCGGCCAGCGCCGCGACGTCCGAGCCCGCCCGCCCGACGTTGATAAACAACTCTAGCGGACCGTCCGCGTCCGAGTTGATGGTGATGTTGACCTTGCCCTCCGGCGCGGAGACGTTGCGCGTGAAGCCGGACATCTCGGCGGGACGCCGCTTGAGTGTGCCGTCGAGCAGCCACGACGGCAGATCTGGCCCTGCCGGTGCGGTGGGCGATGCCACTAGTTCGGGCGCGAGGGGTATGGTCTCGGCGGCCGCAGGCGTCGGGCCGATGGGTTGCGCCGCGGCTTCGAGCGCGGGCGGAGCCACGGCCGGGGCGACCGCGCCGTCGTCGGGCGCCTTATCGGCGACCTCCGCCTTCCGGGGCGCCTCGCTCACGGAGGTAAGCACGGCGTCGCGGCTGCCGTCGCGGTAGTAGGTCACGCCTTTGCAGCCCAGGTCGTAGGCCTGGATATAGAGGCGCTTGACCTCCTCCATAGTGTGGTCGTGCGGCGCGTTGGCGGTTTTGCTAATACTACTATCTGTGTACTGTTGCACCTTGGCCTGCACGACGACGTGTTCCTCGGGCGTGAGGTCTTTGGCGCCGACGAAGAAGTCGGGCCGCTCCTCGCCAGGGTGCGCCGCGCGCCACGCTTCGTAGAGCGGGTGGTAGAGGATGTGCTCGCCGGTACGGTCGACGCGCTTCATGGCGAAGTCGAACACGGGTTCGATGCCGCTCGATACCCCCGCCAGCAGGCTGGTGGTGTTGTGGCTGACGAACCCATTCGCCACGTATGCGTGTGTTCCGGGGACGGACAAGTCGAAGGTCGGATGGATACCCCCATCCTCGACTGATTCAACCTTGTCGAAGAATATGGGTTCGTCGATAGCATCCACTAGCGGGGACGTGCAACCTATGTCAAGGGTGTCGTGATATGCCGCGACGAGGTGAGCCATCTGATCACGCGTCATATAGCCAAGGTGTGTCGCGGCGTAGGCGGCCTGCTTGTCCTGACTCGTCTGCCCGACAAGGGCCAACTCACGCCCTTGCATACGAGTGACCGGAATGGTATCGCCCAACGTCAAACGCCGCGCGGCGCTCTCACGAGGGGTGATGCGCGCGAGCATTGGCAGCGCGCGATTGAGCAAAGAGGACGCGTGCGCGTGGCACGGCCGCAAACGATATAACGGGCGTTTACTCCACTCGCTCGCCACATGATAGGTATGGGTGAACACACCCAGGGCCAGCAGCATCGTTTTCACCTGATCATGAAACCCTTTCTCGTTGGTGTTCCAGGAGATCACGTACTCACGATCAAGAGACGCGTCGGCATCGAACAGCCCCGCGAGGAAGCCTCCGTACACCGCTGCATCGTTGGACCGCAGGATAGCCAGGGGGACATGTGGGGTATATCCTTTCCCTGTATGCGCCGCGGAGGGCGCGCGCTTGGCAAAGCCGTTAGCTCTCCAGAAGGCAACGACATCTTGCCCGTGCAACTCAATGCTCGTCAAAGACTTGGCGCGCGGATCGGCGTAGACGACGGGTTCACGGCCAAAGAGGTCGCGGAGAAGGGCGCATATCTGCTTCCTATCATCCACGCTCGAAGACGCGAAGCGAAGTGTTCGCGTTTTGAGGCTTCCGTCGCCCATGAAGTAGCCAATTAAGTAGGCGAGGCGGGGGGAAAGGGCGTGGGGCAAGGAAACCTGTACGCCGTGGATTTGGCAGCGCTCGGGCTGCGCTAAAGCCACGGTGCGAGGCTCGCCAATGAGTACGGGAGCTTGGATAGGAACGGTCATACCGGGCTCGACCTGATCAAGAGAAACCCACTCCATCACGCCGTTTTGCCACACGCGAACCCGGTGGTGATCCGTCCCCTGGATCTCGTATCCACGCCTCGTCATAACGCGCGTCGTATGCGCCTTACCATTGACGAAGAACTTGTCCGCTGCACGAACGCCGCCCTCGGATGCCACACGAAGGGCAATGTCCTGCCATTGCTCTCCACTAGGGTTACCTAAGGTTTCGATGGGGAGATAGCCTTGCTCCGTCAAAATCATTGTTCCTGGAACGAGGCAACCGGTCGGCGCCTGTGTCAATAAGACGCCGTTGCGGATGCCGTGCTCCGCGATGCCGTCGCGCACGTCCTCGGGCAACCGCCGGATGAACCAGCCTTGCAGATATTTGTCCCGGTCGAACTTGCCGAACGCGCCCTTCTCGCGGGCCAACTCGACGCTGGCGCGATACGAACTGTCGCGGATGACGCGGTAGATACGGTCGATGGCCTCTTCGGATTCGGCCGAGCCATAAGCGACCTCCATCTTGATGAGGGCGTCGGCCAAGCCCATGGTGCCGAGGCCGGTGCGCCGCGTGCCCTCGCGCTGCATCGCGACGTGCAACTCGGAGAAGTAGGGCGTGGCGTCGATGACGTTGTCGAGGAAGCGCGTGGCGTAGGCGGCGTCGCGCGCCAGATCGTCCTCCAGCAGCGCGCCGTTGGCATCGACGTAGCGCTCCAGATTGAGCGCGCCGAGATTGCAGACGCCTCCTGCTGGTAAAGGCTGTTCGCCGCAATTGTGCAACAAAATGCCGTTTCCAACGAATAGATGTCCTTCAGGCTCGGTCAGGTCATAGACCATCTCCTCGCCATCGGGCGTTAGGCTCTCGAAGGTCGCGGCGAAATATTCGCGCCGTCGTTCGCCGGGATGTTGGCGCAAAATATCCTCGACCTTGCGCTGCTTCGATTCCTGTAAGAACCCGATCTCATGCGCGAACGCGACGAAGTTTTCTTTGCCGAGGATCAACTCGAATTGCGCCGATGTCTTATAGGACGCTGTACCACCTTTCCCGTTCGGTAGCACTTTCGCCCCCTCGTCGCGCCGCTTGTAGAGCCGGCAAACGATTCCGAAGTTGAGCAGGAGTTGCTGGACTTGCGTCAACAAACTCTGATTCGACGACGCGAGTCGGATGCTTATAGTCGGAGCATGTGCGTGCCCTGAAATGTTGACCGTGCCATCCGACGTGAACAACGCTTGCAAGAAACCCAGTTGCATATCGCGCGACCCGCGGAACACGGACGGCGGCACTTGCAGCTTGTCGGCGATCAGTTCGGGATCAAGCAGGCGCATCAGGCGAATCGACTCAACGCGCGACTCGTCGCGCGCGTCGACCTCCGTAACGCCTACCGGGTAGCGACGCGTTGTCTCGGTATGAGCGACTAGCTGGTTGACGTACCCTGCCGCCTGCTCAGCCTGCGCGCGCCCCTCGCCCCAGAAGCATAAGACCGCGCTTGCCTGCCCCTTGCGATTGTTGATATATCCGTCGCCGACGAGCCACCCGAGGATACGTCCGTGCTCCAAACTTCCGTTGACTCCAAATCCGCCTTCGCCGTTTAAGAGCCGGATTTTGTGGCCCAAGGCCAGATGCCCCGCCTCGCGCCACCCTTCAGTTGTGAGCACCTTGTGGTCGGCGGTCAGGCGGACCGTGTAGCCTTCTTTGGTTTGTAGCCGGTAGACAGGCTTCACACCGGTCGGGAAGACATGGCTGGCCTGCTTGAAGGATACGCCGTCTTGGCCCGCTGAGGTTACAGTGATCGGGGCGCCCGTCTCGGCGAGTTCGGCCGCCGGATAGAGGCCGCCGGCCGTGTAGACGAGCGTGTCGCCGGTAACGCACGGGTTGACGCAGCGGATATTCTCGTAGTACCAAGTATTAGCTTCCCGCTGCGCGCGCTCCATGAACACGAGGCCGGGCTCAGCGGTGGTCCAGGCGGCGGTGCAGATGAGGTCCCACAGGTGGCGGGCGCGCACGGTGCGCACGACCTTGCCCTGCCACTTGAGGTCCCACGGCAGGTCGGCCTTGACGGCGGCCATGAAAGCGTCACTGGCGCATACGCTCATGTTGGCGTGCTCGATCATGACCGGGCGGTTCGTCACAGGGTCGATGCGCTTGGCCTTGATGAACTCCTCGATGTCCGGGTGGTCGTCGTCGAGCATGAGCATTAAGGCGCCGCGGCGACTGCCACCTTGTTGTATAGTCTTACCAGTGATAGTGCTAGCGATCTCACCGAACCAGATGACGCCGTTCTCGCCGGCCGAGGCGCCATCGTCGAGCTGGGCCACGGCGTCGATCAGGTACATCCAGGCCACCGGGCCGGAGCTGGTACCGTTGACGGTCTTGATGTAGGCGCCCTTGGGCCGCAGCGGCGAGAAGTCGACGATCACGCCCTCGCCTCGGTAGAGCCGCGCGGCCACTTCGGCGGCGCCGGCGACGATAGCGTCGCGGCTATCCGCGATGCGCAGCGTCTCCACGTCGGGGCGCAGGATGCCGACGGAGCGCCCCGCCTCCGCTGAGGCGTCGGAGGTGACGCGCGCCCACAGGTCGCGCGCCTTGAGCGTGTCGCCGCGCCGGTCCTCCCACTGCAAGGTCCAGTCGGCGTCGTCGGCCAGCGCCTTGTCGAAATCGGACGGCACGATCACGGCGACGTCCAGGTGCGCCAGGTTGGGGCCGTCCTTCTCGTCGAGCAGCCGCACCACGTCGGGGTGACGCAGGTCAAGCGCCACGGTGGGGCGGACCGCACCCACACGGGCGCGCCCCGCCTGGGCGATCGCCGTCCCCCTGGGCGGCAACGAGGAGAGGTTCATGCCCACGCCGCCGGAGCGCGACATGATGTCGGTCATCTGCGTGAGCGCGTTGAAGAAGGCCGGACGCGCCGCGGCCGGCGAGAGCTGCGGACGCCGTGGCGCGGCGGGGTCAAGCGGATCCTCGCCCAAGCCAACAACATAGCAGTTATAGTATGTTACCTGGTGGCCCGTTCCCGCCCCTGAGAGGATACGGCCGCCGGGAACGAACTTGAAGTCGGAGAGCAGCCCCGCGAACTTCTCGGTCCACTCGGCCCGCTTCTCAGGGGTCGGCTCGACCTCGGCGATGCCGGCCGCGACGCGCCGCCACATCTGCTCAGGGTACTGCTCCAGCGGCGTGCCGTCCTCGCCCTTGCGGGCGTAGCGGTCGAGGAACACCTTGTGGCGGATGCCTTCGAGCACCGTACCCGTCTCCACGCCCGTCGTACCCGTGACACCTTGTGTGATAGCCGGTCCCTGGTTGCCGTGCTCGCCGGATTGCGCGGGGGTCGTCGTCGCCGTCATTCCCAAATCTCCTTGTAGGGGCGTATGGCTTTACGCCCGGCTTTTTCACGCCTACAAATAGCTTTTCTTAGCAGATAGCCGATAGCTGTCTGCTAACGGCCAGTGGCTGATCGCTGACGGCTTCCATAGCCGCGCGCAGATCTTCGAGCGTCTTGAAGTCGCGGTAGACCGAGGCGTAGCGGATGTAGGCGATCTCGTCGAGGGCGCGCAGGCGCTCCATGACCAACTCGCCGACCTCGCCGCTCGTCACCTCGGGCGCGCCGCGCGAGAAAAGGTCACTCTCCACCACGTCGACGAGCGCCTCGACCGCCCCGGTCGGGATGGGCCGGCGGTGACACGCCGCGGTCACGCCGCCGAGCAGCTTGCCGCGATCATATGGCTCACGCCGCCCATCTTTCTTGACCACCATCAGGCCCAATCGCTCCACGCGCTCGTACGTGGTGTAGCGCTGGCCACAACTGAGGCATTGCCGCCGCCGCCGCGTGGCCTCGCCGTTCTCGCTCTCGCGCGAATCCACAACCTTTGAATCGGGGCGGCCGGCATCGCCCGCGAACCCGCAGTGTGGGCATTTCATACTCGTACCCTCTACGTTTTTACCCGTTTATGCGCTACCTATAGTATCGCAGATCACGCGCCTTACACCCCAACATCTTGTATGCCGGCGATGATTGAACCACAAGACTTTGACGTTATACAGGTTTGGCGGTCGGATGGGCAAGGGGAATGTGGATAACTTTTAGCGTGCCGGCAGCGTCACGATCACCACGCCGGGGGCAGGAACGGTTATGCGCGCGTCGGCGGGGTCGAGGGTCAGCGCGCGCGTCACGCCGTTGTCCGCGGCGGAAAAGGTTTGTATCGTGGCATGTACGGGATGCGCTGAGCCGCCGATTATATGCAGGGGCGCATCGGCCGATCCTTGATCGTTCGAACGCACGAGCACGAGGGAGAGGCCGCCATCGGGCCGGCGCGCCGCCAGGACATTGAGGCCCGGCGGGACCGTGGGCGTGGACAGCAGACGCGACCCGGCCAATGCCGCCAGTGTGGTCAAGACGGCGTAGCCGGGAGACGCCTGGCCGGAGGCGAACGGCGCCTGCGGAGCCCCGTACAATGGCGGCGCCCACGCCGCCATGTCCACGCCGTGACGCGCGAGATGCAGCAACAGGTCGGCTACGAAGATGGCCTGCCCATAAGAGGCGTAGAGATCGGTCCCCACGGAAGGGTAGGCATTGGCGTCGACGTTCCATTGTCCGATGAACAGGCGCACACTACTGCCCTGGTCGTACTGCGCGAGGCTGTCGCGTAGGCTATTAAGCTGGTCGTCGAGCGAAACGGCGCCGACGGTCGGGCTGATCACGCTTGACGCGATGGCGGCCTGGCTCGCCGGCTCGGTTGCCGTGTACGGATAGTAACGGGCGTCGACGACCGTGACCACCCCGGTCCATGATTGGTCAGTTGAATTGGCGATCCAGGCGTCGGCCACGGCGCGCGGCCACGCCTTGTCGCTCGGTGTCCCCGCCGGTGGCGCGCCGAGGGCGGCCATGATGGCGGCGGCGTACGACGTGACGACGGCGGCGTACTGATCGGGCGTGCAGAGGATATGTTCATCGCCTCGGCGCGCGGTGAGAGGCACGCCGAAATGCTGCCACTCCGCCGGGGCATTGCCAATCTCCCAGTAGACCGCGCGCGCGAAAGCGACGCCAAAGCGGCGCGCGATGAGCGTCACGAGGCCGTAGGCGGCGCCTGGGTCATCGGTCTCACCGTTGAGTACGACCACCGCGCGGGCGTGGAGACTATGGACGCGGTCGAGCACACGCAGCACACTCGCCGCCGGCCCCTGTGCCGGACAGCCCGACGACGCCTTGCGCGGGTGGCCCGGATTCTTGGGGGCGTCATAGGTATCGTCGCGCCAATCATAGTCGTCGGCCTCGCCAGCTCCGACGCGCACCAGCGCGAGGCCGGCGCCAGCACGCACGCCGGCCAGCGCGGCGCAATGCGTGTCACCGGGGCTGACGTAGCTGCCGGAGGCAAGATTGACGCCTACTCCGAACAGCGTAGACGGGATTACCGCGCCGCCCCGCCCGCGCGCGTCCACCGCCAGCAGCGCCGCTGGAGCGCTATGCAGCGGCGCGATGGGCGCGGACACGGCGCGCGCGACGACGAAGGCGACGACGAGCGCGCCTACCGCCAGGACAACAGCCGCCGCGCGGGCGGGCGCGGCTAGCCCGCGCGGCGCAAATGAACGACGACTGGCGTGAGGCGACGTTGTACCCCTCCAAAACTAAGCGCCGCGTCGATACGTAAGGCGCCGATTCCGTGTAGCGGAGAGACGACCAGGGACAGGGGCAGCAGCCCCATGGCGTCCGTATAGCCTGTGTACGGCTCCAGCGCGCCGTCGGGGTAGCGTAGGGTAAGGCGCACGGTCGCGTTCGGCTGGTTGCTCACGATGCGCAGCAATAGGGTATGCCCGGCAACAAGCGCGTACGGCGCCATGATCCGCCCCGTCAGCACGAGGTGCGGCAGCACGGTCACGCTGCCCTGGATGGTATCGTTCAGCCCCGCCCGCGGCAGCCGCGCCGTCACCACGATCGTCGCGGCTTCAGGACCGCCCTGTGGCTGATACGCGATAAGGGGGGCGAAGACCGCGACGCCGGCAGCGTTGGCTCGTCGTCGCGGCGCGATCACGGTTCCATCGGCGAACGTGACGGTAAGCGTCACCAGCGCGCGCGGCGTCGTGCGTACGCGGACGGCCAGGCGGGCTCCACTGCGGATCTGCACGACCAACCGCGCCGTCGTCACGCCGCTCGGGGCGCTGAGGACCTGCATGGTCCCGTTCGCCATGATGATCGCGGCGGAGGAAATGGACCCGGTAGCGCCGGCGCGCGACACGGGGGACGCGGCCAGGGCGGTGTATGGGCGCGACGACACAAGGGCAATGGTCAGTGACGCGAACGCCACGAGCAGGCGGACAAAAGACGAGAATGATGGTAAACGCATCGGTCAGTACTCCACGGACGGGGGGATCGCCTCCCTCTACTATACGGGCAACCGTGTTGTACCCGTATTAGCGCCCTGTAAATCTTCTGTAAACGTGTCCTCGTCGTAGACGGCCAGGGGCAGGCGCACCGTCAGCGCCGCCCAGCGCCCCTGTTCGCTGCTAGCAGCAACCGTGCCGCCATGCGCGTGCACGAGTTCGCGTACGATGGCCAACCCGATGCCGCTCCCGCCCGTTCGTCGCGCGCGCGAGTGGTCGCTACGATAGAAGCGGTCGAAGACGCGCGGCAGGTCCTCGGGCGGGATGCCTGCCCCCGTATTGTAGACCTCGACAACCGCGATAGCCCCCTCCCGCGCCGCGCGCAGGCGCACCTCCCCCCCCGCGTCGGCGAACTTGAGCGCGTTGTCGAGCAGGTTGACGAATACCTGCGTCAGGCGATCCGCATCGCCACGCGCCGGCAGCGTGTCGTCGCCAAGCTCGACGACGACGCGTACGTCATGCCGCGCCGGCAAGGTTTGGTAGCGCGCGGCGATGTCGCCCAGCAACGCGCGCAGATCAAGCAGGGCTATCGTGAGCGGCAACCGCCCCGCCTCCAGGCGCGAGAGGTCGAGCAAGTCTACCGTCAGGCGCTGCATCCTTTGCGCCTCATCGTTGATGATCGCGGCGGTGCGCCGCTGCCACGGCGTGGTGGCCTCGTCCTCGGTCAGCGCTTGGCTGAAGCCGATGACACTGGTGAGGGGACTGCGCAGGTCGTGCGACACATTGGCAACGAACTGGCGCTGTAGCTCGCGCGCGTGCTTGACCTCGTAGGCCATACGGTTGAAGGAGCGCGCCAACTGCCCGATCTCGTCGGACGAGCCGCGCGCGATGACCTGCTGATCGTAGTCGCCCGCGGCCATGCTCTCCGCGGCGCGCGTCATGGCCTGGAGCGGGCGCGTCATGGCGCGCAATAGCACGACCGCAACCACCAGGGAGACAAGGAGCGCGGCCACACCGGCCTTAATTAGACTCGAGGCGACAGCCCCAATGAAACGCGCCCTGACGCTCTCTAGCACCACGATATCGTGGTACGAGTAGGCGTCCGGCGCGGCAGCGAACGTGACCGGCACGACCAGATACGCGTAGGCGTCGCCCCCTATCGTGATGAAGCCGCTCGCATGCTGGTTGATAACAGCGCTCAAAGAACCGTACGACGCCGCGCTCGACGTTCCGCCGCCGTACGCCGTGTCACCGACGACGGCGTCGTCCGGCCAACCGGTGACCAGCACGCGGTTGACGCCGAGCGCGTCGGGCCGCGCCAGGGCCAGCGGCGGCCGTCCGTGCGCGTTGAGCAGGGCGTTGCTGACCCTGGCGCGCACGAGCAGGAGATTGAGCCCACGCAGGGCGCTTGTCGCGGCCGGGCGGTCACTCAGGTACGACTGACCCGCGAAGACAGCCGTGGTCAGACCCAGGCTTAGCACGAGCAGGGCCAGCACGGCCAGGGTCAGGCGCGTGATGAGCGAGGCGAAAACGCGCCTATGGAACGTCCTCAAACTTGTACCCCACACCCCACACGGTGGCGATCAGGCCGGGGGAGCCGCCGGCGGCCTCGATCTTTTCGCGCACATGCTGCACATGCACGTCGACGGTGCGGCTCTGCCCCTCGAAATCGTAGCCCCAGACCTTGCTGAGCAACTGCTCACGGCTAAAGACCTGGCCGGGGTGGCGCGCCAGCATCAGCAGCAAATCGAATTCCTTGGGACGCAACGTAATGACATGGCCGCGCGTGCGCGCCTCACGGCGCGACGGGTCGACGGTCAGCGTGGCGAAGCGCAGCGCCGCGGTCTCATCCGTCGCCGGCGCCGCGGCGCGGGCGGCGCGCCGATAGAGCGCCTTGACGCGCGCGACGAGTTCCTGCGGTAGAAACGGCTTGGTTAGATAGTCGTCGGCGCCGAGCTCGAAGCCCACCACCTTATCCACGATGTCGTCCCTGGCCGTCAGCATCAAGATCGGCACGTCGCTCGTGCGGCGCACCTCGCGGCAAAGTTCGGTACCGGGCAAGCCGGGCAGCATGAGGTCGAGGATCAGCAGCGAGGGAGTCGTCGCGCGGAACGCCGCCAGCCCCGCTGGCCCGTCATAGGCCGCGCGGGTCTCGAACCCCTCCCGCGACAGGTAGTGCGTGACCAATTCGACGATGTTTTCCTCGTCGTCGACAATCAAGATGTGGCTCATAGGACCAGTGTACAGTGTATCGTTGCATATGTTGCCTTATGGCGTCGTGAGCCCGTCCAGCACCCGCCGCACCCCCTCAAGGCCACGCAGGAATCCCGCCCGTTCGTCGTCGGACAGCCCCGTCAGCAGGTGGTCCATCGACGCGGCCAGATGGTCTTGACCCGCCTTCAACCGCGCACAGCCGGATGTGGTGAGACGCAGGCGCCAGCGACGGCGGTCCGCATCGTCCACCGTACGCTCGATGTAGCCCTGCGCCACCAGACGATCCGTGATGTGGGTCACGCGCGCGGGGTCGAGGCGCAAGGCGCGCGCCACCTGGGAGGGCAGATCGACGCCCCGCTCGATCTGCCGCAGCACGCTAAGGTCGGCGAACGCCGGCGCGTCCGGTCCAGCGGAGAGACGTAGCTGTTGGTCCAGGGCGCGCGCCAGGAGAACGATCGTCCCCGCGCCGCGTAAGGCGTCGGGAGCGACGAGGGTCTCGGCGCCGCGTAAGGCGTCGGGAGCGGCGAGGGTCGATGGCAACGTTGGCATGGGGACGATCCTTTCTTACCCAATGGGACGAACTTTGCGGTGAGGCCGGTATCTCGGTTGACACTGCCCTACCAAATAGGCTATCATAATAGTTGTGAACGACAATATTATTGATGCTGTATATTTGCCATCATTATGACATTTTGTTTCGGCGTTGTCCAGTGCACACAGAGGGCCGAGACAAATTGGCGGGACAGGCAGTTGGGGGAAACACGATGACAGACCGAGCGCACCCACTATCGACACCACCCGAACAGCGATTCGCGGCGGCCACCGCGCCGCCCACACCGCACCAACAGGCGGCGCAGGGATCGGTTCAGACGCGCGCGTCGTCCGGGTCCCCCGAGGCCCCGCCCCGCAAGAAGGCGCCCGAGGGCGGTAGCTACAAGTGGATCGTCCTCTCCAACACGACCCTGGGCGTCCTGATGGCGACGATCAACAGCAGCATCCTGCTCATCTCGCTCCCGGCCATCTTCCGCGGCATCAACATCAATCCGTTGGGGGCCGGTGAATCCAGCTACCTGCTGTGGATATTGCTGGGCTTCCTCGTCGTCACCGCCGTGCTGCTGGTGACCATCGGTCGCATCTCGGACATGTTCGGGCGCGTCAAGATGTACAACCTGGGCTTCGCCGTCTTCACCGTTGGCTCGCTTCTGCTGACGTTCACGCCCGGCAGCGGCAACCAAGCCGCGATGGAGATCCTGATCTTCCGCCTGGTGCAGGGCGTCGGCGCCGCCTTCCTCTTCGCCAACAGCACCGCGCTCATCACCGACGCCTTCCCGGCGGAGCGGCGCGGTCTGGCCATGGGTATCAACCAGATCGCCGCCATCGCCGGTTCGCTGGCCGGGCTGCTCATCGGCGGCTTCCTCTCCACGATCGACTGGCGGCTGGTCTTCCTGGTCAGCGTCCCCTTCGGTCTCTTCGGCACGGTGTGGGCCTACCTCAAGCTGCACGAGGTCACCACGATCAAGCAAGGGCAGAAGCTGGACATCTGGGGCAACCTGACGTTCGCTGTCGGCCTGACCGTCCTCTTAATCGCGCTCACCTACGGCATCCAGCCTTACGGCGGCAGTTCGATGGGCTGGGGCAATCCCCTGGTGATCGGCGGCATCGTCGCGGGCCTGCTTCTCCTGGCCGCCTTCGTGTGGATCGAGACGCGCGTCGCCGATCCCATGTTCCGCCTCGACCTCTTCAAAATCCGTATGTTCACGGCTGGCAACATCAGCGGGCTGCTCAGTTCACTGGCCCGCGGCGGCCTGCAGTTCATGCTGATCATCTGGCTACAGGGCATCTGGCTGCCCCTACACGGCTTCTCCTTCGCGGAAACGCCGCTGTGGGCCGGCATCTACACGGCGCCGATGCTGGTCGGCTTCATCGTCAGCGGGCCGATCTCCGGCGCTCTCTCCGACCGTTTCGGGGCGCGCGCCTTCGCCACTGGAGGCATGCTGATCACGGCAGTCGGCTTCGTCCTGCTGACGTTCCTGCCAGGCGACTTCAATAAGATACCGTTCTTCGCCCTGCTGCTGCTCATCGGCGTCGGCATGGGTCTCTTCTCGGCGCCGAACACGACGAGCATCATGAACGCCGTGCCGGCGCAGGCGCGCGGCGTGGCCTCGGGTATGCGCGCGACGTTCCAGAACGCCGGGACAATGTTGAGCATCACATTCTTCTTTAGCATCCTCATCGCCGGTCTGGCGGCGAACCTGCCGAACGTCATGTACAAGGGCCTGGCTCACAACGGCCTACCGTCCGCCGTCGCCCACCAGATCGCGAACCTACCGCCCATCGGGGTGCTCTTCGCGGCCTTCCTCGGCTACAATCCCATGAAGTCGCTGGTGCCCGCGTCCGTGGCGGGGCATCTAAGCGCGCACACGCAAAGCGTGCTCTTCGGCAAGATTTTCTTCCCGCACCTGATCCTGCCGGCGTTCATCAACGGCCTGCACCTGGCGTTCTACGTCGCCGCGGCCATGGCGCTGATCGCCGCCCTCGCCTCTCTCTTGCGCGGCAAGCGCTACATCTACGGAGAGGAGGAGGCAGCGGCGTAGGTGGAGCAACCGACGTTTCGAGCGACAAACACCAGTATGTAGCCGATGCCTACGCGGATTTGCATGAATGAGCATCCACGGGCCTCGATTGAGGATAGCCATGGTCGATACATCGGCATCCTTCGCTCTACTCGATCGGCGAGACGACAACCACCACGCAGCCCGGAGGATTGCCGAGCAAATAGCTGTCCGGCGCATATACCTGATAGCGCCTAATTTCCTCATCGCCGAAACACATGCGCTTATCCTCAATAAGCTTGGGCATGCTACCGCCTCCGCTTTCCTTGACCGCATAGATCAAGGCTCCATAAGGCTCGAGCGCATCGACGTTGCCGATGAACAGCGAGCAAGAGATATCATCAGGCAATACAAGGACAAAGACTTTTCCCTCACCGACGCGACGAGCTTTGCCGTCATGGAACGGCTAGACATCCACCACGCTTTCGCCTTCGACCACCACTTCCAGCAATTCGGCTTTACCCTATTGTCCGATGTGCTATAGAGCGGTTGAATTGGAGTTGTTCCTCTTCATGTTCATGCGCCCTGTCCTGGCGCGAGGTGACGCGCCCATGCGCGGACCTCGCCTAGCCAGGCGACGCGCCCTATACTCTTGCTCCGCTCCACTAGCTGCAAAACGGCGTCGACGGTGACTCCTGGCAGGGCGTCGCTCTTCGTCCTGTCAACGGAGTGATCGCCTTCCAACGCCCACAACTCTAAGCGCCGCCCATCGTAGCTGTCGTAACCATCGCTCATCCCTCGGCGTCATCATCAAACCAAACATTAAGCAACTGTAGGCGGGACGCGCGATGGGCAGCTACAAAACAGTGACGTAGGTGTCCAGCGGCCCATCGGGGAGGACGCGCAGCCGCTGGTTCATGATGTCCGGCTCGAGCCCGAGCACTTCCAGCGGCGTCACGCTGAGCAGCGGCGGCGCCCCTTCCGGCAACTCCAGGCACTCGAAGGTACCCTCCCGGCCCATGACCGTCAACCGCGCATCCTGCATGAGGCGCGATCGACGGGGTCCGGCCGCGGTACGGATATTCAATTCACGTAGCGGGCGCAGACCGAGGCGCGCGATCAGGTCGGCGGGCAGGCTCAGGAAGGTCGCGCCGGTATCGACCAGCACGCCATCGAGCGTCAGGGAGCGGACGGCCGAGGCGTCAATGTCGCCGGCCTCGGCACGGATCAAGTCCGCATTGTTCGCGATCGCGATCGTCGTATCCACGCGGCCCATTGGAACCTCATAATTCGGCACTATAACAGACATATGCGCTTCTCCCTGTGTGCGTTCGGCATGACGGTAGTATAGCCGATCGTACGACGCTAGAATTAGGTAGCGATAGCCGTATCTCGCCCGTGATTACGGCACGGCTAGCGCGGTGACGCCTGAGGGGAAGACGCGCAGATGTGAGCCGGGCGGCGGGAGGAACGGCAGCCTGTCGCGCAGCCAGTCGGGGACCCAGCGCCACGCGTCGGGCACGACACTCGCGCCGCCGCGCGTAGCCACGAATACGCGCCCGCTGTCCGCGTCGACCGCCACCGCCACGGGATCGACCCCGACCGAGATGGTACGCAATAGGCCGCCCGTTCGAGTGTCGATGACACTCACGCTACCCGTGTCCGTCGGGTTGAAGGACGAAGCGCTATCGCGGCTGACCACGTAGACGCGGCCGCGCCGCGCGTCCAGCGCCACGGCCACGGGAAACTGGCCCACCAGGATCGTGCGCAAGACCAGCCCGCTCCGCCCATCGACCATGGCGACACTGGCACCGCCGGAATCGAGCACGAAGACATGGCCGCTCTTGCCGTCTACCGCCAGCGGCCCTCCTGACGCGCGCGCCACGAGGGTACGTACGAGAGCGCCGCTGCGCGCGTCCAGCACGTCCACGAACGGCGAATCGATGGTCGTCACAAACGCCTGGTCGTCCGTCGCGTCCACCGTCACCGACGCAGGTGTCACGAGCATGCTCCGCGCGCCCACGACGGCGCCGCTGCGCGTGTCGAGCATAAATACGGTGTTGCTGCCCGGATCGACGACGAACGCGCGCTCGGTACGCGCGTCGCCGGCTATGGCGCTGGGGGTCACGCCCATAGGTATGGTGCGCAGGTAGCGCCCACTCGCCGCGTCGAGCATATTCACGCCCGCGGGGCCGGCCGCGATGATCGTCCCAGCCCGCTCGTCCACCACCAACGCCGACGCCGGGATCGCTTGGCCGGCCAGGGTCGCGCCCGTATCTTCGTCGAGTACGGCGCCGCCGGCGCCGCCACGCGTCGAGGTCACGAAAACGCGCCCGGTACGGCCATCCACCGCCAGCGCGGCCGGGGTCCCGGCAAGCGTCGTCGTGTACAGCGCGGGGTTGGGCGCCGCGTCGCGCGACCGCAGCCACGCCCACGCCGTCCCGCCGCCCACGACCAGCAGCACGGCCAACGTCAGCCCCCACAACGCATATCGCCGTTTGATCGCTCGCTCCTCCCATGTGTCGCGGCCAGCCCAGTGCGTTTCTACTGTACGCCTCGGCCTAATAAGGGACAAGGGCCACTGTTTGTGATCCAGGCTATGGTCGAAGAGAGTCGCTTGGGTCAGACGTGCTAGAATATGCTTAGTATTTTTATCGCGTGTAAAGGTATAGAAACGGCGTGGATCACCTCACGGGCACGGTCGAGCGCATCGTCTACCAGAACGACGAGAACCACTACACGGTAGCGCGCCTCAAGCTGGCCGAGTCCGCTGCGGCGACGCGCTACCGCGCCGCTCCCGACCTGACCACCGTCGTCGGCGCTATGCCCGGTATCAATGTCGGCGAGACGCTGCTGCTCAACGGCGAGTGGCAGGTCAACCCCCAGCACGGCCGCCAGTTCAAGGTGCAGACCTTCGAGCCACGGCTGCCCAGCACCGTCGACGGCATCCGCCGCTACCTTGGATCGGGCCTCATCAAAGGCATCGGGCCGAAGACGGCCGAGCGTATCGTGGACTACTTCGGCGCCGACACGCTCGAGGTCGTCGAACAGGAGCCGGCGCGGCTGGCCGAGGTGTCTGGTATATCGGCCAAGAAGGTCGCCGACATCGTCAGGGCCTGGACCGAGCAGAAAGAGGTCAAGAACCTGATGCTCTTCCTGCAGTCGCACGAGGTCGAGTCGGGGCTGGCCGCGCGCATCTACAAGCAGTATGGCGCCGGCGCCATCAACGTAATCCGCGACGACCCCTATCGGCTGGCCAAAGACATCCGCGGCGTCGGCTTCAAGACGGCCGACGCGCTGGCGCGCAAGCTTGGCCTGCCCGAGCAGTCGCCGCAGCGCCATGCCGCCGGGCTCAAGTACGTGCTCTCGCAGGCCAGCGACGATGGACACGTCTACCTGCCGCGTCCCGAACTGCTCACGCGCGCCGTCGAAGCGCTCAACGCCGCGCCCGACGACCTGGAACTGGCCCTGGCCGCCCTCGCCAAGGACCGTGACGTCATCATCGAGCCAGCGGCCCTCACCCCCCTACCCCCTCTCCCGTGCGCGGGAGAGGGAGAGCAACCCTCACCCTCCACTATCCCTTCTCTCAAGGGCCGGGGGGATGCGCGCACTCTCCCTCCAGGGACGAGGAGGGACGGACGTGATATGACAGGCGGCTCCCCTCTCCCGCGCACGGGAGAGCGCGCTGGACCGTCGGCCGCAGCCGAGGGGCCAGTTAGCCATGGGGCGGGGGTGAGGGCCGGTGATGAGCGCGCCTACCTGGCGCCTTTCTTTTTCAGTGAGCGCGGCGCGGCCAAACGTCTGAAGCTACTGGCCGAAACGCCCTCGACGCTGCTCTTCGCGCGCAATATCGACTGGGTGCGCGCCTTCGCGGGGCTGGAGGGCAGCGGCAAGATCGAGCTTGCCGAGGGGCAGAAGCGCGCCGTGCAGACCGCCCTCTCCAACAAGGTGAGCGTGCTCACCGGCGGTCCCGGCGTCGGCAAGACGACCACGCTGCGCGCGGTACTGCACCTGCTGGAGCACTACGGCATCCGCTACTGCCTGGCCGCGCCGACGGGGCGCGCCGCCAAACGCATGAGCGAGGCCACCGGCCGCCACGCTTCGACGATGCATCGCCTGCTCGAGTTCAGCCCCGCCAACAACGGCTTCGCCTACAATGAGGAGAACCCGCTGCCCTACAGCTTCGTCATCGCCGACGAGAGCTCGATGATCGACATCCTGCTCTTCTACGCGCTGCTGCGGGCCGTCCCGCTCACCGCGCATCTGCTGCTGGTAGGCGACGCCGACCAACTGCCCTCGGTCGGGCCGGGCAATGTGCTGCGCGACGTCATCAGCTCTCAGGCGCTGCCCGTCACGCGGCTGACCGAGTTGTTCCGCCAGGCGCGCGGCTCACACATCATCACCACGGCGCACGACATCAACCGCGGCGTCATCCCCCATTTCGAGAACCGTGGTGACACCGATCTATTCTTCATCAAAGAGGACGACCCCGGCCGCGTCATCGAACTGCTCACCACCGTCGTGTCCGAGCGCGCGCCGCGCGCCTTCGGGCTCGATCCGCTGGCCGACGTGCAGGTCATCAGCCCCTCCAACCAGGGCGCGCTGGGCGTAAGCAACCTCAACGTGCAACTGCAGGAGATGCTCAATCCCGCGCGTCCGGACGACCTCAAGTGGGGCCAGCGCGTGTTCCGCTCCGGCGACAAGGTGATGCAGATCCGTAACAACTACAACAAGAACGTCTTCAATGGCGACATGGGCCGCGTGGCGCGCATCGACCGCGAGGAGCAAACGCTTGTCGTGCAGTACCCGGCGGAGGGTCTGCCGATCAAGCGCGACGACGACCTCGCGGCGCCGGGGCGCGGACGCAATCGTCCGGCCCCGCCGATCATCCCGCGGCCGGGCGGCGGAGGCAACGTGATCGAGGTCGCCTACGAGTTCTCCGAACTGGACGAACTCACGCACGCCTACGCTGTCTCGGTGCACAAGAGCCAGGGCAGCGAGTTCCCGGCCGTGGTGATGCCGCTGACGACCTCGCACTTCAAGCTGCTACAGCGCAATCTGATCTATACGGCCATCACGCGGGCGCGGCGGCTGTGCGTCCTGATCGGTTCGCCGCGCGCCCTGGCCATCGCCGTCAAGAACAGCTCCGTCGACAAGCGCTACACCGCCCTCGACGAACGCCTGCGCGCCGCCCCGCCGCGCACCCTATCCTAGCCCTTCAACTATACTCTTGTTGTGTCGAGGACCTCTAACCAATGGAAGTTAATCCTTTGGCAACCAAAAGCGACGTTTCAATGAGGTAAGCCCCATGTCAAGGTTCTACAGCTACTGCATCCCGTATGACGACGGCGCGGCTCCAAACCCCTATTGGGGCGTTTGTACGCTAGTCATCTGCAAGCCTGGAATACGGCGCACGGCCGATATTGGCGATTGGATTGTTGGTACCGGCTCAACTCGATCCCCAATTGGCGACATTAGTGGTTACGTCGTTTATGCTATGCAAGTGACCTGCAAAATGACGATGGCTCACTACGATGTCTTCACCAAATCTGAGTTACCGGCAAAGATTCCCGCATGGACACATCGCGATGCGCGCCGCAGGTTGGGCGATTCGCTCTATAATTTCTCGGACTCACGCATAGAACAACGTAAAGGCGTTCACCCTCCTCAAAATCAAAAAACAGACCTCGGCGGGCAAAGTGCCCTCCTTTCCGAACATTTCTACTACTTTGGAGACAAACCCGTCCGTTTGCCTGATGATTTGCAAGCCATCGTGCGGCAAGGACAAGGCTACCGTGTCAATCTCAATGAACCATATGTCGAGCGATTCGTCGCTTGGATTGACGGATTGGGGTACAAGCCAAACACGTTAGTCGGCAAACCTCAACTAGACCTCTTCAAAGATGAAGCTCTTGTCCACACCTGTGCGACAGGACGCCGCCAAGAGGCTGAGGAGGACGAAAAAACCAATAGCAGCATCTGCTAATCCGTACAAAGCACAGTGCGGCGTGCAAGGATGAAGAGATTATGTATCCCGATCACTTCGGTACATTTGGAAAGGTACAGACGTTATGACCGTCGAATCGATGACTGTGCGGGTACCTCACGACCTCTACACGCGGCTTGAAGAACGGGCTCAACAAACGCGGCGCAGCGTAGAGGAGGAACTCGTCGAGGCGCTGGCGGAAGCAGTCCCGCTAGACGACGTGTCCCTTCCCGCCGACGTTGCCGCCGCTGTAGCGGCCCTTGATACCATGCCTGATACCGCCCTATGGGAAACGGCCCGCACAAGTCACCTTTCCCCGGCGGCAGCGGCACATTTTGAGGAATTGAATCACAAGCGCCAGCGGGAGGGCCTGGACGCGGATGAGCAACAGATGGTAGAGACGTTACTGCATCAATATTAGCGCGCCCTGCTGGTACGCGCGGAAGCGATGGTGAGGCTCAAGGAGCGCGGTCACGATATTTCTCCCCTCCTTGTACCGATGACTAAGTGAGCGTCACACGCGTCCCCGCAGCCTTACGGCAGCGGGTTGCTCGTCAGGCGCGCTATCGCTGCGGTTACTGCCTCACAGCCGAAGAAGTCGTCGGCGCCGCAATGCAGGTTGATCATATGCTCCCAGAGGCGCTTGGCGGCCTAACCGAAGAGGAGAACCTGTGGCTGGCCTGTTCGGATTGCAACACATTCAAGAGTGACCACACCTCACCCGTAGATCCGCTGACGAAAGACACCGTGGCGCTGTTCAATCCACGACAGCACCGTTGGCGGGAGCACTTCGCTTGGACGGCGGAAGGAGATTACATCGTCGGTCAAACGCCGATCGGGCGGGCCACAGTCGCCGCGCTCAAGCTTAGTCGGCTTCTCCTCGTGCGCGCACGGCGACTGTGGGTACGCATTGGCGTGCATCCTCCCGCCGAGGTGGTCGATGTATAATAGCAACGTTCTTGAGTTTATAAGCTAAAGCGTTGCATTTATTAGGGCTACGTGGTGTCATCACGGCGCAGTATAGGCTGCGCTTCCGCGCGCCGTATATGTCGCCCATCATCCATCTCTCGCGCCTGTTGATCCATCAGCGGCGTGGCGTAACGCCTCTCGATCTCATGCTCGACCTGTTTGTCCTCGGCCGCTTGATGAGATGTTGGGGCGTGGCGGTGTGGCCGTCCACGCAGGACGGCGCGCAACTCACCACGCATGAAGAGCGCGCCCACGAACGCGATGAGGAGGGCCGCCAACGCGCTCAGGATACGATTGAGCAGCACGATGGCGACGGCGTCGTCGCGCCCGACCCCAAGCACGAGCAGCGCGCCGATACCGCTTATCTCGGTCAGGCCGAGGTCAATCGGGATGGGGATGATCAGCCCTATGCCCAAACTGAAGAAATAGACCGCGAGAGCCTCTCCGACCGGCAAACCGGTGATGCTCAAGCCGCGCGCGATGACGTAGAGGCCAACGCCGGCGACGACGAGGTAGATCGCGCTGAGCGCGATGGCGGAGGCCAAGACGCGAGGCCGTAGCAGCGCGACCGCGCCCTCGCGGAAACGCGCCAAACCCTCCAGCAACGTCACCGTCGTCGTGTACTCGCGCATCCAACGCGGGGCGCGCGTCGAGGAAAGCATCTCGTAGAGCAGCCACACCAACAGCACAAAGAACAGACTGCCACCGATGATGAGCGGCCGCAGCCAGTCCCAGCCGGGGACACCGAGGATCACCAGGCCCACGAGCGACACCAGCACCTCGAACCAAATGACAAGGGTCGTAGCGGCCGACGAAAGCCCGAAATCCGTGCCCTTCGACTGCTGGAGTAGGTAGTTCTGGAAGTAGTTGCCGATGGGCAGGCTCTTGGTTACCTCGCCACCGAGGAACGAGAAGATTTGGGTGCGCAGTGGTACGTTGACCCCAAGCGCCCGTAGCATAACGTGCCACTGCACCCCACGCACCGCCTCATAGACGACCATCAACAGCAGGAACAGCAGCAGATCGACGGGGCGGAACGCGACGACCCGTCCCGCGATCTTGCGCACGTCGCCGAAGAGCGGCAGCAGCCCCAGGAGAACCGCCAACAGGACTATCGGGAGCACGACTTTTGGACGCAGCAGTTTTTTCATCGACACGACTGCATCATACCCTATGACATGGTTCAAAAAGGGGCGACTGGGCTTGACAGTCTGCCCGTGAGTTGCACAAAACCTCCCTGGCTAGTCTGGCCTGGGCCTGGCCGCGCCGCGCCATCCTCGGTCCGCGCCCCCAGGATCTGCTGGCCCTGGCGCTGCTGCCGGAGGCGGGGCGTCCCGTCGCCACCGTGCTGTTCACCGCGTGGGACGGGGCCGTCCGCGCGAGCAGCGCCGTCGAGAACGGGCATAGCGTGCTCCGTCCGCACCTGGCCGTCCAGCGGACCCTCCCGCCGGGGCTGCTGGCCCTGCTCACGGTCTGGCACAACCATCAGGTCAGCCCGCGCGGCCTGCACCAGGGTCAGAATCCCCTGCAGCGCAGCGGCCTGCCCGCCGCGCCGACCGACTGGCTGGTGGCCTTGGGCTATCCGCCCACGGCGGATGACCGCCGCGCGAGGGGAGGCGCGTCACCACTCCTCCTTTAATAGACCAGGGACAAGGTATGGAAGCGCTTGAGATTGAAGGCCAGGCAGACCAAACACCACTCGCCCGCAGCGGCGTCCATGCCGCGCAACGAGAATTGGCGGAAGCCAAGCACTTCCGTGATGATGCCCAGGACGGGCTCGACCGTCTATGTGCGTGCGCCGTAGATGGCCTTGCCCACGGCGGTCTTGAGCTTGTACGCCATTTTGACCTGGGCGTTGGCGTCGTCCGGCGGCGGGGCGGGCTCCGGCGCGAAGCGTTCTTGCCAACTCTGGTGGTGGGGTTCGCGGCCCGTGGCGATGTAGGGCTCGATGTCCCGGTCGGCGCACGCCTCCAGCGTGGCTGGCCCCCCGTAGCCGTGGTCCAGCGCCGCCGCGTTGGGCGTGCCGAGGTCGAGCGGAATGGCCGCCAGGGTCGGTGCGGCCTCGTGGCTGTCGTTGGGGTGGGTGGAGAGCGCGCTCCCGACGATGAGCAGGCTGTCTTGATCCACCGCGACCTGGGCGTTATCGTCTTGGTCGAAGCCCTGGTCGGTCGGGTTCTTCATGATACGCGCGTCCGGGTCGGTAAAGTTGTATTGATCCTTGGCGCAGGGACCCGGCACGGGCGGCATGGGCGCCCGTCCACGCGGCCGATGCCCCGTCGTGCGCTCCTGCTCCGCCCGCTGGGCCATCGTGTCCTCATACGCGGCCCGCTCCACGGCCTCCCGCTCACGGGCCCGCTCCTCAAGCACCGCCTTCGCCGCCGCCAGGTGCGCCAGTCGGTCCTCCCGCCGCGCGATCTCGTCGCGCACGACCAACCCATCGGGCCGTTCGCGCTCGTCCGTCCGCTCCGCCAGCGCGAACAACTCCTCCACCTCGACACGTAACTGGGCCTCAATCTCCACCAATCGCTTGTAACTCACGGCTTTGCTCTTGGAGGCGTCGGCGTGGATCTTGGTCCCGTCCAGGCTGATCGTGCCCAGCGTGAGCACCCCCGCCTCTTGTGCCAGCAGCAGCACCTGCACGAACAACGCCTTGAGCTCCGGCAAGAAGGTGGCGCGGAAGGCCGCGATGGTGTCATGGTCGGGGTGCCGGTTGCCCGCGATGTAGCGGAACGGCGCCGACTCATAGGTCGCCCGCTCGATCTTGCGCGAACTGAACACGCCCGTCGCGTACCCGTAGAGGAGCAGGGCGAGGAGCCCTTCGGGCGCATAGGGCTCGCCGCCACGGGATCCGTAGTGGGCATAGAGGGCCGAGAGGTCAAGCAGGGCCACGCTGTCCACCACGAAGCGGGCCAAGTGTTCGGGCGGCAGGCAGTCGCCCAAGCGCACCGTCAGGTCGAGCGCCGCCTCATAGTCCACGGTCTTGAATGTTCTACTCATACCACCACTGTACCACCACGGCCGGGACGGAGAGCCCGCTTCTCTCCGACAAACGGCTAGCGCGGATATTTGCGGCATTGCACGGGGATGCACGGGGAAAAGTCGGCACAATGGGCACAGTGCACGAGGCCCGCTCGGCTGTCCATAGCGCGTGTGAGCGTCCACCGGTCGAGTTCCCCCTCTCCCGCGCGAAAGGGGAAGCAGCGCGTTGGCCCCGACCTCCCCTCGCATCACAGAAGACAGGATTCTGTCGGCGAATCGCTTGTCGGCCCGCTTAGACCCTTTGGGGTCCGTGGCCCGTTATGCGGCTGTAGTCCGTAGGAGTGGGCAGGATGGTGGTCATGGCGCTAGCTGTGGGCCTGCGCTTGAAAGCGCATGGCAGGCCGCGGGCCCTGAAGGGCCTGTCGCGGCTTGACGACCAGGCAGACCTTTCAAGGTCCGTGGCCTGCCATGACCTTTTAAGGTCAGGCCCACGGGTCCTGCCCACTCCTTTGGGCTGTAGTCGCAGGCTTACCGCGCTTGCTGCTGCCTTTCCGCAACATCGGGTGTCGGCGCGAGTATACAATGCAGAAGGATAACAAGCGCGGGAAGGACACGCGGGTATGACTACTGTCGGGCAGAGGGAACGGGCAACCCAGAATCGCGTGGTCGCGCTGTTCCGCGATACGCTGGGCTACCGCTACCTGGGCAATTGGATCGACCGCGTGGGCGCCGCCAACATCGAAACGGAGTTGCTGCGCGACTGGCTACGCGCGCAGGGGCACGACGAGGCGCTGATCGGCCGCGCGCTGTTCGCGCTGGACAAGGCCGCCAACGACGGGAGCAAGAGCCTCTACGACCGCAATCGCGCCGTCTATGAGCTGCTGCGCTACGACGTCAAGGTCAAGGCCGATGCCGGCGAGAACACCCAGACCGTCTGGCTGATCGACTGGAAGAGTCCCGAGAACAACGACTTCGCCATCGCCGAGGAGGTGACGGTCAGGGGCGCCGACGCCAAGGCCAACACCAAGCGCCCCGACGTCGTGCTCTACGTGAACGGCGTCGCGCTGGGCGTGCTCGAACTCAAGCGCTCCACCGTGTCAGTGGCCGAGGGCATCCACCAGAACCTGGACAACCAGAAGAGGGAGTTCATCCGGCCCTTCTTTTCGACCCTGCAACTCGTGATGGCCGGTAACGACACTGAGGGGCTGCGCTACGGCACGATCGAGACGCCGCAGAAGTATTACCTCTCCTGGAAGGAAGAGGATGTCTCCCCCTCTCCCACACCCAGGGCCTCTTCTCTCGCCCCCCGCCCCCTCCGGGGGAGCCTGGGGAGATGCCTCCCCCAGACCCCCGCCATACACACGCGCGTGGGGATCGACGGGTACGGCCATAGCCAACCATTCACAGACCCTACTCTCGCGTCAGGGACAGGCGCTGAGTGTGAGGGCGATAGCTCCCCCTCTCCCGCGTCAGGGACAGGCGCTGGCGGTGAGGGCGGCAGCTCCCCCTCTCCCGCGTCAGGGAGAGGGGGTTGGGGGGTGAGGGCCGCGCTGCTCGACCGCCACCTGAGCCAGCTGTGCGGCAAGGCGCGCGACGAGGTGAAGCTGTGCAGCGGCGACTACATCGACCTCAAGATGTACGAGCCAGCCATGCGCCACCTGATCGACACCTACATCCGCTCCGACGAGAGCGCCAAGCTCTCCGCCTTCGACGACGTGTCGCTGATCGAACTCATCGTCGAGCGCGGCGCCGGCGCGGTGGACAGCCTACCGGCGGGCATCCGGGGCAGCGAGTCGGTAAGTTGGGCTGGATCAAACGCCGGCAAGCGGCGTTTGCGGCCCAACCGCGCCAATCACGGCGCGAGATGGTCAGCGGTGAGAGCCACTACGTCCTGGGCCGGCGCTATCGCCTGCGGGTACATGAGCACGATGGCCCCGCCACGGTAGCCCTGCGTGGCAAAGCATCGCTTGACCTCTTCGTACGGCCAGGGACAACCCGCGAACAGCGCGAACTGGTGTTGCGGCGCTGGTATATGAGTGTCGGGCTGGAAGATACTCCTCCCACACCCATACCGTGCGATGCAATCCTCTATCGCTTGCTGACAAAAAGTCTCTGGATTGATCCAGATGGCGGTGTAGCGCCCGCTGCCTTCTATCGTCGTCCCGATGAGGAAGGGATGTCTGTCTTCATCGCAGCCGTATGTCCACTTGACGAGGCGAAAACCATCCTGAACAAAGTCAGGGGTATCGTCACGCTACATACCGGGCGTGTTAGGGACCTTGGGCTGCAAGTGGTCTCCGATCCGGTTGATGTGCGGCACGCCGAAATCATAGGCGGCCCGTTGAGGGACGATGATGAGGGCTTGGCGACATACTATGCGGACCTTTTGGCGGAGTAGGCCCGTTTGGTATGGAAGCGATAGAGATTTCTCTAATGCGACAGGGTCGGCCCGCTACTCTTGTAGCGGCCGGCCCTGTTGTGTGTCACGGGATTGGGAAGTGGCAGTCGAATTGAAGGCGCCTCCCCCTCTCCCGCGTCAGGAAGAGTGCGCTGGACCGTCGGCCGCAGCCGAGAGGCCAGTTAGCCATGGGGCGGGGGTGAGGGCCGCGAGCTAGGCGGCGACGGCGAACGGGGCGACGGGGAGGACGCGGATCGCGCCGTCCTCCATCACCAGCCGCGCCGTGGCGCCCGACGCGACCTCGCCGGCCAGGATGGCGTCGGCCAGCGCGTCGTCGACGTGGCTCTGGATGGCCCGGCGCAACGGCCGCGCCCCGTACTCCTCGTCGTAGCCCTCCGTGATCAGGAAGGCCTTGGCCTCGTCTGTCACATCGAGCGCGATGCCCTGCTCGGCTAGCCGCCCCTGCACGTTGGCGAGCAGCAGGTCAACGATGTGGCGTAGGTCCTCACGCGTCAGCGAGTGGAACACGACTACCTGGTCGATGCGGTTGAGGAACTCGGGGCGGAAGGCCCGCTTGAGTCCCTCCAGCGCCTTGCTCTTGCGCGCGTCGTCGGCCCTTGACTCGGCGTCCTCGTGGCCGCGCGTGGTGGCGAAGCCGAGCTTGCCGACCTTGCGCAGGTCGTCCGAGGCCACGTTGCTGGTCATGATGACCACGGTGTTCTTGAAGTCCACCACGCGGCCCTGACCATCGGTCAAGCGGCCATCATCCATGATCTGCAAGAGGGCGTTGAACACCTCGGGGTGCGCCTTCTCGATCTCGTCGAAGAGCACCACGCTGTAGGGCCGGCGGCGTACCTGCTCGGTGAGCTGTCCGCCCTCGTCGTGCCCCACGTAGCCGGGAGGGCTACCGAACAGGCGCGACACGGTGTGCGGCTCCATGTATTCGCTCATGTCGAGCCGGATCACGGCGTCCTCGCCGCCGAACAACTCGGCCGCGAGCGCCTTGGCCGTCTCGGTCTTGCCCACGCCCGTCGGGCCGAGGAACAGGAACGAGCCGATGGGGCGCTTGGGGTCTTTGAGTCCGGCGCGTGAGCGGCGGATGGCCTTGGATACCGCCGCGAGGGCCTCGTCCTGGCCGATCACGCGGCCACGCAGATCCTCTTCCAGGTTGCGTAGGTTGGCGCGCTCGCTCTCGAGCATCTGGCCGACCGGCACACGCGTGATACCTTCGACGACCGTGGCGATAAGCTCCGGCGTCACCTCCAGCGGCGCCGCCTCGCCGGCCTCAGCCCGCGCGTGGTCCAGCTTCTGCTGCGCCACGATTTCCTGCTGACGCAGCTTGGCCGCGCGCTCGTAGTCCTCGGCCTGAGCAGCGGACTCCTTTTGAGCCTGGAGGTCGCTCAACTGGGCCTCCAAATCGGCCACGGCCTGCGGACCTTCGCCCTTCTCGCTGGCCTCCAGCCGCAGCGTCGACGCCGCTTCGTCGAGCAGGTCGATAGCTTTGTCGGGCAGGAAGCGGTCGGCGATGTAGCGGTCGGACAGGCTCGCCGCAGCCTCGATCGCCGCGTCGGAGATGCGCACGCCATGGTGCTTCTCATAGTGCGGCTTGATGGCCTGAAGCATCGGGATGGCCTCCTCGACGCTGGGCTCACCGACGAGCACGGGCTGGAAGCGGCGCTCCAGCGCGGCGTCCTTCTCGATGTGCTTGCGATACTCGTCGAGCGTGGTAGCGCCGACCAGACGCAGGTCACCACGGGCCAGCGCCGGCTTGAGCATATCGCTCGCGCCCACCGCGCCTTCGGCCGCGCCCGCCCCGACGACGGTGTGCAACTCGTCCACGAACAGGATAATATTCTTGTCGGCCGTAGCCTCGGCGATGACGCCCTTGACGCGCTCCTCGAACTGGCCGCGGAACATCGCCCCGGCCACCATCCCGCCCAGGTTGAGGGAGATGATGCGCTTGCCGCGCAGGAAGCCGGGGGCCGTACCGTCGGCGATACGCCGGGCGATGCCTTCCACGATGGCCGTCTTGCCCACGCCGGGCTCGCCGACGAGGACGGGATTATTCTTCTGGCGACGGCCCAGCACGGTGATCACGCGGCGGATCTCCCGCTCACGTCCCGCCGCCGGGTCCAGCCGCCCCTCGGCGGCGTCATTGGTCAGGTCGCGCCCGAACTGGTCAAGCGTGGGGGTCTTGCTCAGGGGGGCTTGCCGCTCCGCCGTCGCCGTACCCGCCTGGCCCTGGCCCGCGCCGCGGCCAAAGATGTTGCCGAGGGCGGCGCCCTGACCGCCCTGGCCGGACGCGACGGGACCCATAGCGCCCTCCATGATCTCGCGGGCGCAGGTCTCACAGAACAGGTGCGACTCGCGCTGCCCGTTCACAATGCCGTCCAGACGCACTTGCGCGTCCTTAATCTGGCACTTCTCACATTTTGGCATGACTTGTAGTCCTCTTGGATAGGTATTCAGCGGCCGGATGCCTGGGGAGCGGCGCCGCTGTCGCTGTCACGTTCGCGCGGGAGTGAGGGGACATCCATCTATATCCTATATCCAACGCGTACATCCATAGTATAGCACGATATCTGCGCTATATCAAGGATAGTTTATAGCTTTCGGCTCAACCTTTCTGTAGTATACACCGATATAGGAGAGGGCGCTAGTGGCTTTAGACGAGAGGGGAGTCCCATAATAGAGAGATGAGACGTGGTCATCATGAATGAGCCCTTGACAACCACTACCACGCCTATCTACTACCTCACGAACTTTTGCTATGTAAGACGCGCTATCTTCGCGACGTCTTTAGTAATGACACAGCCCGTACCTGCAAGTACAGATGGGAGCGGAGAGACGCTCTAGCGCGAGGATAGACCATGGGTAAATATGCGCAAACCGTGACGGTGGCGTGCGCGAACTGTCACGACGACTTCACTCTAACCGCACGGGGATATGACAGGCGTGTCGAGCGCTACGGCGAGCGGATACTATGCCAGCGCTGCCTGGGCGACGTCTGGCTCCGCACGCGGGGCAAGCGCGCCGACCGCTATCTGCTGGAAACGGACACTGCGGCAGTGGAGTCGGAAGTCGGAAGTCGATAGTCGGAAGTCGGAAGTCGGAACTCTCGGTTCGCTCATTTTTAGGGTGGTTGGGGTAAATAATGCTCGACAAACGCATAGATATCGGGGGTGAATCCGAGCAGGGCGAGGATGTCGTGCTGGAGGGGCGAAAGGGGCGTGAGATGGCGCAGGGTGACCTGGGGCGTG
>JAABUM010000643.1_pt1 | contig 58710 bp, 51 predicted proteins | sample 5559161 | NCBI WGS metagenome assembly JAABUM01 (sample SAMN10711868, study PRJNA513369) | rock metagenome | isolation source: Antarctica rocks | place: Antarctica: Victoria Land, Siegfried Peak nord
TGCTGTAGCTCACCAGTCTCGGGCTCACGTCATCGCCCAACCGACGCGGTCGGCGATCTCCACCGGCAGCAAAATATCCTCTGCGGCGTCGTGCTTCCCGACGATCCGTTCCAGCAGCCGCCTGATCCCCAGGCTGCCGATGCTCTGGGCGGGCTGCGTGGCGACGATCAGCGGCGTCCGCATCAGGCGCGAATCGTCGATCAGGCTGGAGATCTCGAAGAACGTGGCGACCGCGATGTCAGCGGGCGCGCGCACCCCGGCGGCGAGGAGCGCGTGCAACGCACCCAGCGCCAGGCGGCTATTGCCGATGCAGATCCCTTCCGGGCGGGGATGCAGCGCCAACAACTCCGTCACCAACTCGTAGCCCGATTGCTGCGTATGCAGGCCGAGTTTGATCAATGCCGGATCGGGCGCGATCCCCGCCGCCGTCAGCGCCTCGCGATACCCGGCCAATCGATCCTGTCCGAGCGAGCCGGCCAGCGGCCCACCGACGTAGGCGATGCGCCGCAATCCGCGATCGAGTAAGCGTTGGGTCAGCGCCACCGCCCCGGCGCGGCTATCGCTGCGAATGACGTCGGCCTCGATCCCGCCGATCTTGCGGTGGAGCATCACGAACGGGAGCCCGTGCGACTGGAGGCGGGCCAGCAGGGCGGTGCTGTTGAGGGTCGCGACGATCGCGATGCCGGCCACGCGACGCCGGAGGAGGTTCTCGATATACCGCTCCTCCTTCGCCGGATCGTCATCGGTGTTGCAGAGGAACAGGCTGAAGCCGTTCGTCCACGCCTCGTCCTCCGCGCCGCGCGCCATCGCCGTCCAGAACGTGGTGGCGATGTCGGGAACGACGAGCGCGAGCGTATCATTCTGGCGCGAGCGGAGGCTGCTCGCCATCTGATTCGGGACGTATTGCAACTCGTCGATCGCGGCCTGTACGCGCGCCTGCGTCTCCGCACGCACGTATTCAGCACCATTGATCACCCGCGAGACGGTGATGACCGAGACTCCGGCCCGTTTTGCCACGTCCTTGATCGTTGGGGCCATGAGTCCTCATGCGGTTGTTGCGGAGCACAGCGCAGGCCGACGTGGTCGCGCCCCCTTGGGATCGTAACAAGGGGGCGCGACCGGCGTCAATGCCACCTCGCGCGGCAGCTAGACGTGCAGGATCACCAGCCCATCCTCGACCGTGACCGGGAAGGTTTCCACCTCGTCCGGCAACTCGCCGGCCCCCGCCTCCACGGTGACCTCGTAGGTCTTCACGCGGGTTTTGTGCGGGTTGAAGATCGAGCGCCCGGTCAGGATGTCGAACTCCCAGCCATGCCAGGGGCAGCGCACGATCTCGCCATCCCGCGCCCAGATGTACTCGCCGGGCTTGGAGGGCATCGTCATGCCCTTGATCGCGCCCATACAGAGCGGTGCCGCCTGATGCGGACAGCTGTTCCGCAGCGCGTAGAAGCTCCCCGCCACGTTGAAGACCCCGATCGAGCGCCCTTCGGCCTCGACGATGCGACGCGAGCCGGGGGGCAATTCCCCCGCCCGCCCGATCACGTGCTTGCCCATCTCCCCTCCGCTCGCTCAGGCCAACTTGTACCACTCGCGCGCATTCTCCGAGAAGATGCGGCGGTGCAGCGCCTCCGGCAGCTTCGGGAAGGCGTGCGTGGGCGAATCGAAGTCCCAGTGCGGATAGTCGCTGGCGAACATTAGCACATGCTCGGCGTCCATCATGTCGAAGATTTGGAGCAGCTGCTTCGGGTTGTCCGGGTTTTCGAGCGGCTGGCTGGAGAGGCGCACATGATCGCGCATGTACGCGGAGGGGGCCTTGGTCACCCAGGGCACCTCCGACCGCAACGCCTTCCACTCCGCATCGAGCCGCCACAGCAGCGGCGGCACCCAGGCGACGCCCCCCTCGGTCAGCGTGACGCCGAAGCCGGGGAAGCGCTCGAAGACCCCCTCCGTCAGGAAGCTGACGAGATGGGCCTGGAAGGCGAACGACAGGCCGGTGTGCCACTCGATGTAATGGGTCGGATAGCCGGGACTCGGTTGGATATTGATCCCCATCCCGTCGGTGCCCGGATGGATCGCGAAGGGCAGGCCGTGCTTCTCGCACGCCTCGTAGATCGGATAGAACTGGCGTTGGCCGAAGGGTGCGCGCGCGCCGGAATCGGTCATCACCTGGACGAAGTGCGGGTGCCCGGCCCAGCGCTCGATCTCGCGCGCCGCAGCGATCGGATCCTGGACGTTCACCGTGATCGAGCCCTTGAATACGCCATCGTGGTTGTACTTCGAGAGCCACGTATTGGCCAGCCAATCGTTGAAGGCGGCGGCGATAGCGGTCCCGAAGTCGGGATCGGGGTGGAGATTGCAGAAGGCGCGCGGCAGCAGGATACAGTACGCATGACCGTACTCGTCGACGAGCTGCTTGCGGAGGAAATCGGGGTCGGAGCCGGTCGGGCCACCGCCCGGCGGCGTGCTATCGAGGCGGGCACCGTGGACCGGGTTACCGAAAAGACCGCGCCCGCCACCGTTGTAGCGGTCCCGCCAGGGCATCGCCAGATATGATTTGATCTCGTCGATACTGCGCGGCGAGACGTGGACATCGCAATCGATCAGCCCCTGTCGCCCGCCCATCACATCGGTCGTTCGCTGCTCGGTGATCGTCATTCGTACCCTCCCTGTCGGTAGCCCGATCGGACAATCTGTTGCGCGCGAATACACGGCGGGATCGCTCATTTCTCGCCGTGCCAGGCCATGTGGTAACGATACCATAGACTGTCAAGCACCGCGTGAGGAACCCATGGCGCCCACCATACGAGGGCGAAACGAGGGCGAACTGCCGTGGCCGTCGCTCCATATCGGGAGACATTCGCTTTCAGTACCAACAGTACCGCCAACCGTACTGTTCCTGTCTGACCAACGTCTTGACAGCTATAGCCCTCCATGTTAGCGTTATCACATCAGATGGTATCGTTTTCATACGCAGTATAGCGCGCGATATGGAGGAGATTGCGCCGATACACGCGGGAGCACAGCGAAGCACAGCCACGAAGAAACTACGGCGCGTGCCGTGGTAAGGGGTGTACGCCTATTCGGGATGGCGTTGCGCCCGGATGCGGTGACGCAGCACGATACGGTAAGGGGGGTGGATGATGGACATAGGGCAAGGGCTGACCCGGAGACGCTTTCTCGGCCAACTCGCCGTCGCCGGCGGGGCGCTCGCGCTGGCGGCGTGCGGCGCGAGTCCGCGCGACCAGACCGCCAACGGCGGCGCACCGAGCAGCGCCGCACCGAGCGCCGCCGGTGCCGCCGCCACCCCAGGGGCCTCGTCGACCGCCGTGGCCGGTTCGACCAGTTTCATGAACTGGGATGACATCAAGGGCACCCCGATCGAGATGGTGCTCCAGGCGTATGAGAAACAGTCCGGGCAGAAGGTGGAGAACGTCCCGAATCCGGGCTCCGGCACCGAGTACGAGACGAAGGTGCGGACGATGCTGGCGGGCGGCACCGCCCCGGACATCATGCGCGTCAACGACGACTTCGTGCGCTACTACTCGGTCAAGCAGCAGGTCCGCGATCTGACGCCCTACATCAAGCGCGACAACATCAACCCCGACGATTACTATGCCTCAATCTACGACTTCGCCAAGCAGCCGACCGGCACCTATGGGGCCTGGTCGATCGGCAACCAGCCCCGCGTGATGTACTACAACGTTAACATGTTCAAAGAGGCCGGGGTGCCGCTGCCGCCGAAGGATTGGACGACGCAGGGCTGGAGCTGGAACGACTTCCTCGAAACGGCGAAGAAGCTGACCAAGGGCGACCAACGGTGGGGCGCGCTGATCTACGACGACACCGGCTGCGAGCAATCCTGGGCGGTCAACAATGGCGTGCCGGACGGCATCTTCGGCAAGGATGGCAAGACCTTCACCCTCGCCAGCGCTAAGGGGGCCGAGGCGATCCAGTGGCTGGCCGATCTGACCCTGAAGCAGAAGGTGCAACCAGAACGCGGTCAGGTCGAACAGGGAACCACGCCGAATCTCGGCAACAACCTCTTCATCGCCGGGAAGGTCGGCATGATCTTCCGCACGCAGGGGACGATCAGCTATTTCCGCAAGAACGTGCCGAAGGCGGGCGACCCGGGCTCCTTCGAGTGGGATGTCGCGCCGATCCCCGGCAACGTCGCTCAGAAGTCGGAGGGGAGCCTGATCTGCTACGCGATCACCAAGCCGGCCAAGAACCCCGATGGCGCCTGGAACCTGCTGAAGTTCATGGGCGGCCCCGAGGGGAGCAAGATCTTCGCCGAGCAGGGCGCGTGGATCACCTCCCATAAGGCGAGCAATAGCTACGCCAAGCCGGGCGCGTCGCCGCCAGCCAGCTACCCGGCAAACCTCGCCCTTTTCAGCAAGGCGACCGAGTTCGCCACGGTGATCAACTTCACCGAGAACACCGAGGCTGCGCGCAACGTCTACCGCCAGGAGTTCGCCAAGGTCTGGAACGGCCAGGATACCGCGCAGGCGGTCCTCGATCGGGTGAAGAAGGATGTGGAGGAGGCGCTGAGCGGCAAGTTCTAGCGGCGCGATCGTGTCCACTGCGGGCGACGAGGGGACTTGTCGAAACCCCTTTGTCGCCCGCCACCGAGGGAAAAGGCACTATGGCAGTCAGGGCGAAGGCGCTCGCGCGGCCCGCGATCCAGTCGCGCATCTCGCGACGCCGCCTGCGACAGAACATCGAGGGCTGGTTGTTCATCCTGCCGGTGATGATCGGTGTGATGGCCTTCTACGTGGTCCCGCTCATCGTCTCGTTCTACACCTCGTTCACAAACGCGGACGGGCTGACCGAGCCGCAATGGGTGGGGCTCTTCAACTATCAGCGCCTCTTCACCCGCGACCAGTTCTTCCGGCGCAGCGTGCTGAACACGATCCTCTACGTCTGCGGCCACATCCCGCTGACGATCGGACTGGCGCTCGGCCTGGCCCTCCTCTGTAATCGGAAGATGCCCGGCGTCACCTGGTTTCGGACTGCCTATTTCATCCCGGTCGTCACCAATGTGGTGGCGGTCAGCCTGGTCTGGAACTTCTTCTTCTCGCCGCGCGGCGGGGTCATGAATTGGGGGCTCTCGCTCGTCGGCATCGGTGGCCCGTCCTGGTTGACCGATGGGCACTGGGCACTCCCGGCGGTGATCATCGTGAGCGTCTGGTTCGGCGTTGGCTTCCCGATGATCATCCTCCTGGCAGGGCTACAAGGGATCCCCGAGATGTACTACGAGGCGGCGAAGATCGACGGGGCCTCGGCGTGGGGGCGTTTCCGTTACATCACGATGCCCTTGCTGACCCCTGCGCTCTTCTTCCTCTCGATCACGCAATTCATCTCCTCGTTCCAGGTCTTCGGCATCATCTATGTCCTCACCGGTGGCGGCCCCGCGCGCGCCACCAGCGTCTACATCTACTACCTCTACCAGAATGCCTTCCAGGACTCGCGCCTGGGCTACGCCTCGGCGATGGCCTGGCTCCTCTTCATCGCCATCGCCCTGGTCACGTTCATCCAGTGGCGGCTGCAGAAGCGCTGGGTCGTCTACGACTAGCGCCGAACGATCCGCCGGAACGTGCACGCCTGTCGGCACCGCGAAGGAGACGAACGATGGCCCAATTGAGTCGCCCACTCGCGCGCCCGGTGCCGCCCACTCCGGGGCGGGCCGCCGTGCGGCTCCGCCATCTCGGCGTGAATCTGATCTTCTACGTCGTCATGGCCGTCCTGGCGCTGGCCTTCCTGGCACCCCTGCTGTGGATGGTCACCGCCTCGCTGAAACCGGAATATCTGGTGCTGGCGACCCCGCCGACCTTCCTGCCGCGCCACTTTCAATGGGAGAATTATGGGACGGTCCTGGAGGTGATCCCGATCTTCGCGTTCAATAGCTTCAAGCTCGCGTTCCTGACCGTCGGCGGGGTGCTGCTGATCACCCCGCTCGCCGCCTACGCCTTCGCCCGGCTCGACTTCTGGGGGCGCGACTTCGCCTTCTCGATCCTGCTGGCGACGCTGATGGTTCCCAGTATCGTCACCCTGATCCCCCTCTACATCATCTACCGGAATATCGGCTGGATCGACACGCACTACCCGCTCTGGGTGCCGAAGGTGCTGCACTCGGTCACCGCGATCTTCCTGCTGCGCCAGTTCTTCCGCCAGATCCCGATGGACCTGGAGGACGCCGCGCGACTCGATGGGGCTTCGACCTTTCAGGTCTACTGGCGGATCATGCTGCCGCAGGTGAAACCGGCGTTGGCGGCGGTCGGCATCTTCGCCTTTCTCGAATCGTGGAACGATCTCTTCGGGCCGCTGATTTTCCTCAACACCCTCGAATTGCAGACGCTGCCGGTGGCCCTGAAACTCTTCCAGGGGGAGTTCTTCACGCAGATCAGCGTCCTGATGGCGGGGGCGACCCTCTCGATCGTCCCGGTGCTGGTCGTCTTCTTCGCGGCCCAGAAATACTTCCTGCAAGGCATCACGATGACCGGCATCAAGTAAGCTGCGGCGGCTGACCGAGTCGGGCGGCACCACGCCCGAAGACATTTCAGAAGGAGCATCATGGCGACGGAAACGAGGGGGCCGTGGTATCGGCGCGTGCGGCGCTGGGGCCAGACGAACCTGACCGAGCGCGACCCCATCCGCTACGACAGCGACTGGTGGCGTGAGCACTGGCGGCGCACCCGGATCCAGGGCGTCATCGTCAATGCCGGGGGGATCGTCGCCTACTACCCGAGCAAACACCCGCTCCACTACCGTGCACGCTTCCTCGGCGACCGCGATCTCTACGGCGAGATCGTCGCGGCGGCGCGCGATGAGGGCCTCGCGGTCCTGGCGCGGATGGACTCGAACCGGGCCGACAAGCGCTTCTACGTGGAGCACCCGGACTGGTTCGCGCACGACGCCGATGGTGTCCCGTACCGCGCGGGCGAGCATTATGTCGCCTGCATCAATGGCCCCTACTATCGCGAGTATCTGCCGGAGATCCTGCGCGAGATTATCGAACGCAGCCACCCCGACGGCCTCACCGACAATAGCTGGAGCGGCCTCGAACGGTCGCGTATCTGCCATTGCGGCCACTGCGCGGCGAGCTTCCGCGCGGCGGTCGGCCACGCCCTCCCCCACCGCGCCGACTGGGACGACGCGGTCTACCGCCAATGGATCCGCTGGAGCTACGACGCGCGGATCAGCCTCTGGGAGCTGAACAACCGGGTCACCCGCGCGGCGGGCGGCGCGGATTGCTACTGGGTCGGGATGAATAGCGGCGAGATCACCGGGCAGGCGCAGCGCTTCCGCGACTACAAGGCGCTCTGCGAGCGGACGCCGATCATCATGCTCGACTCGCAGTTCCGCCAGAACGCGCGCGGCTTCGGGAGTAACGGCGAGAGCGGCAAGCTGATCCACGGCCTCCTCGGCTGGGAGGCGCTGATCCCCGAGAGTATGGCGATGTACGGCCTTGGCCAGCCGACCTTCCGCCTCGCCAGCAAGCCCGTGCCGGAAGCGCGCCTCTGGGCGCTCGAAGGGTTCGCGGGGGGGATTCAGCCCTGGTGGCACCACATCGGGGCCTACCACGAGGACCGCCGCCAATATCGCACCGCCGAGCCGCTCTTCCGCTGGCACGAGGCCAACGAACGCTACCTCCTCGATCGCCAGCCGGTCGCGACGATCGGCGTGATCTGGACGCAGGAGAACGTCGACTTCTACGGACGGGACAACGCCGAGCAGCGCGTCAGTCTGCCGGAGCGCGGCATTGGCGGGGCGCTGCTCCGCGCGCGCATCCCCTATCTGCCGATCCACGCCGACCACATCGCGCGCGACGTCGCCGCGCACGGCCTGAAGGCGCTGATCTTGCCGAACATCGGCGCGCTGAGCGACGCCCAGTGCGCCGCTATCCGCGCCTTCGTGAGCGCCGGGGGCGGCCTGTTCGCGACCGGCGAGAGCAGCCTCTACGATGAGTGGGGCGTGCGCCGCCCCGACTTCGCCCTCGCCGACCTCTTCGGGGCCTCGACCACCGGCACCTTCCACGGCGCGGAGGCGGCCACGGGGAACGCCTGGGACGCCTGGGCGATGCACACCTACTTGCGCCTGACACCGGAACTGCGCGCCGGGGTCGATGGCCCGCAGATCGGCGACGAGCCAGCGGTGGATGACACCGAGCGGCACCCGACGCTCGGGGGCTTCGCGGAGACCGATGTGCTGCCGTTCGGTGGGCGGCTCGAAGTGGTGCGCGCGGCGGACGACGCCGCGACGCTGCTGACCTTCATCCCCCCCTTCCCGATCTTCCCACCCGAGATTTCCTGGATGGACCAGCCGCGCACCGCCGTTCCCGCCCTGCTCGTCCGCGAACCGGCGGGCGGCGGGCGCGTCGCCTACCTTCCCGCCGACATCGACCGCTGCTACGGCCGCGACAACCACCCCGACCACGCCGATCTGCTGGCGAACATCGTACGCTGGGTCGCGCGCGAGGAAATACCCCTGCGCGTGATCGGCGCGGGCTTCCTCGATTGTCACCTCTACCGCCAGGAGGGGCGCCTGATCCTCCACCTGGTCAACCTGACGAGCGCCCAGACGTGGCGCGCGCCGATCCACGAGCTGATCGCGATCGGGCCGTTACGGGTCACCCTCACGCTGCCGGACGGCGTGACGGGGCAGACCGGACGACTCCTCGTCGGCGAAGATGCGGTCGAGGTCACGCGCGAGGGAAACACCGCAACCGTGACGATCCCCACGATCCTCGATCACGAGGTGCTGATCATCGAGTGAGCGGCGCAGCGGCGTACAGGCCGAGACGAGATACAGGCCGGGGCACTGGTGAAGATACCAGCGCCCCGGCCCTCATCATCGCACCAGCTACCGCGTCCCGTCCGGCGGTGGTGTCGCGCCGGTGCGGTCGGCGCGCGTGCGCGGCGTCAGGTCGTAGAGGGTCTCGTGGCCGTGGAAGCAGCGGTCGAGTTCGTCTACCATCAGCGCGAAAAAGCTCTCAAGGCCCCGATTCGCCCCCGCGATGTGCGGGCTGAGGAAGACGTTAGGGAGATCCTTGATCGGGCTGTCGGCGGGGATCGGCTCGGGGTCGAAGACATCGAGCCCGGCGACGATGTCGCCCCGCCGCAATCGGGCGATCAGCGCGTCGGGATCGACGATCGCGCCGCGCGAGACGTTGACGAAGACGGCGCCGGGGCGCAGCAGATCCAATTCGCGCTGGCCGATCATCCGGCGCGTCGCCGGGGTCAGTGGCGCGAGGCAGACGACCACGTCCGACTCCGCCATGACGAAGTCGAGCGAGGTGAGCAGGAACCCCAGCACCTCCGCGACCACCTTCGGCAGATAGGGATCGTGGACGCGGATGTCGCAGCCGAACGGCTCCAAGTACCCGATCAACCGGCGCGCGATGTGCCCGCCGCCGATCAGCCCGACCTTCTTCCCCTGCAGGCGCGAGGGTAGCCAGCCCGTCTGCGGGTTGCGGTACTCCTCGTGCCGGATGATCCGGCGAAAGTGCTCGCCCGCATTCCGCAACGATATCAGCATCAGCGCCAGCGCCCACTCCGCGACCGGATACGACGAGCCATGCGTCGTATCGACCGTGCGGATGCCGCGCGCCCAGGCGGCGTCGAGATCGATCCGTTCCGCGAAGCGATCACCTTCCAGTTCCCCGATGATTTGCAGACGCGGGGCGTGTGCCAGGATCGCGGCGTCGATCCGGGGGGCACCGTGGCAGACGACCAGCCCGTCAGCCTCCCCGATCCGGGCGAGCAGCGCCTCTCGCGCTGTCTCGTCATCATTGGGGCCGAAGTGCTGCCCGCCCGCCATCGGCAGCCATTCGCACTCGGCGAACCCATTCAGGCGCGCCCGATCGGCGGGGCGGAAATACTCGTCGTAGACATGCTGATTAAAGGCGAGCAGCACCTTGGGACGGTGTGCGGTCACGTTCATCTCTCCCATCGTTCGCAGCCCGAACCCCGATATGGGGCAGGGCAGGGCTGTCTCGCTACCATTCCCCCGACAGCTTCAGCGCGCAGCCTCCCGGAATGCCGGGAAGACCTGCTCGGCGAACAATGTCAGCCCCGCCGCGCGCGGTGCATCGAGGAACCAGAGCATGACGTGGTCGATCCCGGCGTCGGCGTACTCGCGGAGTTGCGCGGTCACCTCGGCGGGGGTGCCGATCAGCGTCGTCTCGCGTAGCGCGGGCGGCGTCTCATCGGTCGTCCCGGCGATGAAGGCGGCGAGGGCCGGGTCGGTCGCGGTCCCGACCGAATCGAGCGCCGCGATCGCCCACAACTGCTCGCGAAGCGCGTCGCGGTCGGGCGCGATCAGCACCTGGATCTCCAGGCTCTTCGTCAGCGTCGCCGGGTCGCGCCCCGCCGCCGCGCAGGCACCGTCCAGCGCGGTCAGGTGCTCGCGCAAGCCCCCCACCGATACGGGCGTGGTGTTCCACCCCTGCCCATGCTCGGCGCAGGCGTGCAGCATCGCCGGGTGGACCCCGCCGAACCAGACCGGCGGCCCCGGCTGCTGGAGCGGCGGCGGATTGCAGACCGCATCGATCACCCGATACTCGCCCGCGCCGATCGTCACCGGCGCGCGCGCGGCCCAGAGGGCGCGCGTCACCGTCAGGCCGTCGATCATCCGCGCGATCCGCTCGTCGGCGTCGTCGCTCCACGGCAGGCCGTAGGCCAGATACTCCCGTCGGCTATTGCCGCCATCGAGGAAATAGATGAACCGCCCGCCGCTGATCTGGTCGAGCGTCGCCGTCATCTTCGCCACCAGGGCCGGGTGGCGGAAGGGGTGCGCCTGATGGATCAGCCCCAGCCGCGCCCGCCGGGTCGCCCCCGCCAGCGCGGCGAGCGTCGTCCACCCCTCCAGAATCGCCTCGTCCCGCCCGAGCATCAGGTGATCGGCCACCCAGAGAGCCTCGTACCCGAGCCGCTCGGCGGTCAGCACCAGCCCCATCGTCGTGGCGGTGTCGAGCGCGGCGTAACCCGGCGTGCGGAACAGCCGCAGGCCGGGCGCGGCGAAGATCGGCACGCAGAAACCGAACCCGAGCGCGGTCATCCCTATCTCCCTCAATGGCGTGTGTGCGCCGCCATCACGCGCCCGTCGTCGGGGCGTCGAGTTCATCCAGATACGTCTTCACCTCGCCGCGCAGCACGCGATCGATCGCCACCGCGCCGCCCGCGCGCTCCGCCTCCAGGAAGGCGTAGATCGCGGCGAGCGCGCGCAGGCCCTCCTCGCCACCGACCTCCGGCGCGCGGTCCGCGAGGATCGCATCCGCGAAGTCGGCCAACTCCACCGCCAGCAGATTGGCATCGACGGTGGGGAAATCGAGCGTGTACGACGCCAGTCGCGCGCCGCCGAAGAGTGCGGCGGTCGTCGGATCGAGCGCGAAGTCGGGGACGAGCGCCAACTGCTCCGCCTCATCGAGCGCTACGTCCCGCCCGTCGCGGCGCAGCGTCAGGGTCAGCGGTTGCCCGGAGCGATCCCGCGGCACGGCGAGCGTCCCCTGCGTGCCGTAAAAGATCCGAGCGAAGTGCCCCGCGCCGCGCCCGGCGAGATTCAGCAGCCAGTTCGCCAGCGCGCCGCTCTGGAAGCGCGCCACCCCCACCGACAGATCTTCCGCGTCGACCGGGTGCCAGACGCCGTTCGTGTCGCGGCGGCGCTCGTCGATCTGGGCGCTCATCCCGACCACCTCCGCGAGCGGGCCGAGGAAGTATTCGAGGAGATCGGTGTAGTGGATGCCCATATCCACGACGATCCCGCCCGATTGCCGCTGATGCCGCCAGGGGGTAATGATCACCCGCTCGCCGGAGCCGGAGGAGGATTGCACACCGAGATAGACGCGCCCAAGCACACCCCCATCCAGGAGCGCCTTCGCCAGCCGATTGATCGGGTCGCGCCGATAGTTCTCGGCCACGGCGAGCGTGCGCCCGGTCCGCGCCGCCGCATCGATCAGCGACCGCCCCTGGCGGATCGTCAGCGCGATCGGCTTCTCCACCATGACGTGAACGCCCGCTTCGAGCGCCGCGATCCCGACTGCCGCATGGAGATCGGGCGGCGTGGTGACGATGATCGCGTCGAGGTCGGGCAGCGCGGCGTGCAGGTCGGCGAACGCGGCGAAGACCTGCGGCTCCTCGCCCAGGAGTTCGCGCGCCCGCCCCTGTGCCAACGCGGCGTTGCCCGGATCGGGGTCGCAGACCGCGACCAACCGGAGATCGTCGCGACCGTTCTCGCGAAGCCTTCGGAAGCCATCGAGATGGCGACGCCCCATACCGCCGCAGCCGATCAGCGCCAGTGTGAGGGTCATCGCTGCCCCGCCGGGGCGAGCGGGGCGGCGATCGTGTAGCCGAGATCGGTCAGGTAGGCGGCGTTGAGACGCGCGCTGGTCAGCGGCGAGACATCGCTGCGGCTGTTCTCGATCACGACCCAGCCGGCGTAGCCGCGCGCCTCCAACGCCCCCAGCAGCGCCGGGAAATCGATCCCGATCGTCCCCTGGCCGAGTTCGACGAACTTCCCGCGCGCCCAATCCTTGAGGTGGATGTAGCCGATGCGATCCCAGAAGTGGTCGAAGGTCGCCAGCGGGTCTTCATCGACGAGCGCGATGTGCGAGGCATCGAGGCAGAGGCGCAGCGCGCTCGTCCCGCGCAGCAGCACATCCGTCTCCGCCGCCGTCTCCACGGTGCAGCCGGTGTGCGGGTGGTAGGAGACCGCCACGCCGCGCGCCGCGCCATAGGCCGCCAACTCTTCCAGAAAGGCGGAGAGTGCCGCGTATTCCGCGTCGGTCGGCGGGCGATAGCGCAGCCGCTGCCCACCGACGATCCCGTACGCCGCCGCGCCAAGTGCGGCGGCGCGGACGATCAACGCCTGGTGCATCACGCGCTGTTCCGGGGTGATCGGCAGGGCGACCGAACCGAAGAGGGTCGCCACCGCGAGGCCATCGAACGCCGCCGTCAGCGACTCCAGCGGACCGAGATGGTCGAGCGAATGGCCGAATAGCTCCACCGCACCCCATCCGGCCTCGCGGATCTCCGCCAGCGCCACGGGCAGATCGCAGGTCGCGCCCCAATTGATCGTGCTGTAGGCAAACCGCAGCATCGTCCTTCCCTTCCCCCCTACCGCGTATCGCCCCCCGCCCTACGGCGGGTACCACCTCACGGCGAAGGGCGACGGTATATAGGGACAGGTAACGAATTTCCGCGCATCTGTCAAGCGGGCAGTTACAGACTGGAGGTCGCCGAATTGATCGTCGCCGATAGCCTGACCGCCCAGAAGCGGCTGATCGAGGCCGCTTCCGGGCTCGGCCTCCTCCCCATGCGCAGCGTCGAGGAGGAATTGCACCTGGGGACGCTGCGCGCGCTTCCCCTCCCCGAACTCCGGGTAGACGATCCCGGTCGTGCTGATCCATCGTAGGCACGGCCGTCTCAGTCGGGCGGCGCACGCCCTGATCGAGGCGCTGACCAACGCTGTTTCCCGAGGTTCTCTAGACAGTTGTTGGCGAACTAGCCCCTTACCCGTCATTGCGCCAACTCAACCACGTTAATAGCTGTCCAAAGGCTGTACGCCCGCGCCCGCAGTTGCTATACTGCCTATGTACGATCGGACCCGTAAGGCGTGGGATAAGTCCACCCGCGTCGTGACCATTGCTCCCCTTGCTGGCTCAAGCCCCCCGTCGCACCATTGCGACCGGTCGCGACCGCATGGGCGCTCATCAAGTTGCGTCTCGGATGGTGACGTCCGCATCCAGCGCCGCCGATGTGACCAAAGCAAGGCAGTCGAGAGGTAGGAGGACTGAAACAATGGCAGACCTGGGGCTGCTCACACTGGCCGGGTTAGGGATTTCCCTCGGACTGCGACACGGGATCGACTGGGATCACATCGCGGCGATCACCGACATCACCGGCTCGGTGGTGACGACCGAAGAGACGAATAATGCACCACTCGTCCAGGCCGCTGGCGGCGCGACACTCACCGCCGCGATGGCGACGGCGGGCGCGGGGCACGTCACCACCGCCACACTGCCCGCACCAAGCGGGGGCCGCGTGACCACGGCGGAAGCGGCGCGCGCCGTGTCCCACACCCGCCGCAAGGAAGCGCGCGATGGCGTCTTCCTCGCCACTTTCTACGCGCTCGGCCATGCCTCGATGGTCGTGATCCTCGGCCTGCTCGCCCTCTGGGTGAGTGAGATCCTGCCCGACTGGATCGATCCGCTGATGGAGCGGGTCGTCGGGGTGACGCTGCTCCTCCTAGGCTTCTGGATCATCTACTCCCTCTGGCGCTACGGCAGCAACTTCCGCCTGCAAAGCCGCTGGATGGTCGTCTTCTCGCTGATCGGCATCGGTTGGCGACGGCTGCGCGGCAAGGAAGAGGCGGGCCACACCCACATGATCGGGCAGTACGGCCCGCGCACCGCATTCGGGATCGGCCTGCTGCACGGCATCGGCGCGGAGACCGGCTCGCAGGCGCTGTTGCTGGCGAGCGTCGCCGGTGCCACCTCACAATGGACCGGCTCGTATCTGCTGCTCTTCTTCACGGTCGGCTTGTTGGCATCCAACACGCTGGTCGCGGTCCTCTCCGCCTTCGGCTTCGTCTCCGCCGGGACCAAAAAGACGGTCTATCTGGTGATCGGCGTCTTCGCGGCGATCTTCAGCCTCGTGGTCGGGGCCTACTTCGCGACCGGTAACGGCGATTCCCTGCCGGACCTCGGGCGCCTCCTTGGATCGAACCTGGCTCCGTAACACACCACGCAGCAGGCGATCACCGCTGAGTAGTCGCAAAAGTGGCCGGGGCGATCGCCCCGGCCACTTCTCCTTTATCCGTTCGTTCGGAGGGCCTAACGCAGTTCGCGCGCGGCCTCCCGCAACGCCCAGATCGCGCGGTTGCGTGCGCGCAATAATGACACCCCGGCCAGATCGGCGGTGTTGTCACCCGGCGTCGCCGCGTCCAGCGCGCGCACGGCGGCGGCGAGGTCGGGAATCGGCGGGACATCGAGCGCCGCATCCTGGCGGAAGGCGCTGCGTTGCGCGTAGCTGAGCGCGGTCAACTGCCGCGCCGCCCGCAGGATCGCGCGATTGTGCGCCACGTTCGCCTCATCGGCGGCGCTCCCGGCGGTGTCGATCCCCTGGAAAGCGGTCGCGGCGGCGATCAGCGCGTCCGCCGCCGCCAGCGCCGCGCCGAGATCGAAGCGGTCGCCCAGTTGCGCGGCGTAGCGGGCCAGATGGCCGCGCAGATCGGCGGCGGCGGCGGCGATGTCAAGCGGGATGATCGGGGCGTTGGCGAGCCGCCAGACGAGCGCGCCGTAGACGCCGATGTCGCGCCCCAGATTCTCACGGTCGGCGATCTCGATCGTGTCATCGACCGTGTGCCAGGCGATATTGCCGCCGCAGCCGCCGACCGCGTAGTAGTCGTGCTCGGCGGCGACCGCCTTGGGCATGGTGGAGGAGAGCATCATCGTGCCGGAGATGCCGAGGTTGTTGAAGCTGTAGTCGCCCGCGCGCAGGGGGCGCTCCGTCTCGGTCGTCTGCCCGGTGATGTCGCCGATCACGGCGCTGGTGAAGCCGACCAGTTCCGGCATCACCGAGAGGTCGCGGTACTCGGTCGCCCAGCGGCAACCGGGAGAGTCGATGTTGACCTGCGCCACGCAGTTCTCGATCATGTCGATGCCGAAGGCGTCGGCGTACCAGGTGCTGCCGGCGTAGCGCCCGTGCGAGTGGCCGCTCCACCAGGCGATCCGCACGCTGCGCGCGAATTTGCCGCTATTGGCCTGGAGGACGCGCGCCAGTTCGAGCAGGGTGGCGTCGCCGGTGGCGTTGTCGCCGATCCCCTCGCCCCAGGAGTCGAGGTGGCCGTGGACGAGGACGAACTCGTCGGGGTTGGTCGCGCCACGGATCTCCGCGACGGTGATCGGGATCTCGCGCCAGCCGGTGTCGAGGTTCGTGCGGACGACCAGCTCCTGGATATTCCCGGCGCTCGCCTGCTCCTTCAGCCACTGACCGTCGGGGTTATTGACCTCGGCGACGCTGAGGGTCGGCAACTGATCGACCGTGTCCAGGTCGGGCGAGCCCCAAATCGGGGTGCAGATCCCCTCGTGGACATTCTTGCCGGGGCTGATGAAGACCGCAGAGGCGGCCCCGGCGGCGGTCAGGTCGCGGACGCGCGCGGGCATCGGCAGGGAGTCCAGGACGGCGATCTTCCCGGTCAGATCGATCCCGGCGATCGCCGCGCCGATGTCGGCGAAGAGGGTGCCGCTGCTCGTCGCGTGCCCCACCTGCACCACGAACGGTGCCGCCGTGATCCCCGCCTCGCCGGTCGGGATCGCGAAGCCGGGGGTCGTGCCCTTGAACTCATGCGTCGTGCCGTCCTTGAGGGTGGCGGTGACGGTCGCGCCGCGCGGCAGGCTGATATAGGTGCGCGGGCGATGGACGGTGTAGTCGACACCCCACCCGTCGAGGCGGCTCGTGATCGCCGCGACCGCCCTGGCCTCGCCCTCCGTGCCCGACTCGCGGACGAACTGGGTAAACTCGTTGATCAGCGCCCACGGCACATCGGTGTTGAGCGCCCCCAGGAATTGCGCCTCGGCTTCGCCGCCGCGCCAGGTCGCCGCCCGGGTCATCGTGTCAGCCATCCTCATCTCCTCATCATCGATCCATGTATCACAGCGTTCTATTCTACGCCCGCCTGGACGTGGCATGGTTGGCCACCCCCACGCCATCAGGCGACCGGGGCTCTACACCCGCATGGGCGCGGCATGGTTATCCGCAATCAGGCAGGCGGCGACATCGCCGCCGTGGTGGCCTCGCGCAATGTCTGGGTCACGGCGTTGCGCCGCCGTACGAGGGCCGTGTGCAGGAAGCGCGCCGCGCTGCTCTCGGGATCGAGCGTGGCGAGGGTCGGGGCATCGCGCAGCGCTTGCAGCGCCGGAGCGGGCATGGCCGCATCGTGGCCGAAACGCTCCCCGGTCGTGTAGCGCAGCGGCACCAGTGCGCGCGAGACCCCCTTCTGCGCGGCGACGAGCGCCGCCGCCTCGTCGCCCGTCGGGTCGAGATCGTCCGCGATCGCCGCCGCCGCGCGGGCATCGAGATCGTCGAGCGTGGCGATCAAGGTCACCGCGCGGGCGCGGGCGGTTCCCAGGTCGAGCCGCCCGTCGGCTTTGACGGCGTAGTCGGCCAGCAACGCATCGATCTCGCGCCCCGACTCCGCCAGCGTGAACGGCAGCACCGGCCCCGCGCAGACCCGCGCGATCGTGGCAGCGTAGATGCTGGTATCGAGCGCCAACACCTCGCGGTCGGCCGTCTCGACCGTGTCCGCCTCGGTGTGCCACCACCAGTTCATGCCGCAGCCGCCGACCGCCGCCCACTGCTCCTGCGGCAGGCTCGAGAGGAGCATGTACAGCGACGGGATCCCTGGCCCCCAGAACGACTGGTCGCCCGCGCGGGTAGGGCGCTCCGCCTCGGCGTGTTGCCCGGTGAGGTCCGCGACCACGGCGGTGCCGAGTTGCTCCGTCTCCGCCGCCATCGTGATCACATCGTAGCGGGTCGCCCCCCTGGCACCGGGGGAGTCGATGTTGATGTTGACCACCGCGTGGTCGTGCAGCTCCTCCCAATACTGATCGGCATACCAGGCGGAGCCGGCGTAGCGCCCCTGCGAGTGCCCCGACCACCAGCAGATCCGCACGCCGCGCGTCAGCTCGGCGCGATTCGCCGAGGCGATCCGCGCCAGTTCGAGGCAGGAGGCGTTGCCGGTGGCGTTGTCGGTCGTGCCGTAGTACCACGAATCGACGTGCCCGTTGAGGAAGGCGAAGTCGTCCGACCCGGTGCCGGGGATCTGCGCGGTGAGGATCGGGATCCGCCGCCAGCCGGTCTCCACGACCGTGCTGAAGGTTGCCCGCACGCCGCCGTTCTTCACGAACTCGACGATCTTCAGGCCATCGTTGCGCGTCACACCGAGGGAAGGGATCGTCGGCAACCGCCCGATGCTATCGGGCGTGGGCGTCCCCCAGATCGTCGTCGTGATCTGCTCGTGGATGGCGTCCTCGTCGCTGGCCCAGTAGTGGATGTGCGCCAGCGCCCCCGCGCGCCCCGCCGCCAGGATCGTGTCCGGGCGACCGCGATCGGAGATCACGATCTTGCCGCGCACGTCGATGTCGTCGTAGTCGCGCGAGCCGTCGCCGCTGAAAAGGGCGGTGCCCCCCTTCGTCGGCACGAAGACGATCTCGCCGCTCATCTCCTGCCCCTCGGTCGAGACGGCGAAGGCGCGGGTCTTGGCGCGGATCGGGCCGAGTCCGTCCACGCGCAGGGTGCCGGAGATCGGGAAGGAGAGGTAGGCGTCGAACGATTCCTCGCGCACATCCTCGATCCCGGCCTTGCGGCACTCGTCGGCGAGGTAGCGGAACGCTGCGGCCTCATCGGTGGTCCCGGCGAGGCGTTCCAGGGTGCTGAGGTAGGCGACGTCGCGCATCATCCGGTCGGGATCGAGCGCGGCGAGCAGGGCGCGCTCGGCCCGCGCGACCGCCGGGAGGGCGGCAAGCGGGGTGAGGTCGGCGGTCATTGGGTCACCTCCAATTCGCGGATCAGGCGCGCGGCCTCGTCACTCGCCGCGCGCAGGGCATCGACGACCCGATTGCGCTCGCGCAGGAGGCGGGTCGTCAGGAAACGGGCCGCGTCGCTCGCCGGATCGAGTCCCGGCAGGGCGACCGCGCGGCTCAGGCCGGGGAGGAGCGGCAGTTGCAGCGCCGGATCCTGGTCGTAATCGCCGCTGATGGTGTAGAGCGCCGCATTGAGCACGCGGCAGAGGCGCAGCAGCCCGGCGTCGCAGGCGGCGCGCTGGGCGGCGGTACCGGTCAGCAGCCCACGCCGCACCCCTTCCAGTCGGGTCGCCACCACCTCGAAGTCGGCGGCGGCGGCGAGCGCCGGGGCGAAGTCGAAGCGCCCGCCACTCTCCTCCACCAGCATCGTCAGCCGCGCCGCGAAGTCGCGCGCGACGGTCGGGAAGGCATACGGGAGGACCGGATCGCCGGCGAGTCGCGCGGCGATGGCGGCATAGAGTTCGGTGTCGCCGCGCAGGACTTCGGCGTCGGCCTTGTCCAGCGTGTCCTCCGGCGTGTGCCACCACCAGCCGCCGCCGCACCCCCCGACCGCCTTGCGGTCGGGGTGATCGGTCGGCAACATGCGGAACGCGCCGAGCGAGGTGAGGCCGACCCCCCAGAACGACTGATCGCCCGCCTTCAAGGGGCGGCGCGGGTTCGCTGCCTGTCCGGTCACCTCGCGCACAAGGTCTTCCATGAAGCCCTCGGCCTCGCCCATCGTGTAGCGGCAGTCCCAGACGGACGCCCCGCGGATGCCGGGCGAGTCGATGTTCAGGTAGCCGACGCAGCGGGCGCGCAACTCCTCGAACGCGGTGTCGGCGTACCAGGTGCTGCCGGCATAGCGCCCGGTGGAGTGTCCCGGCCACCACGCGAAAACGACGCCGCGCTCAAGGCTGTCGCGCTGCTCGTGTAGCACGCGCGCCATCTCCAGCAGGGCGGCATTGCCGGTGGCGTTGTCGGTCACGCCGACATACCACGAGTCGATGTGCGACCCGACCAAGAGGAACTGGTCGGTGCGCCCCGGAATCGTCGCCAACGTGACCGGCTGCGGCATCCAGCCGGTCCGCACCTCGGCGGTCAGCCGGGCGCGCACCGGCCCGGCGGCGCAGAGGTCGCGCAGGCGTAGGCCATCGGCATTGGTGATCGAGAGGGCCGGGATCTGCGGCAGATCGGGGGCCGATTCGGGGGTCGGCGTCCCCCAGATCGGGGTGACGATCATCTCGTGGATGTGCGGCTCGTCGCTCGTCCAGAGGTGGATGTGCGCCGCCGCGCCCGCCTCGTAGGCACGCCGCACCCCGTCCGGCCCGCCATCGGGCGTGACGACCGCCGCGCCACGCACGTCACGCCCGTCGTACTCGGCGGCGTTGGCACGGTGGCTGAAGATCATCGCGCCCTGTTCCAATTGCCGCGCGACGTCCACGAAAGTCAGGTCGAGATCGAGGCCACCGGGCGGCGTCGCGCCACCGAACGAGCGGGTGCGGCAGGGGATTGTCAGCGGCACCGGCGCGAGGATCTCGAGGGTCGCCGCGCCGGGATACGAGAGGTAGCCCTGGAATTCGCGCACTTCGGTCGCGATGCCGTAGCCTCCCAAGGTCCGCGTCAGATAGTCCACCGCCTCGCGCTCCCCGGCGGTGCCGCTGGTCCGATCGACCGTCGCGAAGTAATCGAGGTGCGCGGACAGGCGATCGCGATCGACCGCCTCGCGCACCGCCCCGAGCAGTTCGGCACCCGTCTGTGTCATCGATTCGCCTCCTCAATTCCCACAATAACGATGGCGGCGCGTTCAGGCACGCGCGCCACGCGGCAGCCCGGCGGTCGCCATGACTTCGGCGAGGATCCGCCCGAGCAGCGGCCGCGCGAGGAGCACCGGCACGCCGGTCTCCGCCGCGACCACGCCGCGGTATTCTTCCTCGAAGCCGACGCAGGTCATCCAGATCAGTTCCGCCCCCGCCGCGCGCAACTCGCGCCCGGCACGCCGGAAATCGTCCGCGCCACCATCGAAGGGGCTGGCGCTCGTCACCACGACATCGTGCCCCCAGGCGGCGTACCGCGCCCGCTCGCCCGCGATCTGTCCGGGGGACGGCTTGATGATACCCAGCCGCTGCGACCCGGCCAGCGCGCGGATATTCGCCGGGAAAAGCGCGCCCGGATCGATCAACGGGCGACGGCGCGGCACCGCCGCCCAGCCCGCCCCGCAGAGGACGACCGTGGCAAAGGCCCCCTCAGCCTCCGCTTGCGCGACGAGACGACAGACGCCGGGCAGGATCTTCTCGTGGGCGACCAGGATCTCGCGCCCGCTCGCCGTGCGCGAGACGATCCCGCGCTGCCCGGCGTCGGGGCCGAAGGCGGCGCTGGCCGCTGCGTCGTCGAGGCCATCGAGCAGGCCGTAGGGTCGGATCGCGACGTGGGCCGGGAGATGCGCGGCCAACCCTTCGATCAGGCTGTCGCGCTCCGATGTGGCGATACTGATCGCCCCGAGGATCGCCGCCGGTATCGCCGTCATCCTGTACGCTCCTAGCGGTCGCGGCAGCGCGCGTGGCACGCCGCCGCTGGCGACCGCGCAACGTCGCGCGGCCCCATCATCCCAGGCGCGACGCCGCGCCCGGACCCGTAATAGCTCAGCCCTTGTGCCGGTAACGGGGATCCATCGCGTCGTGCAGGGCATCCCCGAAGAAGTTGTAGGCGAGCACGGTGAGGAAAATCAGCAGACCCGGATAGACCGCCAGTTCCGGGCGGCGGAAGAGATAGTTCTGCGCGCCGCTCAGCATCGTCCCCCAGGTCGAGGTCGGCGGCTGCACCCCCAGCCCGAGATAGGAGAGGGCCGACTCGGTCAGGATGGCGTTGGCGACCCCGAGTGTGGTCGAGACGATGATGTTTGGCATCGCGCCGGGGAGGACGTGTCGCAGCAGCAACCGACTCGACGGCACGCCGGTCGCGCGGGCGGCGAGGATATAGTCCATGCTGACGATCCGCAGCACATCGCCGCGCACCACGCGCGCGATCACCATCCAGCTCGTCAGCGCGATCACCAGGATGATGTTCGTCAGCGTCGAGCCGAAGACGGTGACGATGATCAGCACCAGGAAGAAAGTCGGGATCGTCAGCATCCCATCGGTGAAGCGCATGATCAGGCTATCGATGAGCCCGCCGCGATAGCCCGCGATCCCCCCGGCCAGCGTCCCGATCGTCACCGAGAGGAGGACGGAGAGGCTGCCGACCAGCAGGGAGACACGCGCGCCATAGATCAGGCGCGTCAGCACGTCGCGCCCGTTCTCGTCGGAGCCAAGGATGAACTCGGCGTTGGGGCGCTGGAAGCGCTTGCCGATCTGGATGAAGTCGGGGTCGGTGGGCGCGATCAGCGGTGCTGCGAGCGCGGCGAGGTGGATCAGCAGCAGGAAGCCGATCGAGGCCAGCGCCAGTTTGTTACGGAGCAGCACCCGCAGCCCCGCCCGCCACTCGCTGCGTCGCCGTGGCGTGAGCGCCTCGCGATCGCGGGCGTTGGCGGCCCGTTGTGGGATCGCGATGCCGTCGGAGTCAGAGGCCATAGTCCCCTCCAAGCTGTTGCAGAGATACGCGCCATCGCACCCTAACCGCGCGACCGCTCGCCGACGCGAATGCGCGGATCGACCAGGCCATAGGCCACGTCGGTCAGCAGATTACCGACGATGACCGCCGCGCCAACGAAGAGGGTGACCCCCATCACCACCGGATAATCGCGTTGGAAAGCGGAATCGACCGCCAGACTCCCCATGCCGGGATAGGAGAAGACCTTCTCGGTGATCGCCGCGCCGCCGATCAGGCGAGGGATGACCACCCCGACGATTGTGATCACCGGGATCAGCGCGTTCCGCAGGCCGTGGCGCGTGATCACCACCCACTCGCGCAGGCCCTTCGCGCGCGCGGTGCGGATGTAGTCATCCTGCAAGACGGCGGTCATGCCCGAACGCATGTAGCGCGTGAACTGCCCCATCGCGGTCGTGGAGAGGACGAGGGTGGGCAGGATCAGATGCTTCAGGCGGTCCCCCAACTCGAACTGCGCGGTGTTATCCGCCAGGCCGCCCGAGGGGAGCCAGTGGAGCCAGACGCCGAAGATGATGATGAGCAACAGGCCGTACCAGAAAACCGGCACCGCCACCCCGAAAAGGCTGACCGCCGTGGCGACGTTGTCGAAGACACTGTTGCGCCGCACCGCCGCGAGGATACCGAGCGGGATCGCCACCAGCAGGGAGATCACGAGCGAGGCCCCGGCCAGCGCCAGGGTCGGTGGGAGGCGCTGCGCGATCACCGCCGTGACCGGGCGCGATTGCTGATAGGAGTTGCCGAGATTGAGCCGCACCAGCCCGCTGAGCCAGCGCGCGTATTGCACCAGCAAAGGATCGTCCAGCCCCAACGCATGGCTGATCAGCGCCGCCTCGGCGGGCGGGATGTCCGGGCTGAGCAGGATGCTCGGGCCGCCTGGTGCCTGATGGACCAGCAGGAAAGTGAGGAAGGTCACGATCAGCAACAGGACCAGCGATTGCACGATGCGACGAATCAGGAATGCGCCCATGATGCCTCCGCGCGACACGAGGAGAGCCGCGCGCCGCGCGACCCGCCCTCCGAGAGAGGGAGATCGCGCGACGCGCGGTCAATGCGCCGCCGCTCCGCTACTTCGACAGCGACCACTGGTAGGCGTACACGATCGCGTCGCGGATACCGACCGCCGGGACGTTCTGCAGCTTCGAGGAGAGGCCGCGAATCTCCTGCGGGAAGTAGGTGAAGGTCAGCGGCTGATCCTCGGCGATGATCTTGAGGAAGTCCTTGTAGAGCGCGCCGCGCTTGGTCTGATCGATCTCCGAGCGCGCCTGATCGAGCAGCGTATCGACCTGCGGGTTGGAGTACTTCCAGAAGTTGGAGGTGCCACCGGTGCCGTAGTAGGCCAGGAGGTCCGGGTCGGGCGCGGTGATGAACCATTCCACGATCGCGTCGTAGTTGAACTTCTGCAACCGGTCGAGCGAGGCGTTGAACTCCATCGTGTTGATCGTCACGTCCGCGCCGATCGTGCGCCACTGCTGCTGCGCCAGGGCGGCAGTCGATTCGCGCGTGGTGTTGCCGCGATCGACGATCAGCTCGAAGGCGAGGCGCACGCCGTTCTTCTCGCGGATGCCGCCCGCGCCGACCTTCCAGCCCGCCGTCTCCAGGAGTTGCTTCGCCCCTTCGGGATTGTAAGGCAGCTGCTTCACATCGTCGGTGTAGGCCCAGGCGAGGAGCGGGTTGATCGGCCCGTTGGCGACCCGCGCCGCGCCGCCGAGGATACTCTTGACGATGTCCTCGCGGTTGAGACCCATCGTCAGCGCCTGGCGGACTTCCTTCTCGGCGAGGGCGGGGCGCGAGTTATTGTAGGCGATGAAGTAGTAGTTCACCTGCGCGGCGTTCTGGATCACGATGTTGTTGCTGCCACCGATCGAGGCGGCCTGATCGGGCTCCATCAGCATGAAATCGAGCTCGCCCGACTTCATCTGCGCCAGCTGGGAGTTGATGTCCGGGATGACGCGGAGGGTGATCCGGTCGAGCAGGGCCGGGCCGAAGTGGAAAGCGTCGTAGCGCTCCACGGTCAGGGTGCTGCCCGGCGTATACTCGACGATCTTGAAGGGACCGGTCCCGATCGGCTTCTTCAGGAACTCGGTCGGGGTGTTGATGTCCTGCCCCTGCAAGATGTGTTTCGGCACCATCAGCACGTTATAGCCGAGCTGGATCGGCAGGGACGGCAGGGGCACGGAGAGCTTCAGCACGACCGTCAGCGGATCGATGACCTGCGCCTCCGTCACACCACGGATGTTCGAGCGGAAGCGCGCGGTGATCTTGGTGTCGAGCATCGTGTCGAAGGTGAACTTGACGTCGTCGGCGGTGAACGGCTGGCCGTCGTGCCACTTCACGCCGCTCCGCAGCTTGAAGGTCAGTTCCTTGCCGTCGGGCGAGAAGCTCCAGCTCTCCGCGAGGTCGCCCTCGGGGTTGAGGGTCTTGCTGTTGTACCGGACCAGGCCGTTGAACATCAGCTTGTTGCCGAAGATGCTGGCGAGGCCGCCCGGTGCCGAGATCGGGTTCGGGACCGGATCGGAGCCGACCGGGAAGCGCACCGTGCCGCCGCGCTGCCCGACGATGGCCGGGGTCGCCGCCGCCACCGGGGCGGTGGCAGACGCTGCCGCGCGCGTCACCGTGGCCGCGCCACCGGCGGCAGGGCTCGCGGCGACCTGCGTCGGGAGTTGCGGGACCGCGCTCGGCTGCTGCGTGCCGAAGATGACCTGCGTCGGCGGGGCGCTGCTGGCACCGGGGGCGGTGCTGCCCGCCGGGGCCGTCGTCGGGGTCGCGACGCTGCCACCGCAGGCGGCGAGCGCGAGCGCACCCATTGCGCTCAGGCCGGTAAGCAATTGGCGACGGGTCAGCCGGGCAACCTGTCCTTCGCGTGGCATGGGATCCCTCCTCATTGTCGCGCCTGCGCCCGCATGAGCGCACCATCGTCCGAAAAAAGTGAACGCATCGTGAGACGGTATTCGCGCCACCGTGAGCGCCGCCACAGCCACCGGGCCGGGCACCAAAGCTTGCCCGCCCTTTCGCCCCGCGAAGAGCGATGGACGACACCTCAGACGAGAATCTGCCGCCCGAAGGAGGCCACGAACCCGAGGTTGCGCGAGATACGCTCGCTCGCACGCTGCAACGCCGCCTCGTATTCCTCGCGCGCGGCAGGCCCGAAGCGCTCCACCGGCACCGCGACGCTGACAGCGGCGATGGCGACGCCATGCCGATCGAAGATCGGGGCGCCGAGCGCCCCAACCGCCTCGTCGAGATCTTCCTCGCTCACCGCGAAGCCGCCGCGCCGGATCGCGCGCAGGTCGTCCCACAACGCATCCGCCGTCGCCGCCGTCTGCGGGGTGAACTGGCGCAGCGGCAGGTTGCGTTCCAGATAGCTGGCGATCTGCGCGTCCGTCGAGAAGGCGAGCAACGCCTTGGGGATCGCCCCGGCATGGAGCGGCAGCCGGACGCCGATGCGCGCGCTGATCGCTATCCGCCGCGCGCTCTCGCGGGTATCGACGCAGATAGCGTGGTCGGGGCCATCGTATGTGCCCAGGTTGATCCGCTCCCCGATGGTGTCTCGCAACCAATCGAGGGCGTCGCGCGCGGCGAGCAGGAGTTCATTGCTGCCCTGTACGATACTCGCCAGATGCAGGAGCGGCAGGCCGAGGGTGTATCGTTTCGTCTCCGCGTCTTGTTGCACCAGGCCGGTATAGGTCAGGGTGTAGAGCAGCCGAAAGGTCTTGTTCTTGGAAAGCCCCGACGCGACACTCAGTTCCGTCAGCGTGAAGCGGTACGGCGTGTGCGCGAAAGTGCGTAGAAGTTCGCTCGCTTCCGCGACGACCTCCACGTAGTACCGCTCATCCGGCGCTGCCGTGTCCATGCCCCTCCACACCCATCGCCGCGCAAGTGTTCTACCAAGGCAAACTTTGTTTTACTCTATGGGTCATTGTATCGCGGGGCAAAAGCGTCGTCAATAGAGTACGTGCCCAAACGTCCTGTGCAATGCTGACAAACGTCCCCCATCGCTGGACGTTATTCTCGCCGGATGACAATGGCGCGCACTCGCGCGAGCACCGCCGCGGGGTGCGGGCAACGATGTGGCGCGAGCGATAGCGCAGACCCGCGCGCGGCTGTGGGCGGTTCGGGGACGGCGAAGGGGGAGGGACGGGGCGGCACCCGCAGCGTCGGCGAAGCGCGCATTGCAAGCATGGCGCGGCGCGACACCGTGGTCAGTTGGTCAGGACGTCACGATCACCGTGCGTCGGCCATAGCCGGTCGAACCGCCCGGATTGAGCGTGGTCGTCTCGGCCACTTGCGGCGTGCCATCGGCCTCGAAGGCACGCGCGCTCAGGGTGTAGGTGCCGGGCGCGGCGGGGGTCCAGCGCGCCACCCAGCGCACCCAGGTGGTCGCCGAAAGGGACGCTTCGAGTTCGGCGGGGAGCCAGGTCGCCCCGTTGTCGGGGCTGATCTCGACGCGCGAGATGCCGCGCGCCCCCGCGTAGGCGACGCCACCAACGGCGTGCATCGTGCGCGCCTGCACCGCGACCTGCGGCGCATCGATGCGGGTGAAGACCTGCACCGGTGCGTCGGGATTCCAGCCGCGTTGCGACCAGTAGCTCGGGATCGACCCGGCGATCAGCTCGATCCGCACGACCCACTTCGGGTTCTTCATGCCGTAGCGGCCGGCGGCGATGAGGCGCACCGGGAAGCCGTGTTTCTGGGTCAGCGGCGCGTCGTTCATGGTGTGGACGAGGACCGTCGCCGGATCGAGCGCCTGGGCCAGCGTCAGGCGTTCCACGTAATCGTCCGCACAGGTGAAGACGACGTGCGTCGCCTCGGGACGGATCCCGACGCTCGTAAGCACGGTGCGGAGGGGGACACCGGCCCAGGTGGCGGTGCCGATCAGGTCGCCGCCCGACTCGTTGCTGATACATTCGAGGGTCGCGGCGAACTTGACCGGGGGGAGCAACAGGAACTCGTCGCGGCGCATCGTCCGTGGCGTGGTGACGAGGCCACCGATCGCCAACTCCCAGAGGTTGCCGACAAGCGTCGGATCGATCAGGTTCTTCGATACCAGATAGAACTGCGGGGTCGGCGTCAGCACCGGCGCGACCGCCGCCGGGATCGCCGGGCCTCCTGCGACGACGGTCGGCGAGGGCAGGGCGGTTGGCGAGGGCAAGGCGGTCGGCGGCAGGGCGGTCGGCGGCGGGGTGGTGGGAGTGGCGGTCGCGGTCGCAGCTGCGCCGGGCGTCGCACCGGGGAGCGCCCCGCCGATCGCTCCGGCGGCGGCGGGAGGGGTCGCCGTAGCCGGGATCGGCGCGGTCGCGGTCGCGGTCGCGGTCGTGGCGGTGGCGGGGGCGGGGGCGGGTACGACGGTCGGGACGGGCGTGGCCGTTGGGAGCCCGCCGGCGGCCGACACGGTCGGGGCGGGCGCGGTGGCGGGCGCGAGGGGGCGCGGGGCGTTCGCACTCGGCACGGTGGAGGCTGCCCCATCGAGCAGGCGATGCAGGGCGAGCGCCGTGATCAGCGCGCCGCCACTCGATAGGAGCATGGCGATCGCCGTGCGCCGTGCGACCTCCCCGCGTTCCACGACGAAGGCCCCGCCTGCCGCCCGCCGCGCGCGTGGCGGGGAGGCCAGACGCAGCAGGACGACGAGCGCCAGGCCATAGGCGAGGCCGGGCAAGCCGGCCTGTGCGAGCGCCGCTGGCAGCGCCACGCCGCCACGCGCGGCGGTCGGGGCGATGATGCCGAGCGCGGGCAGCAGGGCAAAATCGATCCCGACGCCGAGGAGCGCCCCGATCGCGCCGCCCGCGACCGGGTGGGTCAGATCGAGTCGCCCGGCGAGCAGCACGGCCATGGTCCAGTAGACGAGGCCACCGAGCCCCGCGACGACGACCTGCGCCGCGACGATGCCGACGAAGAGGAGCGTCTTGGCGGCGAAGCCGAAGCGTTCGAGGGTCAGGCTGAAAAGTTGTTGGGGGATCAGCAGCAGCACGCCGTCCGCGATCCGCTCCGGGAAGGTGAGCGTGCCGAGCCAGAGGCGCACGAGGAGCATCGTCGCAGTCAGGAATAATCCGGCACCACAGCCCGCCGCCACAGCCCGCCACGCGGCGTGTCCGATCATTCGCCCGCATCCTTCACTGCCCCCAACCCACGCCATCGACTGCACGCGATCGGGGCGTCGTAACATTCCGCCTACGTGATTAAGACGCGCCGACCAGGCATACGGCAGCAGCGCATCGCACCTCTACCTGATACAGGCGCGGCGCGCGGTGCCAGGGAGGGTGTCACCACAATAAGGATACGCACAAGGCGCGATATTGGATGGAACTGGCGGAGCGCCGCACCACCGGCAAGGTCTGGATATCACCGCCAGCACCGAGCAAGTGCGCGCTACAACGCCCAATAACGCCCAATACGGTCACAAATCAGCGGATCGCCGACCTACACCCCCGAACTCGGTCTCTCGCCGTGACTGGATACATCCGGCTCTCGTCGCGTCCCTTGAACTCGAACAGCGCATCGGCGAGGCAGGATCGTAGCGGAAATCCGGTATGAGGGCAGCGGCAACAAGCGCAAGTGCCGACGACAATCCGTCATGTGGCACAGAACCGAGGCATCGCCCCTGCGAACAGGGAGCCAATGGAACTGGCGAACGTTGCGGAAGGGGAGGCGATGAGCGGTACGACCTGGCCGGAGCAATTGTGGGTGGTGCGCCATGCGGAGAGTATCGGCAACGCCGCACACATCGCGGCGCAATCGAGCGGTTCGCAGACGCTCGGCGTGAAGGCGCGCGATCCGGATATCCAACTTTCGGCGCGCGGCACCACCCAGGCGGATGCGCTGGGACGCTGGTTCGGGCGCGAGGCCGGACCACCGCCGACGACGATCATCGTCTCGCCCTATCACCGCACCCGCGAGACCGCCGCACACATCGCCGAGGCGGCGGGCTGGCCGCTCTTCGGCGCGGTCGAAACGGGCGCGCCGGTCGTGGGCGAGGAACGCCCCACCCGCCAAGCGGGCGCGCATGCGCCGATCCCGATCGTAACCGACGAGCGCCTGCGCGAGAAGGATGCCGGGCGTCTCGAAGGGCTCACGCGCGCGGGGATCATCGCGCGCTACCCGGCGGAGGCGGAGGCGTACGGGCAGCTCGGCAAATTCTACTACCGCCCGCCCGGCGGCGAGAGCTGGTGCGACGTGATCCTGCGCCTGCGCTCGCTCGTCGATCTCCTCCGCACCGAGTACGCCGACCAGCGGGTGCTGATCGTCACCCATCAGGTCGTGGTGGTCTGCCTGCGCTATGTGCTCGAAGGGCTGGACGAGGAGGGGGTGCTGGCCCTGGAGAAGCCGGGCGAGGTCGCCAACACCTCGGTCACCTCCTACCGGCGTGCGGACGGCCATCTCACGCTGAGCACCTTCAATAGCGTCGCGCACCTGGCCAACGCCCAGGTCTCGGTCACCGCCGAGCATCCGGGGCACACGCCGCCCGCCGCGCCGACGGAGGAGCGCGCGACCATACGTCGCGATGCCCCAGGGTCTGACGAGCAGCCCCCGAAGAACAATACTGCACCGGCAAGAGTCGAAGGAGTGAACGTGACACGGCATGAAGTACCAAAGGAACAGGCGAATGATGACCCCGCCGAGGCCCCTGCTGCGGGGCGGGTGATCACGCGCGAACTACTGGGCGGCTGGGCGCTGCCAGAGCCGGGGGCCGACGCCGACAAGGAGGCGCGCGGGCGGATTTTGGTCGTCGGGGGGGACGCGCGCGTACCGGGCGGGGTGCTGCTGGCGGCGACGGCGGCGCTCCGCGCGGGGGCGGGCAAGCTGCAACTGGCGGTGGCAGCCCCGGTCGCGCCCGCGCTTGGCGTGGCGATCCCGGAAGCCCTGGTCGCCGCCCTCCCCGCCCTCCCCAGCGGCGCGCCCGATCCCGAACAGCTGGCCGACCTGGAGAGCCTCTGCCGTGGCGCGGCGGCGACGATCGTCGGGCCGGGATTGGTCGAGCCGGACGGGGCGGCGGCGCTCGTCCGGCGCATCGTCGACTGGCTGCCGACCAGCGTCCTGATCGTGGACGCCGCCGCGCTCGCGGGGGTGGACGAGGCGTTGGGGCAGCGTCTCGACGGTCGACTGATCGTCACGCCGAACGCGACCGAGGCGTCGTTCCTGCTCGATTGGGACGAGGAGCGCATCACCGGCGACCCGATCCACGCCGCCCATACCATCGCCAAGCGCTTCCGCGCCGTCGTCGCGCTGAAGGGGCGCGAGACGCAGATCGTCGATCCGGCAGGGCACCATTACGTCAACCGGGCGGGCAATGTCGGGCTGGCCGTTTCCGGGTCGGGCGATGTGCTGGTCGGCATCATCGGCGGACTCATGGCGCGAGGCGCGGACCCGATCCAGGCGGCAGTCTGGGGCGTTCACCTCCACGCGCTCGCCGCCGACGAGTTGGCGGAGACGGTCGGGCCACTCGGCTACCTCCCGCGCGAGCTGCCCGCCCGCCTGCCAACGCTGCTCGCGGCGCTGGCGCACAACGAGCAGAAACATTAGGGGGCCGCGCTCAACTCAACCCCGCCTGCCGCCACATCGGCTTCATGTCGATGTGGCGGCACGACTATAGCGCCGCAATCGATGGCGAACCGTTATCGTCTCGAGCGCCTCGTGTGAGCGAAGCGCCGCCAGTTGCCGTCTTTGTCTCTCGACTGTTATTCTCGCCCTATCAGGACTCGGTTAATATTAAGGAAGCGAATGATGGCAGCGGAACCGCGACGAACTATCGGACGACAGGAATATTTGGCGCTGGAGCGCCGGGGCGCGGAGAAACACGAATACATCGCTGGCGAGATCGTCGCGATGGTCGGGGCGAGCTTTCGCCATAACCTGATCCAGACGCGGATGCTCGCCGCCCTGTACGCCCGGTTACGTGGCGGGACGTGCGAGGCCCTGCCGAGCGACCTGCGCGTGGCGATCCCCGCGCTCGGCATCTATACCTACCCCGACATCACAGTGGTATGCGGCGAACCCCGCTTCGAGGACAACGAGTACGATACCCTGCTCAATCCGCTCCTGATCGCCGAGATCCTTTCGCCCTCGACGGAAAGCTACGATCGTGGATTGAAATTCCAGCGTTATCGGTTGATCCCCACGCTGCAAGAATATGTGCTGATCGCGCAGGAGCGCCCGACGATCGAGCACTATCAACGTGCGGCGGACGAGCGCTGGATACTCAGCACCTACGCCACGCTGGAGGTCGCGCTCCCATTGCGGGCGGGCGCTTGCACGATCGCGCTCGGCGACATCTATGCCGGGATCGCGTTCGATAACGACTGAGGCGACGGCAACTCAGCGTTGTTGTGTCGCGACGCGCGGGCGACTCCACCACACCATCGCCGCTGCGGCGAGGCAGAAGTCGAGGCCGACGGGCCGCTACCCTGCCGCGCGTATCAGCGCGGCGCGACAGTACCCCGCCGCCCAGGCCATCGCGATCTCGTTCTTGCGTTCCCCGAACACCTTGGGGAGGTGTTCGGGGGCGAGCGCCCCGCGATAGCCGAGTTCGTGCAGGAGCGCGATCGCCGTATCAGGGCGGACCTGCCCGGTGCCGGGGAAGACCTCATCGACCGCCCCATCGGCATGGATGACCACGTCGCGCACATGGACCATGAAGATGCGGTCGATGAAGCGGGGGAGCACCGCGCGCACGTCGTCCCCGCTCATCGCCATGCAGCCGAAGCAGAAGATCATGCCGTTCTCCGGCGTGGGCACGGCGTCGAAGAGCGAGTCATACTCCCGCGCCCCCCACAGGCCCACCTTCGGCGGCCAGGGGGAGTGCGTCGCCAGCTTCGTCCCGGCGACGCGCGCCCGCTCGGTCGCGCGCTCGTAGAAGTGGCAATTGCGCGCGAACTGCTCGGCGGCCTCGGCGGGCGACCCGGCATCGTCGAGCGGCGGGTGCAGGGTGACACAGGGAATCCCCGTTGCCCCGGCGGCGTCGAGATGCCGCCCGAAGACCTCGAAGCTCTCGCGCCCCGCCGCCGTCTCCTCGACCCAGGAGCGCACCGGCTCCCGGACCGGTTCCAGGCCGACGATCGCGATCCCCGCGTCGTCGAACGGCTTGCGATACTCGCGCAACTCCGCCGCCGTCGGCCACCCGCGCGCCACGGCGGCGGGGAGCGATTTGGCCGATTCCTGCACGAGCGGGATCGCCAACTGCTGGCAGTAGTCGATCCGCACCAGCGGCTCGTCGGAGACCATGTGGGTCCGCAGGCAGACTTCCATCAAGTACCTTCCCCCATGTTGCCCGCCGCGCTCGCGGTCACCGCGACCGGCAGCGGCAAATGAACCGGACGTCCCTCGCGGATCGCCTGATACGCCGCCTCGACCAGTTCCAGGGAGGCGCGCGCATCCGCGCCGTGCGTCAGCGGCTGCGCGCCGGTACGGAGGCAATCGAGGAGGTGATCGATCGCGCCGGCCATCCCCTCGCGCGGCGGGCGGGGCGCGCCTATCGGCGGCTGGGACGCGAGCTGCACGATCCCTTCACCGGCCACCCCGCCGATGCCGGGCGCGGTGATGGTGATCGTGTCGTCCCAATCCATGCGGATCGCGCCGGTGCTGCCGAAGATCTCGATCGGCATCACATCCCAGTTGGCCGCCAGGCGCGGATCTTTCAAGACGTAGGAGACAGTCGCCTCGCCCACGCAGCCATTTGCGAAGCGCAGCGTCACGATCCCGGTATCCTCGGTCTGCCGCGTCGGATCGATCAGGGTGCTGGTCGAGGCGACCGCCTGGACCTCGCTGACCTCACCGACGAGCCAGCGGAGCAGATCGAGCACATGGATCCCGATCCCCGCGATCACGCCGTCCTGTTTCCAGTACGTCGCCAACCGTTGCGGCTCCATGTGCTGCCAGCTGTAGGTGATGTCCTGCAAGTACGCGGCGCGCACGAGGATCGGCGTGCCGATCGTCCCCGCATCGAGCAGGCGCTTCAGCGTCCGGTGGCGGTTCTGGTAGCGCTTCGTCTGATCGACCATCAGCAGGACGTTGTGGCGCGCGCACTCCGCGATCATCGCGTCGGCCTCGGCGAGCGTATTCGCGATCGGCTTCTCCACGAAGATATGCTTGCCCGCGCGCGCGGCGGCGATGGCGATCGGCGCGTGGAGGTGGTGCGGCAGGCAGAGATCGACGACCTGGATCGCCGGATCGGCCAGCGCCTCGTCCACATCGCTATACCAGCGGTCCGCACCCCAGCGCTCCGCCGCCGCCTGCGCGAGTGCCGGGCGGACATCGACCGCCGCGATCAGTCGCGCCTGCGGATTCGTCGTGTAGGCCGCGAAGTGCCCGCTCGACACCCCGCCACAGCCGAAGACCGCGACGCCGAACGTTTCGGAAGTACTCATGCCCGTTCCCCTCACCTGCTTACGGCGTTGCACAGCGGCGTGGACGACAACCGCGCAGACCACGCCGCCGCCATCATACTGCTACTCGCGGGCGGCGTTCGACGACAGAAAAAGGAGAAGCCGGGACATGGTGGCCACGTCCCGGCTTCTCACGGCGTCTTTCAAGCGCGGCGTTCTGTAGGAGAATCAGTTACAGTGGATCAAGGGACGATGTCGCTCAGCGCCACCACATCGCCGACCGCAAGCTCGCCGTCGAGGAGGATCTCGGCGCGGATGCCGCCCCGATCGGTGAGGCCGCGATTCACCCCCTTCAGCCCGGTCAGCTTCTCCAGGTAGCCGCATGGCGGGCAGGGACGCTCGCCGTAGCACTCGATCGCGCCGATCCGAAAGCGCTTGCCGATCAGGGCGTCGAGGTCGATCCCGCGCGTGACGAGGTTGCGGCGGCACTCGTCGGCTTCCAGCACGATCCCCGTCTCCGCCGTCAGCGCAGCGAGCGCCTCCGCCGCGATCAGCGTCAGGCGACGACCGGTCAGCGGCGTCACCTGCGAGTAATAGCCGCGCCCATCGAAGTAGCGGTCCCCCACCAGCCCGCGCCCTGCGACGACCGGCACGCGCTCGCGCGACTCCATCGGCGCGCCGGCTGCGGGCGCGGTATAGATCCCCAGCACCGTGCCCTGCGGGGCACCGGGTGCCCCGACCGATGCAGCGGCCATCGCTTCGCGGTTCGCCACCATCGCGCGCTCCTCCTGGGCCATACCGGCCCGCTTCGACTCACCGCGCCGCACCACGACGCAACCGCCCCGGACGGCCCCCCAGGTATCGCGCGATTATGCCGCGCCGTACATGCGCTGTCCATTGTCGGACAAAGGGGCGCGGGCGGGCGGGCATGTGCGATGATTAGGAGGAGCAGCGCTGCCTCCGGCAGTCAGGCAGCCCCATACCGCATCGGCACACCCGCTGAGGGAGTTTCCGCCATGACCCACGAGATCACGATGCGCTGCCTCCTCTGCGACAAGAATACGACGCGCCCGGCGCTGATCGCCTCGATCGATCAGGAAGACGTGGCGTGCGTCTGCGAACAGCACGGGGTCGGCCTCGATGCCTATACCTACGCCCCCGACGTCGTCAATCGCTTCATCCTCGTCGTCGGACAGCAGCACCCCGACCACCGAATCCGCATCCGGGACAGTGCCGGGCGCTACATCCATCCCCCCAGGCGCGGCTGAGCCGGCAGCGCCTCGCACGCAGCGCCCCCGGGTTGCGCGGGCCTGCCCCAGGTCAGATACTGCTAGCGCCGCAGCGTGACGCGATCGTGTCACGCGCCGGGGCGACGGATTCAGGGGAAGGAAAACGATGAGCACCATGCAGACGACGGATTATGTCGCGTCCCGCACGGTCGGGCAGGCGACGGTCAGCGCGATCTCGGACGGTTCGGGGCTTTCGGGGATCATGCAAGCCCTGACGGTGCCGCGCGAGGAATGGCTGCACGAAGTCGACGCGAACGACCAGGACGAGATCATCCTCGGCTACAACGTGGCGCACGTCCGCCTCGGCGCGGCCTCGATCCTGATCGATCTCGGCTTCGATGATCCGGGGCCGTCGTCCCAATGGCGCGCGCCGCGCCATCGGCGGTCGCCCGGCGTGGTCGCGGGGCTGGCATCGCTCGGCGTGACGCCGGAGGAGATCACCCACGTCCTGATCACGCACGCGCACGGCGACCATGTCGCGGGCGGTGCGGTCGAGCGCGACGGCGCGTGGGTGCCGCGCTACCCGAATGCGACCTATTACATCGGCCGCGCCGACTGGGAAGGCGAGCCCGCGCGCAACGATCCGAACTCGCTGCTGGCGAAGCACCTCGGGCCGGTCGAGGCGGCGGGCAAGCTCGAACTGGTCGATACCGAGCGCGCGATCGCGCCGGGCGTCACGATGATCGCCGCGCCGGGCGAGTCGGCGGGACACTGCATCGTCCGCGTCGTCTCGGACGGCGCGACCTTCTACTTCCTCGGCGACCTCTTCCATCACCCTTGCGAGATCCCGCACCGCGACTGGGTCTCGAAGGGGCGCGATGGCGCGGCGCTGATCGCCTCGCGCGATGCCCTCCTCGCCGCCGCCCCTGCCGCCGATGCGCTGCTGATGACGACGCACATGCCCTTCCCCGCCTTCGGGCACATCCGCGAGACGCCGCAGGGGTTGATCTGGGAAGCGGTCTGACCGCCAGTCGGCGTGGGGGCGATCGGCACCGTCCCCACGCCGGTTGACCCGACAGGTGGAAGGGGGGCGCGATGGAAACGACCGACGTGCTGATCGTCGGGGCCGGGCCGACCGGGCTGATGCTCGCCAACTGGCTCGTCCGGCTCGGGGTGCGCGTGGTGATCGCCGACGGCAAGGACGGCCCCACGCGCGAGTCGCGCGCGGTGATCGTGCAGTCGCGGAGCATGGAGGTCTACGACCAGCTCGGCATCCCCGCCGCCGAACAGGGGCAGCGCGTCGAGACCATCACCCTCTGGCAGGACGATCGGCGCATCGGCAGCGTCGCGATCGGGGCGGTCGGCATGGGACTGACGCCGCACCCCTACCCGCTGATCCTGGAGCAGAGCCGCAACGAAACGCTCCTCTACGAGCATCTGCTAACCCTTGGCGGGGCGGTGCGCTGGCAGACACGCTTCACGGCGCTCGCAACGGAGCGCGACGGCGTCACCGCCACCCTCGCAGGGGCGGATGGCGCGCGGCAGACCGTCCGGGCGCGCTATATCTGCGGCGCGGACGGGTCGCACAGCGCCCTGCGCCATGCGCTCGGCATCCCCTTCCCCGGCAGCAGCAACGCGCGTCGCTTCTACGTCGCCGATGTCCACGCCACCGGTGCGCTGGACGAGGGGGGCGCGAATTTCCACTTCGGGGCGGCCGATTTCGTCCTCGCCTTCCCGATCGACGCCCACGACCATGTCCGGCTGATCGGCATCGCGCCGCCACCGCGCGAGGCGGACGAGCCGCTCACCTTCGCCGCCGTACGCGGGCGGATCGAGGGACCGATGGGTATCCAGGTCCGTTCGGTGGAGTGGTTCGCCGGTTTCCGGGTGCATCACCGCGTCGCCGCGCGCTTCCGCCTGGGGCACGCATTCCTCCTCGGCGACGCCGCGCACGCGCACAGCCCGGTCGGCGGGCAAGGGATGAACACCGGACTCCTCGACGCCCAGAATCTCGCCTGGAAGCTCGCGGCGGTCATCCGGGGCGAGGCGGACGACCGCCTGCTCGATAGCTACGAGCACGAGCGCCTGCCGATCGCGCGGGCGCTCGTGCGGACCACCGATCGCCTCTTCACCGTCATCACCGCCAGCAACGTGGTCGCCTCGTTCGTGCGTGGTCGGCTGCTGCCGCTGCTGCTCGGTCGGCTCCTGCGTGGACGTGCGACTGCACCGACGCGCACGGTCACGCGGACGCGCGGGCCAGCCTTTGCGCGGCTCGCCTTCGGCACCGTCTCGCAATTGCGAATCACCTACCGGCGCAGCCCGCTCAGCCGTGGGCGGGCGGGCGCGGTGCGCGGCGGCGACCGCCTGCCGTTCGTGCCGCGCGGCACGAGCAGCAATTTCGCCGCGCTCCAGGCGGCCCGCCCGCAAGTCCACGTCTACGGCACGCCAGCGCCGGCACTGCGCACGTGGTGCGCGCGGCATCCCGCCATCGCCCTGCACACCTTCCCCTTCACCCGTGCCGCGCGCGCCGCCGGGCTCGCCGACGGCGCGACCTACCTCATCCGCCCGGACGGCTATGTCAGCCTCGCGCTGCCCCGCTTCGACGAAGCGGCGCTCACGCGGATGCTCCGCGAAGGATGGGCCTGGACGGACTGAGCAGCAGGGACCGCATGGGACCTGCCGCGCAGGGCCGATGTGCGCCGCGTCGGACCGGCATGGTGCCCTACCGCCCGGCGGCCTCGCGCCGCGCGACCCCTTCGCGCACCAGCGGGATCACCCCTCGCCCGTAGTCGATCGCGTCCTGATGCGGGTCGAAGCCACGGATCAGCAGAGTCGTCGCGCCGACATCGTAGTAATCGAGCAGCGAGTCGGCGACCTGCTCCGCCGTGCCGACCAGCGCGGTCGTGTTGCCATACGCGCCCGTCGCCGCCGCGATCAGCGTCCAGAGGCACTTGTCGTAGCGCTCCTGCCGCGCGGCGAATTCGAGCAGACGCTGCGTGCCGACCGCCTGCGGGCGCGCCGCCGGGGCGGAGGTCACACCGCCGCGCGACGCGACGATCCGCGCGAGATAGTCGTGTGCCTTCTCCCACGCCTCGGCCTCGGTCGCCCCCACGATCGGGCGGAGCGAGACGCTGAACCGGGGCTGTCGACCGGGCGGGGCCGCCGCGCGCACCGCCGCGATCCGCTCCCGGATCGCCGCCAGTGGCTCGCCGAACAGGGCGTAGACGTCGCTGTGCTTCGCCCCGACCGTGATCGCCGGGCCGGACGAGCCTCCGAAGTAAATCGGGATCGGTCGTCCTGACACCGGTCGCACCGCCGAGAAGGCGCGGCGCACCCGGTAGAACTCCCCCTCGTAGTCGAACGGCTCCAGGTTGTCTAAAACCCCGCGCAGGATCGTCAGGTATTCGTCGGTGCGGCGATACCGGGTGTCGTGGTCGAGCCAGTCGCCGTCGCGCTGCTGCTCGGCGTCGCTGCCGCCGGTGATGATGTGCAGGGCGATCCGCCCGCCGGTCAGGTAGTCGAGGGTCAGCGCCTTGCGCGCGGCCAGGGTCGGCGCGACGAAGCCGGGGCGATGGGCGATCAGGAAGCCGAGGCGCGTCGTCTGCGCGGCGGCGTACGCGGCAACCGCGAAGCCATCCGGCCCGGTGGAGTTGTAGCCGATCAGCACCTTGTCGAAGCCCGAGGCTTCGTGCGCGCGGGCGAACTCGCCGATGTACGGCGGGTCGATCAGCTCATCGGAGGTGGCATCGGCGAGGCCATCCGCCTCGGAGCCGGGCTGCGTCCTGATCATGCCGATAAATTCAACTGGCATCGTCTCTCCCCCACGTCCGTCCGGGCGTGCCACCAGCCTGGCACGCCCGGGCGTCATCATCGTCGTCCCGGCAGGCGCGTGTGCCTACGCCCCGACGGCCACGCCGCGCGCGGCCGGCACGGCGGTCACGTGCACCTCGACCGTCGTCGCATCCGCGACGGTGCCATACAAGGGGCAATTATCCTTATAACGCTGCACCAGCGTCTCGGCCTGTTCCTGGCTCGGTCCGACCAACGTGAAGGCCAGATCGATCCGCGTGAAGCGGTTCGGCTTGTCCTGGCGTCGCGCGCCGTCGATCGTCACTTCCAGGCGCTCCAAAGGGATACCCAAATCCTGCGCCGCCCGCTCCACCAGCGTCACCCCGCACGACGATACCCCGGCCAGGAACGCCTCGCCCGAGGCCAGCGCGGAGCCGATCGAGGGGCTGTCGATCACGAAATGCTGATCGCGCGCCTCGTTGATGCTGCGCCCTACGTGGCCGACACTCGCCGACCGCACCGTCGTCACCAGATACTGCTCGCTCATCGTCATGCTCCTTCGCTTTTCTCTGCGTAACACAACACAGGGACACACCGCACTCGGGGGCCATGCGCCGCGACCAGTACGCCTCACCGATTGGCGGCGAACGTCTCCGCGTTCGGGCGGATGCCGCGCGCGCTGGCAAGCCGATCGGAGAAGTTGCAGTAGGCCTCCACCGCGACCGCGTCGAGCCCCGCATCGCGCAACGGTTGCAGCTCCCACTCCTCGATCTCGGGGGCGGCGCGGGAGGTCCACAGGGCGAAATCGGCGAGGGCGCGGTCACGCCGACTCGGTTCGGCGCATCGGATATAGGGAGTCGGGAAACGCGACGGAGCGGTGCCCTCCGCTAACGCGCCGCGCGAGAGGGCGGACAGCCGCAGATACGCGGCCAGCGACCGCTGGCGGGGGCGGAACGGTTCAGGACAGGAGGTGGATTAGGGATGAGGCGCATGACCCGTTCCTCGCGCGGCATACAACGAAACCCTCCATCGCTGGCGATGGAGGGTGCTATGGCAGGAAGGGCCGCGATCGTATCGGGCGAGCCTGCACCACCTCTCATCTTCCAGTCTGCACTGTCGGATGTAGCACCTGTCCGCCAGGGCGGATGGTTGCTGGGGCTTCAGCGGGCCGGTCCCTCTGCCCCTCTGGATAAGAGTGGAGTCTGTACAGTTGTTGGCGGCAATATAACTTACCCAATCCACATTGTCAAGTACAAGCCAGCGGTGCGGTCGGAGCAGCCATGCTAGGATGACCTGGCCCAGACAGGGTGCGGCACAGCGACATGCCATGCGGCACGGTCCCATTTGCGCGAGGATGACGATGGAATACCGACAGCTCGGACGGACCGGCTTGCGCGTCTCGGAGGTCGGCTTCGGCGGTGCACCCGCCGGGCTCCGCAACTATCTCGGGGCCTGGGAGCCGGAGAGCGACGAGGCGGACGAGCGGATCGCGGCGACGATTCGCCATGCGATCGACCAAGGGATCACCTACTTCGACACCGCGCCGAGCTACGGCCAGGGGCGCGGCGAGGAACTCTTCGGGCACGGCCTGCGCGGGCAGCGCGACCGCGTCGTCCTCGCCACCAAGGTGACGGGCGACGATGCCGACGCGGTGCGCCGCAGCGTGGAGCGCAGCCTGACGCTGCTCGGCACCGACACGATCGATCTGCTGCAATATCACGGCGGCTGGTACACCGAGGAGCAGTTGGAAAAGATCCTGCGCCCGGGCGGCGCGCTGGCCGGGATGCAGGCGGCGCGCGACGAAGGGCTGGTCCGCCACCTCGGTTTCACCACCGAGGGGACGAACGGGGCCGCGAGCGCGCTCATCGCGACCGACGCGTTCGACGTGATGCAGATCTGCTACAACGTCATCTTCCAGCACCCCTACGACCCCAGCCGCCAGGCCGGGCTGATCTACGAGGCGGCGGCGCGCGCGATGGGGGTCGTCGCCATGCGCCCGCTGACGAGCGGCACCTTCCAGCGCTGGCTCGGGATGATCGCGCCGGAAGTAGGGGGGGCGATCGACTGGCACCGTGCCCTGCTCGCCTTCGTCCTCTCCAATCCGCACCTCAGCGTCGCCATCGTGGGGATGCGCTCGCCGGGGGAGGTGGACGCCAACGTGGCGGCCGCAGCCGACCTGTCGATGCGCGTGGACCTCGATGCGTTGCACACTCGCTACGTCTGAGCGGGGCCACCGCACAAACGTAGCGGACGTTCGCGCGGCGGGGCGCCGCGCGAACGCCCCACAAAGAGGACGACGCCGCCCCGCATGTTTCCGACAAACATTCGGCGGCCACGCCCGCTTCGATACCAGGTAGGGGTGGCAAGTGGCGCGGCGAGGTCAACTGCGGGGCGAATCGAGGGGAGACAAAGGGTGCGCGTGGGGATGCGCCAGCAGGGTATCGGCGCAGGTAGCGAGCCACCCCAGCGTAGCATCGAGCTGGCCGAGCCGGAATTGCAGGACCAGCCGATCGTAGGGGCGTTCGGGCGACACGGCCGCGATCCGCGCGCGCATCTGGGCGATCAACTCGCCGCACGCCTCCCGCTGCCCCGCGAGGAGCGCGGCCAGGGTCGGCGGCGGCTCCTGGGCAGCGAAGAAGAGCTTCGCCAGGAATTCGAGGCGGAAGTCGCGCCCGTGGCGCATCGGGGCCACCAGCCACCGCGCGAACGCCGCCTCGCCGGCGAGGGTGAGCTGGAGGATCTTGCGTGGCGGGCGGGCGTCCTGCGCCTCCAGCGTACTGGCGAGATACCCGGCCTCCTCCAGGCGGGCCAGCAGGGCGTAGGTCTGGCTCTGCTTCAACTGCCAGACCAACCCCAGCGCCTCGGCCTGCGCCAGGGTCTGGTGGATCTCGTAGGCGTACATCGGGCGCTGGCGGACCAGCCCGAGGAGGGCATGTTCCATCGTCAGCGGCAGTTTGATCATCGGACTCATCGCCACCCTCGCATCACGGACCGGTTGCGGCACGACCGCTGGCGTGAGTATCGGGGAGTAAAGTGGCGGCTGTCAATCGCCCGCCACAGCGCGCAAGGACGCGCAGAACGCCCCTGTTTGTAAAGACGAAAGCACACCATAACCATGCCCGCTGAGCACTCGAATGTCGGGGTCGGGCACCCCGCCCCGATCGCCCTACACCGCCTCGTCATCCCCCAACGCGGCATCGGCCTCGCCCGCCGGGTCGGCGAGGAGGAGGCAGATGCTGATAACCGCGAAGGCGACCAGCGCGAGCAGCGGGATCGTGATGAAGCCGAGCCATTCGATCTGGCGCGTGGTGCAGGAGACGCCCGTGGTACAGGGCGCGATGCTCTCCGGCAACACGCCGTAATAGAGCAGGTTGTGGTAGATCGCGATCCCGAGCCCGATCAGGCTCAGCGGGAGGGCGTAGCACTTGATCCGCGTCTCGCGCAGCAGGATCCCGACGCCCAGGACGATCACCAGGGGGTACATCGCGATCCGCTGATACCAGCAGAGGACGCACGGCACCAGCCCCATGATCTGACTGAAGTAGAGGCTCCCCAGCGTGGCAACGACCGCCTGCGCCCAGGCCAGATGGATCAGGCCAGGGCGGAAGGCGGCGGGACTCGCCGACGCATCGGGCGCGACCTGTATCTCGCGTCGCGGCACGCCCGTCCCCGCTCGCTCACTCATCAATCCTTCATTCCTGCCGCGACGGGCCTAGCGCCCCTTCGCCGCCAGCGCGGCATCGATCGCCGCCGCCAGTGCATTCGTATCGGCGGCCTTGCCATCGACCAGATAGGTCGGCGTCGCGTTGATCCCCTGCTTGTTACCATCGGCGACCGCCGCATCGATCGCCCCGGCGTAGGTCTTGTTATCGACCGCGCTGCTGAACGCGGTCTGATCGAGGCCGAGTTCGCCAGCATAAGTCTTGAAGATCTTCAGCGCGTCGCCCGAGTCGGACCAGTTGGCCTGCCGGGCATACAGCAGATCGTGCATCGCCCAGAACTTCCCTTGCGCGCCCGCCGCTCGCGCCGCCTGCGCGGCGGGGACCGCGTTGGGGTGCATCGGCAGCGGGAAGTCGTGGAAGACGAACTTAACCTTGCCGGTCTCGACGTAGTTCTGGTCGATCCCGCCCTCGATCCGCTGGTACGCCTGGTAGCAGGAGGGGCACTGGAAGTCGCCGAAGACGGTCACCGTGACCGGGGCGTCGTCCTTGCCCTTGTACCAGTAGCCGTCGGCGGTCTGCCCGACCGGCGCGGTGAGGGCGCGAACCGCCTGCGACACCGGGATGCTGCTGGCGGCGACCGGGGCGTTGGCCCGCGCGCGCACGATCAGCGCGACCACCAGCACCACGATCACGACGGTCAGTGCGGCGGCGATCAGGCGCATCCGGTCGCGTCTGCGCCGCGCCTCGGCCCGCTGCGCGGCCGAGGCCCGTCGTGCGACGGTGGCCGACGCCTTCGGTAAGGGTTTCAACGTGGACATGGTGTGACCTCCTGCGCACGGCGCGAACGCCGGTGTTCGAGTAATTACGCGCATCCCGCGATATGGGACCGACGATGCGGAGCCAACTCGGGTCGGCAAGCGCTGCCGCTCACGACGGCGGCCAGCCCGATAGGACAATGCGCCCCGTTTGTGTTAACGCGCACCGGTCGCGCGGCGCTCCACACACCGCCCGGACTTCGGCGGCGCTACGCCGCCCCTCCCATTCTCCCCCAGATCAAGGATTTTGTCTGGCCGAAGTGTTGAGGAGACGGCGAGATTGGTGAGAAGGGGCGCATATAACCCGCGAGCAAATGCGCTGAGGGGGCGGCACAGTACTGTGCCGCCCCCTCGTTATCGCGCTACTGCGTGTGTCACGCCGCCAACGTCACAGCCGCCTTTACGGGCGTTACGCGGCTAAAGTCACCGCCGCCTTGCGGATGATCAGCTTGCCGCCCTCCACGTCGGCGATCAGGTGATCGCCGTCGCGGACCTCGCCGTTGAGGAGTTTGAGCGCCAACCCATCGAGCAGTTGCTTCTGGATCGCCCGCTTCAATGGTCGCGCGCCGTAAATCGGGTCGTACCCCGCCGCCGCCAGATAGGTCTTGGCGTCCGGCGTCAGCACCAGATCCATCTTCCGCTCCGCGAGCCGCTTCCGTAGGCCGCCGAGCTGGATCTCCACGATCTGGGTGATCTGCTCCCGACTGAGGCCGTGGAAGATGATCGTCTCATCCACACGGTTCAGGAACTCCGGGCGGAAGTATCCCATCAGTGCCTCGTTCACGCGCGCCGCGATCTCGTCGCCCGAGAGCCCCGGCGTGTTGATGAACTGACTCCCGATGTTGGAGGTCATGATGACCACCGTGTTCTTGAAGTCGACCGTGCGCCCCTGTCCATCCGTCAGCCGCCCGTCATCGAGCACTTGCAAGAGGACGTTGAAGACGTCCGGGTGCGCCTTCTCGATCTCATCGAAGAGGATGACACTGTAGGGGCGACGACGCACCGCCTCGGTCAGCTGCCCGCCTTCGTCGTAGCCGATATAGCCGGGAGGTGCCCCGAGTAGCCGCGCGACGGTGTGCTTCTCCATGTACTCCGACATGTCGAGCCGGATCATCGCCGCCTCGTCGTCGAAGAGGAACTCCGCCAGCGCGCGCGCCAACTCGGTCTTGCCGACGCCGGTCGGGCCGAGGAAGATGAACGAGCCGAGCGGTCGCTGCGGGTCTTGCAACCCGGCCCGTGCACGCCGGATGGCGTTGGACACGGCGATGATCGCCTCGTCCTGCCCGACGACCCGCGCGTGCAGGCGCTCCTCCATCTTCAGCAGCTTCTCGATCTCCCCTTCGAGGAGATTGCTGACCGGGATGCCGGTCCACTTCGCCACCACCTCGGCGATGTTGTCGGCGGTGACTTCCTCTTGCAGGAGCCGCCCGCCCTGCCCGAGCAGATCGAGCTGCGCCTCCGCCGCCTGCACCTGCCCTTCGAGGTCGCGCAGCCGGCCGTAGCGGAGTTCGGCGGCGCGGCCATAGTCGGCGGCGCGCTCGGCCTGCTCGGCCTCCACGCGGGTCTGCTCCATCTGCTCGCGCAGATTGCTGATCTCCTGGATGGCGTCGCGCTCCTGCTCCCACTTCGAGCTGAGGGCGTTGCGCTCCTCCTGCAAGTCGGCCAGTTCGCGCTCCAGCGCGAAGAGGCGATCGCGGGAGGCTTCGTCCTGCTCCTTCCGCAGGGCCTCGCGCTCGATCTCCAGCCGGGCGACCCGCCGCGCGACCTCGTCCAGCTCGACCGGCATGGAGGTGATCTCCATCCGCAGCCGCGCCGCCGCCTCGTCGACCAGATCGATCGCCTTGTCGGGGAGGAAGCGGTCGGAGATGTAGCGATCGGAGAGGATCGCCGCCGCGACGATCGCGCCATCGAGGATCCGCACCTGATGGTGGACCTCGTAGCGCTCGCGCAGGCCGCGCAGGATGCTGATCGTGTCCTCGACGGTCGGCTCCTGCACGATCACCGGCTGGAAGCGCCGTTCCAGCGCCGCGTCCTTCTCGATGTACTTGCGGTACTCGTTGAGGGTCGTCGCGCCGATGCAGTGGAGTTCGCCGCGCGCCAGCAGCGGCTTCAGCATGTTGGAGGCGTCCATCGACCCCTCCGCCGCGCCCGCGCCGACGACCGTGTGCAGCTCGTCGATGAAGAGGACGATCTGCCCCTCGCTCTCGGTAACTTCCTTGAGGACCGCCTTCAGGCGCTCCTCGAACTCGCCCCGAAACTTGGCCCCCGCGACGAGCGCGCCGAGATCGAGCGAGACGATCCGCTTGTCCTTCAGCCCTTCCGGCACGTCGCCACGGATGATGCGCGAGGCCAACCCCTCGGCGATGGCGGTCTTGCCGACGCCCGGCTCGCCGATCAGGACCGGATTATTCTTGGTGCGGCGCGACAGCACCTGGATGACGCGGCGAATCTCCTCATCGCGCCCAATCACCGGGTCGAGCTTGCCGCGCTCGGCCAGCTCGGTCAGGTCGCGCCCGTACTTCTCCAACGATTGATATTTCCCTTCGGGATGCTGATCCGTCACGCGCTGGTTCCCCCTGATCTGCGTCAGCGCGCCGAGAATCCGGTCGCGCGTCAATCCGCCATCGCGCAGCACACGCCCGATCGCGCCCCCCTGGGGGGCGGTGGCGACCGCGCCGAGCAACAGATGCTCGGTGCTGACGTACTCATCCTTGAACGCGGCGGCTTCCTCTTCGGCCTTCTGCAACGCCGTCCGCAGCCCCGTGCCGAGGGACGGCTGCGCGACGTACTGGAGCTTCGGCGCGGCGTCGAGCGCCCCGCTGACCTCGCGCAGGAGCGCTTGCGGATCGCCGCCCAGCCTAATCACCACTTGCGGCACGATCCCGTCCGCCTGGGACAGGAGCGCCCAGAGCAGGTGCTCCAGATCCATCTGCGCGTTGTTACGGCGCGTCGTCTCGGTCTGCGCCGCGACGAGCGCCTCCTGCGCCTTCTCTGTGAAACGATTCGGATTCATCCTTCACCCCCTGCCCACCTCACGATGGGCCACCGGCATCCGCCTGGATGCCCGCTCGACACGAACTCTTTGTCTCCTGCGATCATCAAGTGCGTCGCGCCCGCTCAGGTCGTGCCCGAATCGCCGCGCGCCGGATGTTCGTCGCGCCCGTTCGCATTCCGCACCCCTGCGGGAGCGCCGAGATCCAGCAGCAATAGGGCGATCTCGGCTTCCACGATGGCGGCGGCGTCCTCCTGCGAGGCGGCGTCGCGCACCTTGTCGCGGAGCCCCGCGAGGCGCTGGGCATGTCGCAGCGCCAACTCCACGCCGGCCAGATTCAGCTTGCGATCCTTCACCAGGTGGTGGATCTGCCGTAGACGCTCGATGTCTTTTTCCGAATAGAGGCGCAAGCGCCCCTGCGTCCGCGACGGTTTGATGAATTGCTCGCGCTCATATTTCCGCAGCGTCTGGGCGTGCATCTCGAGGAGCCGCGCCGCGACGCTGATGACATAGAGCGGTTCACGATCGTACATGCCCTGCCTCCTATCAGCTTCATTACTGAGAGTATATACCTTGCTACAGATCGTGTCAAGGTTCATACTATGAGCAAGGATGAGTAATTGCATCGGGCAGCGAGACAGGGGCGATGGGGGCGCAACCCGCCGCCTCACAAGAGCCGCACGAGATCGCGGAAGCGCCATGTCGGCGGCGTGTCGAGGAAGAGGCGCGGGACGAGCGGCGACATGGTGCAACGTCAGTTCCGTTGTGAAGGGCGGCGCGCTTGCTACCTCGCGGGCCGGCACGATGAAGCCTCCGGATAGCGCGTACTCGATGAGCCGCACGAACGCTCCGGTGACGCCGGTTCCCGTCTCCGCAAGAAGTATCAAGGCGCGTAGTGCGACGTTGCACGCCGCCAACAGCCCACCCCCGCTCGGTCTTCATCCGGTTACAAACGCCAATGCGGTTCGCAACCACCCATACGCCGCACCGCGCCTATCGGCCCGTCGTTACCTACCTTCCAAACCGTAACTAAACCCCATCCCAATCAGGAATTTTTGACCTTCCTACATCGTTAAATAAGTACCGTGCAAGAGAGCGTCAACCCTTGACGCGCTGGCACCTCACACGCTATAATAGAACATACGTTCTATAGCGACAGGACGTCCGTCACCCAGGAAGGAGCCGACCATGACCAACCGCGAGATCGCTCACATCCTCTTCAATATCGCCACGCTGCTCGAACTGGGTGACGGGAATCCCTACCGGATCCGCGCCTACCGTCGCGCCGCGCGGGCCATCCTGCGCCTGCGTGTGGAGGCGACCGCGCTCGTCGAGGAACACGGCGAGCTGCCGATCCCGTTCCTCGGCAAGCGCCTCAGCACCAAGATCGGCCAGCTGATCGCGGGGGGCCGCATGGCCTTCTACGAGGAGTTGGTCGCCGAGCAGCACCCCGCCATCCAGGCGCTGATGCAGGTGCCGGGCGTCGGGCCGAAGACGGCGCTGCGTCTCTTCACCGAGCTACACCTGACCTCGCCGGAGGCGCTGCTCTTTGCGGCGCGGCGCGGCCGGGTCCGCGACCTCTGGGGCTTCGGGGAGCGCAGCGAGCGCGCCCTGGCCGAGGCGGCCGCGCGCATCGTCGGCGGCACCGTTCGCCCGCCGGTCGGCCCCGCGCCGAATGGCAACCAGTTGCCGCTCCCGGCCCTCGCGGCCTAACGGGCGGGGGAGTGACGGCCCGCCAGCCGTCCCCGCCCGGCCCCGCCACAGTAGGAGGATGGACGATGCCCAGCCAGCCGTTCCCGCTCGATGACACACCGACGAACGAGACCGACGCGGACGATCTCCTCGGCGCGTTGGCTGCGCCTCCCGCCGCCGATGCCGACCCCGAGGCGCTGACGCCGCGCGCCGCCTACGCCCTGCCGCCGACGATGCGACCGCAATTGACGATCAAGCCGCGCGTCTATCAGAGCGAGGCGATCGTCTCCTGGCTGCGGCACAACGGGCGCGGCGTGGTGGTGCTGCCGACCGGTGCGGGCAAAACGATCGTGGCGCTAATGGCGATCGAGCGGTTGGCCGTCCGCACGCTGGTACTCGTGCCGACGATCGAGCTGCTGACGCAGTGGCGCGGGGGGATCGCCGAGCGGTTGGGGCTGGAGGTGGATGCGGTCGGGATCATCGGCGGCGGGCAACGCCTCCTGCGCGACATCACCGTGATCACCTTCGATTCCGCCGCGATGCCGAATCGTCGCCTCGACGGCTTCGGACTGCTGGTGGTGGACGAGGCACACCACCTCCCCGCCGACCATTACCGCCAGATCGTCGCGAAGGTCGGCGCGCCGTACCGCCTCGGCCTCTCCGCCACCCCGGAACGCCTCGATGGTCGCCACCGCGACCTCGACACCCTGATCGGCCCGACCGTCTTCCATAAGCTGCCCGCCGAGCTGGCGCGCGACCGCCACATCGCGGACTACGTCGAGCGTCGCCTCTTCGTCGATCTCACGCCGGAGGAGCAGGGGCGCTACGACCTGCTGATGGCGCAATTCCGCTGGTATCTGGCGAAGAATCGGATCGCGCCCGGCCCCGACTTCTACGGCGAGTTGGTGCGCCGCGCCGGGAGTGACCCCGCCGCGCGCCAGGCGATGCAGTCGCACCACCAGGCCCGGATGATCGCCCTCAACGCGGACGCGAAGATCGCGAAGGTGGCCGACCTCCTCGCGCAGCACCACAGCGATAAGATCATCGTCTTCTCCGAATACAACGCCCTGGTGGACGCGATCAGCCGTCGCCTCCTCCTCCCCGCGATCACGTATCGCACGGAGGCGGGCGAGCGCCGCGCGATCCTGACCGGCTTCCGCGAGGGGCGCTACTCCAAACTCGTCACCGGGCGCGTCCTCAACGAGGGCGTCGATGTGCCGGATGCCAACGTGGCGATCGTCGCCAGCGGATCGTCGGCGACGCGCGAGTACATCCAGCGCCTGGGCCGCATCCTCCGCCCCAAGCCGACACAGGCGGTCCTCTACGAACTGATCACCCGCAAGACCAGCGAGGGCCAGGCCGCCAAGCGTCGCCGCCCGAAGGCGGAAGGGACAGCACAGGCAGCATAGAGCGGGCCGTGAGTCGTGAGTCCTGTGAGAGAGAACACCACTCCCACAACGACAATTTCCCCTCTCCTCGGATGGGGAGAGGGGGTAGGGGGTGAGGGTGGCTCACAGACACCCACTCGCGCCCGCAACAAGACCCCTCTCCTTACGAGGGAGAGGGGTGGCGAGCCGGGTGCCCTCTGGACGACGAGCCGGGGTGAGGGCCGTCCCACGGCTTGGGATGCCAAGGGATTGAAATCCCCGGCTAGGGGGTGCCCGACAGCACCGGCGAAGTCCGCCTGCGCGGACTGGGCACGATCCGGCACCACTTCTTAAACTGCCCAACTCACCTACTCGCCCGCTCCCTTCTCGCCCACTTCGCCCAGCGGCTCCCCCTTGAGGGGACTGGCCCACTCCGCCCACTCATAAGGAGTCATCATGGCGTTTCGCACCCAGGACTTGCCCAAGACGGTTCGCCGCGACAAGCGCACGGGCGCGCGCCGCCTCTACCCGCGTTTCCTGCGCGACGACGCGATCAAGCCGCAGGTCGGGATCGCGATCCGCTTCTTCGAGACGAAACTGGGGCTGCTCCGCCGCGATCTCGAACCGGACGTGCTGATCCAGCTCTTCGGCGAGCCCCGATTCGCACGCTGCCTCGTCGCCTGCCTCGCGCGCGCCTATCGCTACCGCACCCGCCGCTTCTCCGACCTGATCGGCGAAGAGCGCGCCGCCGCCCTCGCCGAGCGCGGCTTGCACACGCCGCGCGATCTGCGCGCCTTCGCCTATGCGCGCGCCAACGAGGCGGGCGGCTACGTCGCGCCGACCGAGCGCGCCGCCTTCCTGGCGAACCTCGTGCCGGAACTTGACCTGGTGGAGGCCGAACAACTCCTCTATCTCGACGCGCCCGATCAGGCGGTGTTGATGCGCGTGGGGCCGGTGCCGACGGTCGAGGAAGTGTTGGCGCTCTACCATCTGCGCCTCCTCGAATCGCTGCTGCGGATCTCGCCGACCGCATCCTTCGCCCTGCGCGGCGACCGCACGCAGATCGAGGCGGTCTGCGCGCGCCACGATGTGCGCGCGACGATCGAGCGCAAAAGCGTCACCTTGCACGGCAAGCAGGACGCGATCGGCTCGTGGTCGCGGCATGGCGGACGCGTGGCACGCGCCGCGCTGACCTTACTCGGGCTTGGCGCGCTCGGGCCGGGGGCGCTGGTCGTGTCGATCGGCGATGAAGGCTTCGATGTGACCCTCGACGCCGCGACCCTCGCGCTGGCGCTGCCGCCGCACGGCTGGTCCGCCCCCGCCCCGACCTGGGAGGAGGCCGAGTCGTTCCTGGTCGATCTTCATGCCGAGCGCCGTGCCGGGCACCTCGACGGCTGGCGGCTCCGCCGCTGGCCCGCGCCGCAGGTGACGGAGCGCGGCGTGATCTGGCCGGAATACCTGATCGGGCGCGGGCAGATCGCGATCGGGCTGCTGCCGCTGACCGCCACGCAGGTGCGCGCCGAGGCCGAGGCCCTGCTCACGCTGGCCGAGCGGTTACCCTTCATTATCCTGGTCAAGGGGGCGTTGCGCGCGGTGCCGGTCGGGCTGACGGTGCTGCGGCTCGACACCGACCATGCCGCCGCCGACCTCGCCGACTATCTGGCACGCACCTTCCCGCAAAACGCGACCGACGCCGCGCCGGAGTGGCTGAGTTCGCTCGGCGACGCCGCCCGCGCCGCAGGCTCGCTGGCTGAGTCGGACCTCGCGCGCCAGCTCGATTGCCCCGAGGAAGTCGTGGCCGAACGCCTCGCCGGGCTCGCCGCGCCCGATCTGCTCTACATCGATGGCTTCGGCCTCTGCGCGGAGGAGTTCCTGTCCCGCGCCCGCGCCCTCGAAGAGGCGGAGATCGCGCGCAACGGCGGCAGGCTCGATCTCGGCACGCTGGGTCGCAAGCTCCGCACGCTCGTCGGACGCAACGAGGGGCTGCACGCCTTGATCGCCCACCTCAGCGGCGAGCTGCAATCGGCGGCGTAACGAGGTCGCGGGTCGTGAGTCGTGAAAGAGATAGTCCGTAGTCCGTAGAAGGGTTTCGGCAATAGCGCGGTGCCTGTAATAGGCACCGCGCTATTCGTTTACTTTCTCTACGGACTGCCGACTCACGACTCACGACTCACGACTCACGACTACCGACTTACGAGGTTCACCAAGGGCTCCCCCTCGTGTACTGCGAGTGTGGTCATGTGATAGAGGACCATCCCCGCGCACGGCGCGGTCACGTCGGCCAGCGGTTCGCCAAGGAGATCGCTGAGCGTGCCGAGGAGATCGCCCGCCACGACCTCCTGCTCGACCGCGACGGTCGGCACCCAGAGGCCGGTCACCGGCGCGACTACTTGCGCGGCACCGACGATCGGCGTCGAAGGCACGGCGCGCGGGATGCCGGGGAGCGTCCCCAACGCCCGGAGCGTCTCGCGCACGCCCTCCTGCACGGTCGTCACCTGGGTCGGGCTCGCCAGCCCGTTGCCGCCCACCTCCACGATGAACACCGCTTTCCCGCGCAGGGCCGTGTTACCGACCAGACTACCGGAGGCGGTCGGGGCCGGGTACGTCCCGGAGTAGGGCAGCCCGAACGCCGCCACCATCGCCTCGTTCCGCGCCGCCACCGTCGCATCGGCACTCTCGAAGTGGCCCGTGTGATCGGCCAGCGCCTCGAAGATGTCGCCGCTGTGCAGATCGATCACCGCGTCCGCAGGCTCGACCACCTCGGTCAGCAACCGATGCGCCAGGACTTCGCTGATCGTGCCGTCGGGCTTGCCGGGGAAGGAGCGATTCAGGTTCAGCCCATCCCCCGGCGTGACAAATGCCGACCGCGCCCAGAACGAGGGGAGGTTGACGAGCGGCAGGATCAGCAGCGCGCCGCGCACCGTCGCCGGATCGAGTTCGCGTCCGATCGCGATCGCCCCAAGCGGGCCGGGATATTCGCCGCCGTGGATGCCCGAGATCACCACCACCGTTGGCCCCGGCTCGCGCCCGCGCAACGCGAAGTACGGGAACCGCAACCCGGCCAGCGCCGCGTCCGGCCACCCGAAGTAATCGGCTCGGCGTTCACCCGGCCCCGGCACGGGGATGAAAGACCACGGGAAGATCGCCGCCTCGTGCTGCTCGCTCATCACCACCTCGCTCTCCACAACGCACCTATCGACGCATCGTTCGCTCACTCGCCCTACATGTTGGCCCTATTGCGCCTGTGCCGCACGACGGGTAGCATCTCATACATCGGGACGGTTATATACCGCGAAATGTCGTGGACCAGGATGGATAGCGTACCAGAGAGCGAACCGGGTCGGACGAGCCGGGGTGAGGGAGAGAACGACGATGAGCAGCAGCGCCACACACCACGCGCTCGCCGAGCAGCAAGGGCCGATCCCGGTGGCGATCGTGACAGTCAGCGATACCCGCACGCCGGAGACCGATGTGAACGCGGCCTATCTGCGCGAGCAATTGGCCGCGAGCGGCCACCGTCTGGCCGACTACCGTTTGATCAAGGATGAGCCGACGCAGGTCGCGGGCGTCCTCGATGAACTGGCGTCGGGTGAGGCCCGCCTGATCCTCTTCAACGGCGGCACCGGCATCTCCCGGCGCGACACCACATTCGATGCGCTCAGCGCCAAACTGGAGAAGGTGCTGCCCGGCTTCGGCGAGATCTTCCGTATGCTCAGCTACGAACAGGTCGGCGCGGCCGCCATGCTCTCCCGCGCCGTCGCCGGGGTCTACCGCGACCGGGTCGTCATCTCCACGCCCGGCTCCCCCGCCGCCGTCCAACTCGCCTGGGAGAAGCTGATCGCCCCCGAGATGCAGCACCTCGCGTGGGAGTTGACGCGGTAACGAGGCGTGAGGCGTGAGGCGTGGGTCGTGAGAAAGTCCGTCAACGACGCGGTATTCATCTGGAAAGATAGTACTCGCGCCATGTCGTCACTCACGACTCACGACCCACGCCTCACGCCTCGGTTGACGCCCCGCATACCCCTCCGCTACGATGGGTCGAACAGCGTGTGAGGGGGGGCGTGCCGACAAATCCGTTGGGCGAGACGATCCAAGCCTATCGCCGCGTGCGCGGTCTCTCGAGCCGCGCCCTCGCGGCGGCGGCGGGACTCGCCCCGCAAACGGTCTGGTTCATCGAGAATGGCGTCACCCGCCAGCCACGCCAGCAAAATCTGGAGGCGATCGCGCGTGTCCTGGGCATCCCGATGATGCGGCTCCAGGCGCTCGCTACCGGGCTCGCCACCGCCACGGTCGTCACGCCAGGTCCGGGTCCGGGCCGTGGCATCACTGTTCGTTCGCGTGCAACACAGGAGGGTCAAGCGATGAAGTGGGTGACTCGTTCCGGCGTGCGGATGGATCGCGCGGCGATGATCTGGCTGATCCGCACGCGACTCGATCCCGAGGCGGAGATCACGATCCTCCCCGAGGCGGAGGTGCTGGAGTACGCCCAGGAGACCGGCGCGACCCCCTTCCACCACCCCAAGGCAGACCTCCGCAACACCGGTGTCCGCACCGGCTTCGACGCTTTGCGGACCCACTACGACCTGCAAGACCCGGCGCTCGGCCTGATGTCGCTGATCATCCGGGGCGCGGAGACGAACGACAAGAACCTGACCCAGTGGTCGCCCGGCTTCTCGGCGATCGGCAACGGCCTCCGCAACCTGACGACCGACGATGATGTCTTCGTAACCAACATGGCGCTGATCCTGGATGGCCTCTATCGCTTCTGTCAGGATCAGATGGCCCCGGTCGCCAAGCCGAACTCGCCGCGCGGCGAGTAGACACGCCGCAGCGTACCACGAATAGCGCGAGCGCTGAGGGCGGCCGACGGGTCGCCCTCGCTCCTTCCCCTCGACCGTCGCCTTGCCACAGTAGGATACCGGTGCGCGCGCCGGAAGGAGCAGCGATGACCCCGCAAAACCTCGGCACCGCGCAGCTGAGCCTGACGATCTTCACGGTGCTCCTCTGCATCGCGCTGCTCGTCGTCGTGATCGTCGCGCGCGTGCGTGGCATCCGCCTCCCGCGCTGGGCCGAGGCGAGCGCCGGACAACGACGCCTGGCCTGGACGATCAGCGCGATCTTCATCGCCGTGGGGGTCGCCTCGGTGCTGCTCGGGGCGATGCGCCTCTCGACCGAACGTTCTTTCACCCCGTTCGTCAACATCATCCTCGGCTCGTTCATCGCCTTCAAGACGATCGAGACGATGCGCTCGACGACGAAAGTGGACCCGGAGATGCCACAGAAGAGCGTCCAGATCGCGGCGCGGCGCGGCGGCGGCAAGCGCAGCAAGAAGCGCTGAGCCTGTGTGGCCCTGCCCGTGCCGATCAGCGACCTTCGCTGCCATCGGTGAAGCGGTACGGCAAAAAGCCGTGTCCGCCGATGCGAACGCCGTCGCCCTCACCCCTCGGTCGCGTACGCACGCCTATTCCAGAATCGGTGCGGCAGATGGAAGGGCCAGGAAACGATCGACGATATGCCGATGCGTCTCCACAATATCGAGGTGCATTAACTCAGCGGGGGTAAAAAACTGCAACTCCAACGACTCGGCGCTCAGACGCAGTACGCTGTCAGCGTCGATAACAGCGGTGTAGGCCAGCGTAATGATCCGAATGATGGTACCATCGGGATAGTGGATGATGCGTGAGGGGTCGGAGAAGGTGCCGAAAAACTGATACGACCGGAGGTCAAGGCCGGTTTCTTCCATCACTTCGCGCAAGAGTGCCGCGTGCAACGACTCCTCGGCGTCGACCGCGCCGCCGATCAATCCCCACCTGTTCGCATCGCTGCGCCGTTCCAGGAGCATGGAACCGCCCTGGGTGAGTAACGCCACCACGCCAAGACTTGGCGGGTGATTGGGCGTCGGCGCGTTCGGATCACGATAATAGAATGCCATAGCAGACCCCAGCCGAGAAACACAGCGGATTCAGTGGTAGCAATGCCGCAAGCATAACATCCATAGCATCCCATGAGATCGCAGCTGATCGGACGCATTCGTCGGCACTGTACGCCGCGCCAAACGAAGGGAACAGAGGAACCCGAGGCATGACGCTGAACGCGCTCACGGCCCTCGATCTGGCACCCGGCATTCGCGTGTTCAATATGGGCTGTGGTTCGGGACCGCATCTGGAGCAGTTCACACGCGCGGTCGGGCCTGGTGGGTGGGTCGTCGGGCTCGACCGCGATGCGGCGGTGTTACAACGCGCCAGCGCCGCGCGGGGGGATCGGGGGCGTGCCATAGGACAGCCAGCAACGCGGCTTCGTCGGCGGTGATGGGCGTTGGGATAGCGGGATGGGCGAGGTGGCGCGTGGTCGGACGCCGACAATGGACTACGGCCAGTGCGGCCCGCTCACTCCTCGTCTTCGGCCAGGATCGCAGCCACCGCAAGCAGGAGATCGGGCAGCACCGTCGAGGGGAGCGTCTCGCCATTGCGCGCCGTGGTCACCTGGCGGTAGCGCCCCGCGTCTGGGTCGGTATGGCGCTCCAGTACGCCAGCAAAGACATCGAAGAGCCAGGCTTCGGGGATCCCGGCGGCGGCATAGCGCGGGAATTTCCGGTTCCGATCGTACTCCAGCGAGCGGTCGGCAGCCTCGACCACGAGCAGGATCTCTCCCGGGCTGGGATGGGTGGTCCGCTTGCGGCGGCGGTAGACGACGAGAGCAGGTTCCGGCTCGCTCGCATCATCGAGGAGGATCGGCACCTGGACGTTGACGCGATACTCCTCCGGCACCTGACGCTTGAGCAGATAGTCGAGATTATTCAGGCACGTGGCATGGGCGAGGCCCATCGCAGCCATCTCGATGATCTCCCCCCCGAGCAGTTCGACCCGCCCGCGCTCCGCGAAAACCCGGCAGCGACCATTTGATCGTACTCGAGCGTCGTGAAACGACGCAGTTGCCGGGCGGCGGCGGTGCTCATAGCGGCCCTCCCTGCGAGCTGGCGTAGCCAGTAGTGCAGCGATCATAGCGCAGCGGTGGTGCTTGACCAGCAGGCCGGTGCGTCCCGCTTGTGCCGGTTTGCGCGGGGCGTGTGCTGCCACGGGGCGCGATCAGGCGGACTCAGCGGTGCGGGTGAGGCGATAGCCGACGCGCGGGATGGCGCGGATCTCGCCAAGGGCGTCCAGCGGCAACCCCAGCTTCTTCCGCAGATGGCTGACGTGCGTCTTCAGCAGCGAGACATCGCCCCCATCGTAGCCCCAGCCGTACTCCACGAGGCGCGCGGTGCTGACCACCCGTCCGGTATTGGCGGCAAGGATGAAGAGGAGGCGGAATTCGATCGGGGTCAGGTGGATCGGCCGCTCGCCAAGGAGTACCTCGTGCGATTCGGCGTCGAGGACGAGCGGGCCGAGGCGGAGTTCGCGCGCGGGCTCCGCCTCGCCATTGGCGCTCCGTCGCCAGATAGCGCGCAGGCGCATCGCCAGTTGGCGCGGGCTGAATGGCTTGGTCACGTAATCGTCCGCGCCCGCCTCGAAGCCACGGATGATCTGCTCCTCCTGGTTGAGCGCGGTGAGGAGGATGATCGGCGTCAGCCCGGCGTCGCGGATCTGGCGGCAGACGGCGATGCCATCCAGCTGTGGCATGTTGACATCGAGGACCACGATGTCGGGGTGCTCCTGCTGCCAGCGTCGCAACGCCTGCGCCCCATCATTCGCGGCGATCACGGCGAAGCCTTCACGGCGCAGGGCATAGGCGGTCACATCGAGCAGGTCGGCGTCGTCGTCAGCCAGTAGAATCTTCATCACTCTCGCCAGAACGCCCCGTCAGGAGCGGCAGGGTGAACCAGAAGGTCGCGCCCTGCCCGTAGGTGCCATCGACGCCGACCGCGCCGCCATGTGCCTCCGCGATACCCCGCACCACATCGAGCCCCAGGCCATGCCCGCGCGCGCCCGTTTGCAGCGCCGCCCGCCCGCGCGACCGCCGCCAGAAGATCCGCTGCCGCTCCTCGGGACGGACGCCGTCGCCGTGGTCGGTGACACTCACGCGCACCATGTCCGCCTCCGCGACGATCTTCACCACGAGCCGATCGCCCCAGACGCTGTACTTCCCGGCGTTGATCAGCAGATTGATCAGCGCCTGCCCGAGCCGGACCGGGTCGCCATCGATCCACGGTGCGGGCAGCGGACAATCGAGGATCGTCCCTTGATCACGCCGGTCGAGGAGCGGCTGCACGAGCAGCAGTGCGGGCAGCAGCCACTCGCTGACCGGACCAGGTTCGCGCCGCAACGTCAGCGCATCGACCTCCACCGCCGACCACGCGGCCAGATTATCGGTGAGGCTTTCGAGCCAGAGGGTGCCGCGTTCGAGCCGGGAGAGGAGTTCGTCGACATCGTTGGGGGGGAGTTCGCGCCAATCGGCCAGGAGTTCGAGGCTCACGCGGAGGGTGGTAAGCGGCGTTCGTAACTCGTGCGCGATCGTGCTGAGCGATTCCGCGATCGGCGGGCCATCCGTGCGACGGCGCGCGGGATGAACCCGCCGCTCGATACCGCCCGGCCCTTCATCCTCGATAGCGTTCCCGTCGCGCACCGCCACAGCCCTCCCTATCGCGATTACCTCCCGTGAGTATGAACGCTCGATTGTCGCTAGCGTATAGGAATGAACTCCCAGGAGCATCGGTCCGAGGATGTATCTTCGTTAGCGAAATGTCTGATCAACTGCAGTGCGATCGTACCGACCATGCCTTTGCCAGGGACAACTCGCACATTCCGGCCATTTTCCTGATGCAACAGCAGTAGGCGTAGCGGACGATAAACAGCGCGCAAAGTATCGTTGCAACTGGTGGAGCGCGCCATGCCGCCGCGCTCACCACCCTGCTAGCGCGCAACCAACCGTCCGACGCCACTCAGGGCATGATCAGGGCGGGTGTTCGGTTTTGCCGACATGGGATACCGGCCGCACTGTTGCCCGAGAAGGTGTCGCGATCATGTAATCAGGTCGTGGGCCATTCGGGCGTCAGGAACGGCTGTCGCAGCAGCAGCAGATCGATCAGCCGCTCGATGTCGGTGGCGTCGCTGTCCGCGTCGGTGACGCGGTACTGCGCGGGATCGCGATTCGCCCACGCCTCCGCGATACGATAACCAGCACCCGCAGGGGCGAAGCGGACGACGAAGATGCACGCGCCGGTCCAGCTGCAGTGCAGGAAGAGTTCCGCCCCTTCGAGATAGATGAACCAGCGATCGTCCATTGAGCGCGGGATGAAGCCACGGGCGATCCGCGCGTACTCAGCCGCCATGTACTCCCGCACGATCGGGATCGCCGCCCGCGCCGCCGGGAACGGCTGCGTCTTCCAGCTCGTTCGTGTCGCCCACTCGGCGCTCACCAGCTCACCCACAGCGCTGTTCTCATCTCGCCCCGCTTTCATTCCTTCACTGTTTGCCATTGATCTGGCCTGACCCCGAATTGATACTCCGCCTGCGCCTCGGCATCGCGCACTGTTTCATGCCAGGTGTCTCCTTGAAAACCATTGTCGTAGTGCGAATACAAGAAAAACGACGTATAAGGAGTACCTTGCCATACTCCGTCAACCCGATCAATTTCTAAGGGCCGCGCGTGGAAATAGGTATCCCGCATGTGGTAGGCTCCTGGCGAGGGGGACTTGTGTCGCCGGGAGGAGGGGCGCGAGGTGGAGTTGACAGAGCCGGTCAAGATGCTCTTGCGCGA
>JAABUM010000644.1_pt1 | contig 58703 bp, 55 predicted proteins | sample 5559161 | NCBI WGS metagenome assembly JAABUM01 (sample SAMN10711868, study PRJNA513369) | rock metagenome | isolation source: Antarctica rocks | place: Antarctica: Victoria Land, Siegfried Peak nord
TGTTGTCGATGTTGATCTCGTAGCGAACGTTCTCACCGAACGGGAAGAAGTTGGGGCCACCCGCAGGATCCTGAAGCGGGACGTAGTTGGCGAGCAGCGTCACCGTGTCGGGACGGTCCGGACTGACAAAGGCATAAACATCCGAACCGTCGATCTGGCGGTCAGCAGCGGTAAGCGGCGCCTCAGCGTGACTCGAGGCAAAGCTCGAAGGCACAGAGACAGCGACCACAACGACCGCCGCCGCCACAGTCGCAATCACCCCAAGACCAGATCGCACAAAGCGACGTTTCGACATCAGGACCTCCGGGTCCGTACACAGCGCGAGGCCCCTGCGGGACTCGACGGGCGAGAGAGTACACATAAGCCCGGCGTAAATCACTCATCGAAAGGACAGAGCCCCGCAGGGTGGTGGGAATCGAGGCGTAATGCTCGATGTGTTTAGCCAGCGAGTGCTGGCTGATCGGTGCAGTGTCGCGCGGCTGGTTGAGGTGGGCCATGGAGGCTGCGGAGAGGCAGCGGTGGGCGACGGCCCATTCCTCGTGTGGTCGGCGAGCACGGCTCCGATCAGGTGGATAGCGGCAACGACGCCTCCGTCGCCCGCCTCGACCCGGCGCAGCCATGGTCTTGCACAAATGAACCAGCACATGGGCGCCGCTGCGCCCTTCAGACGGGTGAATTCGTCCTCAGGGATCGATTGACGTCTGGTCGCGGTTGTCCGAGGTGCCCTTCGGGCGACCGGGGCCCTTGGTGCCCGCGTCGTCCCGGCCGGCTTCCTTGCCGTCGCGATCGCCGATGTCTTCACCCCTGGTGCCGTAGCTCACGCCCACGCCCTTCGGGCTGTCGACGCCCTCGTCGCTCAAATCGCTCTCCTGAGCCGGTTGCTCGTCAGCGGGGCTGGCCGTGGCACCAGGATTGCCGGTCTTGGTCTCGGCCAACTGACGCTCAACGGTGGCTGAGCTCTCGGCGTTCGGTTCGGAGCCGCTGCCGGTACGGCCTGCGTACGGCGGGATCGGGCCGCCAGGCTCGACCTTTCCACCAGGGTCCGGGTTCGGACCCCTGGAACTGCGGCCTCCGGGTGCCTCGTTGAGCTTGGTGCTTTCTGGATTGCGACCCTCGTCCGGGTCTTGGTCCTCATTCTCGGCCATGCCGTCGTTCCCCTTTCGTCCCCTTCAACCTAACCAGCTTCGGGTGGTGAAACCTTGCGGTTCACGCCGCGATGCACGGGCCGCCGGACTAGTCGTGCAAGGGCACTGTTGCGTTCGCGGATGACGTGTTCGCTGGACAAGGCTCCTGGGATGAAGCGCCACACCTGCTACCCACCGATCAAGACCGGGTCAGCATCGTTCGCGGGGTTCCGGTACCCGGCGGAGGTGATCCTGTTGGCTGTGCGCTGGTATCTGCGGTTCGGGCTGTCCTATCGGGACCTTGAGGAGCTCCTCGCCGAGCGCGGCATCGAGGTCGACCACGTGACGCTGTATCGGTGGGTGCAACGGTTCACGCCGCTGATCGTCGATGCGGCCAGGCCGTGCCGCCACGCAGTAGGTGACCGTTGGTTCGTCGACGAGACCTATGTGAAGGTGGCCGGGAACTGGCGTTACGTGTACCGGGCGGTCGACCAGTACGGGCAGGTCATCGACATGTGCATCTCGGAGAAGCGTGATGTGCAGGCTGCGACCAGGTTCTTCTCGACCGCGATCAACGCCCATGGTGAACCCGCCGAGGTGACCACCGTCGGCACCGCGCTCGTCTTGCACGCCGACGATGCCCCAGGTGCGCGTGGCGAAATCGACCCACGGATAGAAGCCCTTGCCCCCGTTGCCGCTCACCACGACGGAGGCTCCCGACGGATCCTCGACGTCGACCCAACAGCCGAGGCCGTAGCGGGGGATCTTGGTGATGCCGACCGAGTAGTCACCGCGGGTGTCGTAGCCGGCGACCTAGTCGGAGACGAGCTGGTGCACAGCCTCTGGCGAGAGCACGCGGACCCCGCCGGCCATCCCGTCGTGCAGGACCATGGCGAGAAACTTGCCGTAGCCGTCGACCGTCACCTGTGCGCCGGAGGCGGGGTCGGGCCGACGGGGCGCCTGGCCAGGTCAGGTCGCCCATGTCCAAAGGGCCGGTCAGGCGTTGCTGCACCACGGCTGGCGAAGTCGGCGACGCCGAGTAGCTCGATGAGCCGGCCCACCACCAGGAACGGCGAGTTGCCGTACGAGAAGGCGGTGCCAGCCAGGAACTGGCGACGGGAAGCGGCCAGCGGCTGCACGAAGGACCCCAACGACGAACCGCCCCCCTGGCAGAGGTCGTCCCGCACGCCGGAGGTGTGGCCCATGAGCTGCCGCGCCGTGATCGCCTAAGCCTGCCGTAAACGCGTCGTCCTTGGTCAGAGCACTGCGATGAGTCTCGGCAGCCTCAGGCTTGGAGCGTGGGAGCGCGGTGGAGGCCGGGGTGGGGCCCTGCCCGAGGAAACGGGCGGCGGCGTTGATGCCGGGCTGTGCAAGAGCGGCCACTGTGTGTTCGGGACTGGATCCAGAGAAAGGGTGGAAGACGTATTCCCGCCTCAGAGGTTCCCATGTCAAGTTCACAAGATCACACGGACGATCAGCTACCTGCTCATCGTCGGCTGGCCGTTGCTGTGCTGGCCGCGGGTGGCACCTACCAGGAGGCGGGCGAGATGTCGGGGGTGACGTCTCGGACGATCGCCAGGTGGATGACCGGCCCGGAGTTCCGTAGAGCGGTGTCTGATGCGCGGCTCGAGCGGGTGAGCCAGGTGACCGGTCAGCTCGCCGACCTGTCGGTCACCGCGGTCGACGTGCTCCGTGACGGCCTGGATAGCGAGAAGACCGCTGACCGGCTACGAGCTGCCCAGTTGATCCTCGCTTGGTCCGCAAGGATGCACCGCGACACCGATTTGGAGCAGCGGGTCCTAGAGATTGAGCGCCTGCAGGGGATCCGCACCGACAGCACCGATGACGGTCCCCCCGAGCCGGCTCAGCCCCAGGTCCTTCACCCCGACGGTGACGGCCCGCTGGCTGCTGGCGACGGAGACGACCGGTCGTGAGTATCGATAGCCGTGTGACTCAGGCGGCGGCGCGGGTGCCGCGGGTCACGTCTCGCCCTGACCTGCCCCGGCCGGTGAACGTGATCGACTTCGCCACCAGCCCCTACTACCTCGGCGTGAACCTGTACCCGGTACAGGCCACGGTGTTGAAGGTGGCCACCGCCAGCGTCGAGCTGCTCACCAGCTTCGACCACAAGGTCATCAGCTCGTGGGAACAGGGCTGGGACCTTGAAGATGACCGGGGGCATCTCCGCTATATCGGCACTGAGGGCAGCCCGCCCGGTTTGCTGGACAGGATGGGATGGTGTCGTGCCCAGGGTTACCGGGGCTTGAGCGAGGTGGCGCTCGTCCTGGGACGCCGAGCCGGCAAGGGTGTCATGGCCGCCATCTTGGTGGCCGACCTCGTCTATGACCTGCTCGCCTCCGACGGCGCCACCCGAGACGTGAAGCCCCTCAAGAACAAGACCCTCGCCGTCTACGTCGTCGGCGCCAAGTTCGAGCACGCCAAGCGCAACGCCTTTGCCGACATGAAAGACCTGATCGAGAACTCCCCGGCGTTCAGGCCGTACCTGGGTCGCTGCACCGACTCGTCGGTCAGCTTGGTCACCGCGTCCCAGATCGAGGGTGGCGCCGTCGCCCACAAGACCAAGGGGCGCATCGAGATCCGCGCCGTGGAGACCACCCCCACCGCCGGGCGGGGCCCGACCATGATCGGCCTCGTCCTGGACGAATTCGCGCACGTCGGGCTGGGCTCCAGCCCGGGCAGCAACACCTCCAGCATCGACATCTACCGGGCCATTCGCCCCGCCCTCGCCCAGTTCCCCGGGACGTCGCTCATTCTGCAGACGTCCAGCCCCTGGGAAAAGGTCGGCCAGCTGTACGAGAGCTACCAGCTCGCTGCGGAGGTCGACGCCGACACCGGCCAGGCCAAGGTGCCCTGGCTCGCCGCGGTGCAGCTGCCGTCTTGGGCCACCTACGAACATTGGGACGAGGCCACCACCATCGAGAGCTGGCCCGGCGGACCCTGCTTCCGGGCCCATGACGGTCCCCAGATCGGACGTGAAGGTCTCCTCGACCTGCTCGAAGAGCTCGACCCGGACAGCTTCAGGGTTGAGTACGGAGCCCAGTTCGCCGCCTCCGTCAACCCGTACCTCTCCCCTACCATCCTGCGCCGTCTCACCGACCCCTACGGCGACACCGCCATCACCGTCAACACCCACGGGGCGCCCGCCTACACCTACGCCGCGCACGGTGACCCGGCCCGGGTCGGCGCCAACTTCGGGTTCGCGATCGGCCACACCGTCAACGACGCCAACGGCATCCCCCACGTCTTCGTCGACGACGCGTTCGCCTGGCACCCCGCCGACTTCGCCGACCACACCATCAACTACACCCGGGTGGAGAGCGACATCAGAGACATCCTGGCCAGATACCCGCTCAACACCCTCACCTTTGATCAGTGGAACTCGGCGTCGGTCATCGACCGGCTCAACGCCTTCGTCGCCAACCAGCAGTCGATGCCCCGCCGAACCAGAATCTTCGAACGGACCGCTACTGCCCCGTTCAACTGGCGTGCCGCCGAGACCTTCAAGACCGCGGTGATGGTCGGGATCGTGCACATCCCCCCAGCCCTTACCGAAGCCCTAGCCGAACTCGAACACCTCGCCGTTACCGGCCAGCGGATCGACCACCCGACCCGCGGCCCCGTTCGGACCAAAGACATCGCCGACGCCATCATCAACGTGGTGTGGACCCTCATTGGCGACAACGCTCAAGCCCTCTTCGAGCGCCTCGCCTCCCTCCCCCTCACCGCCCACCCCGGCATCACCCCCACCCACCACCCGGCCCCCCCATCCCCCGCTCCCCGCCCCCAGACCGAAGCCGAACGGGTGGCCGAGATGTTCAGCGCCGCGGGCAGGCTCGGGAACCCGCGCTTCTCCCACGGCGAGCCCCGCGGCTACGGCTACAACCCAGCTCGTGGCGACCGCAACGGCCGCGGACGACACCCATAACAGCCCCAAGACAAGACATTCGATGACATCGGAGGACATTCACTCAATTAGGTACCACCAGGTTCGTTCCCAGCTGTCCCACGTTCCCGAAACAGCGATCCACGTTCCCGACCGCCAATCCCCGTCCGCCTGACCAGCCAACATGAGGTTTTCGACCGGCCCCACGAGGGCGAGGGCTACTGATCCAGCGTGGCATGCCGATTGGTGGGCGATGGTCCGAAACTTGGTCGGGGCTGTTCGGCCCACTCGGCGAGGACGCTGACAATGGGGGAACCGAACACAACGCGCTGACCAACGCGCCGGTAGCCGGCCAACCCGCCGCCGCCACCGAACACCCGGCGCCGTCCTCCTCGTAGTCCTGGGCCGGGTGAACAACCTCTCTCTGAAGCCTCTTCGGCGACCGGCCGAGCCTGCCGGGGCCGACTACTGGGCCGGTCGGGTGATCGCCGACGGAGACCTGGTGCTCGTCGCCAACTTGGCTTCCAGTGACGAGTACTTCGGTGTCGCCGACCGGTGAGCGCCGGCCGGCCAAACTGGTCGGCGATGACTGACACCCCGGGCGGGACCGGTGCCCCACTCAAGCCGCTCGGCTATCAGCCGGCGCTCGACGGGGTGCGGGCCGTGGCCATCGCTCTGGTCGTGTTGTTCCACACCGACCGCGGTGGCCATCTGCCTGTGTTGCCAGGCGGTTTTCTGGGCGTCGATGTGTTCTTCGTGCTGTCCGGGTTCCTGATCACCTCGTTGCTCCTCGACGAGCGGGCCGGCACGGGCCGCATCCGCATGCGGGCCTTCTGGGGTCGCCGGGTGGCGCGGCTGTTCCCGCTGCTGTGGGCCTTGCTGGCAGTGAACGCCTTCGCCGCCTGGGTGCATCCCATCGCCGGCCTCGCTCCGCCATCGCCGCTCGGCTTCCTGGGCCTGCTCGGCTACGTGGGGAACTGGGTGCCGGCGCTTGGCCACGGCGGTCTGTTCGGCTTGGAGTACGTGTGGTCGTTGTCGGTGGAGGAGCAGTTCTACGTGGTGTGGCCGCTGGTGGTGGCGGAGTTGCTGGCCCTGGCCGCCGGCCGGCGCGGGCCTGAACGATCCGAACGGTCCGGGTCGACGGCAGGACAGGCATCGACGGCACGGACCCCGCCGGTGAGCGTCGCTGCGGTAGCCCTCGGGGCGGCAGTGCTGGTCATGGTGCTGCGGCCCACCGTGTTCGCCCACACCTTCTTCTTCTTCAACACGCTGCTGCGGGCCGACGGGTTGCTGCTCGGCGCCGCCCTGGCCGCCACCCGCCACCTTTGGCAGCCCCGGATCTCACCGGCACTATCGAAGTTGCTCATCGCCGCCGCCGCGCTGGTGATCGTCGTGGCGGTGGCGGATACCGGCAACCTCGACCCCAGCCTGCCGACCTGGAAGCTTCCCGCCCTCGAGGTGGCAGTGGTGGTGCTGGGTGCGGCCCTGGTGGCGGCACCGGCCACAAGCATCGGCCGGCTAGCCGGTTCGAACCCGCTGGTCTGGCTCGGTCGCCGCTCCTACGCCATCTACCTGGTCCACTTGCCGTTGTTCGGCATCCTGGAAGCGCGGCTGGGCGCCGACCGACCCAGGCTGCGGGCCGTGGTCGAGATACCAGCCGCCCTGCTGCTGGCCACCTGGCCCACGTGCTCTTGGAGCTGCCCGCCCAGCGCAAGCTGCGCAGAGTCCTTCACGCCGAGCATCGCCCGGCGGACCACGCTCCTACCGCTCCTGAGCCGGCGCTGGTGAGCTGACACCGCCTCGGGGCGCTTCAGGCGTGGATGGCCGGCCGCCGGTCGGCCCAGGGGCTGGCCTGCTCGAGCTGAGCGGCCACCCGCAGCAGCAGATCCTCCCGCCCCAGGGCCCCGACCAGCTGGATGCCGATAGGCAAGCCTTCGTCGCTTTCGATCAACGGCACCGAAATGGCGGGCTGGCCCGTGACGTTGAACGGCGGGGTGAAGGGCACCAGCTCGGCCGCCCGGAAGATGCCGTGAAGCGGGTTGTCGGCCGGGCTGTCGAACGATCCCAACGGCGGCGGTGGCTCGGCGATGGTGGGCGTCAGCAACAGGTCCCAACCGTCGTCGTCCCACCACGACAGCACCCGGCGGGTGTTGGCCTGCAGCCACTCGCGGGCCAGCAACCACTGCGCGGCGTTGACGCTCCAGCCGAGCTCGGCCAGGCCCCACGTGCCCGCCTCAACGTCGTCGGCGGTGATGGCGCGACCGAGCTCGGCCGCCCAGTAGTCGATCGACCAGGCCGCCCCAGCCGCCCAGTAGTTCACGAAGTGGGGTGTGAAGTCGGGCTCGGCCAGCGCGGCCGGCGACGACGGCTCGACCTGGTGGCCCAAGGTCTCCAGCAGGCGACCGGCGGCCTCGGTGGCGGCGACGCAGTCGGCGTGGACAGGGCTACCGCTGGGCGACCCGGTCATGATCCCGATGCGCAGGGTTCCCGGGTCGGTGCCGACTTGGGCCATATACCCGTCGGCCGGCGCCGGCGGGGCCGCGTACGGGTCGCCGATCAGGGGACCGCGGACGGCGTCGAGCACCGCCGCGGTGTCGCGCACCGAGCGGGTCACCACCAGCTCGCAGACGAGACCGCCCATGACGTCGCCGTATTCCGGGCCCAGCGGCACCCGCGCCCGGTTCGGCTTCAACCCCACCAGACCGCATTCGCTGGCCGGTATGCGGATCGAGCCACCCCCGTCATTGGCGTGGCCGACTGGCACGATGCCCGAGGCGACGCAGGCAGCCGAACCTCCGCTCGACCCTCCGGTGGAACGTGCTGGGTCCCACGGGTTGTGGGTGGGGCCGAAGGCCTCTGGCTCGGTGGTGGGCAGGATGCCGAACTCCGGTGTGTTGGTCCGGCCCACCACCACGAAGCCGGCGCGCTGGAAACGGCGAGCCAGTCCTGGGTGTGGTCGCTGCGGTTGCCGATGGCCTTCAGGAAGGCGGCGCCCTCGCAGAACGGCTCACCTTCCATGGCGCAGATGAGGTCCTTCATCACCATCGGCACACCCCGGAACGGCCCGTCGGGCAGGTCACCGGCCGCTTCGGTCCGAGCGCGGTCGTACCGCTCGTGGATCACCGCGTTCAGCTGCGGGTTCAGCGCCTCGACCCGTGCGATGGCGGCTTCAACCAGCTCGGCGGGGCTGGCCTGCCCCTGGCGGACCAACTCGGCCTGGGCGGTGGCGTCGAGGGAAGCGGTGTCGTCCATGACCGGATCTTGACACCGCCATCCAAGCGCCGGGGCGGCACGAGGTCGTGGCGCTCTCTCAAACTTGATCGCGGTTCACCATGCCGCCGGCCCAGGCATAGGAAGCCGAGCCGATTGGCGAGGCGACCCCAAGAGCACAGCGGCTCGTTCGCCAAGCGGAGCTTGGCGAGTTTCCCCGTCCGGCGCGGAAACGGGCGACCTATCTGCGCAGATCCTTAGCCGGCCTGGAGGAACAGTGCGTGGGTGCGCCAATCGTTGCCATCCAGGGCTGGACCACTGACCACGGTGGCGCTGGTGGCGTCGACCTGACCGTTGCTGAAACCAGCCCGGTGCAGGTTCCCGTCGTCGGTGGTGGCCCAGTAGATCCGGTTGCCGGACACGAACATGCCGCCGGCGTTGCTCCAGTTGACGCTGGTGTTGGCCACCGTCTCGGGGTCGCTCACGATGCCGCTGTCCACGTTGAAGGGCCGGGAGTGAAGGGTGGGGTCACCGCTGATCGTGTAGTAGATGCGACCGCCGGCGAAGAACATGCCGGTGACGTTGGGCAGCTGGTTGCCGAACCCCGTCCGGGCCCCTCGGTACGTGCCCCCGGAGCCGTTCTGAACATTGCTCCAGATGGGATCGTTGTAGGGGTCGATCAGGGCGGCCGGCCCGAAGGTGGTGCCGTTGAAGGTGCGGCTGTACATGTTGCCGTCACTCGAGCCGTAGAAGAGCTTGCCGTTCACCATGAAGGCGCCGCGCGCCTGGCTCCAGGGGATGCCGCTGTTGGCCAAAGCGTTGGTCGGGCCCACACCGGTGCCGCCGTCGTAGGAACGGCGGAGGGCGTCGTCGGCGCTGGTGCCCGCCGGAGTGACCAGCCGGCCGGCCAGCACCACGTTGCCGGGCAGGGTGCCGGTGTTGGCGGGCGGGAGGGTGCGGCCGCCGGTGAGCGGGAAGAAGGCCACCCGAGCCCGGTAGTAGGCGTAGTTCCCTATGTACGTGGTGTCACTGCCGACCCAGAGGCCGGTGGGCGTGGCCAGCAGAGCTTCGGCGCCGTGACCCCGGGGGTTGCGGCCCGGGTTCCACGAGAGCGGCAGGCCGTTGACCGGATCGAGGGCGGCGAGTCCGGGTCGGGGCACCGCGCCGGGGCCGGCGTAGTCTTGGCCGTAAGGGTTGTTCAACCACCGCTGGTGGCCCCCCACGTAGACCGCGGTGCCGGTGACGGCCACCGAGTAGAGCGAGTCGGTACCGGTGTAGTCAACCCAGCTGGGCGCCACGTCAGCACCCGTGGAGCCGGTCTCGAAGCGGGCAGCGGCGTCGCATGCCTGGAAGCTGCCGCCGTAGTAGCCGCCGGTGGTGACCACAACGAAGTAGCTGCCGTCGGGTGAGAACTGCAGGCTCCGCATGTAGGAGTCGTAAGCGTTGGAGAAACACGTCGGGGTGTAAGCGCTGGTGTTCCAGTTGCTGCTGACCGCGGCGGTGGGCCCGGTGAGGTCGATCATCACGATCTGGTCGCGGTTCTGGCCGCTCACCTGCGTGAAGTTGCCGATGGCGACCATCCGGGTGCCGTCGGGCGTGATGTCGAGCTTCTTGGTGCCGACGCCGGCGATGGCGCCCGAGCCGCGGTAGTTGTGGTGTCCTGACATCTGCAGGTTCATGTACGGGTCAACTGCGCCAGTGGTGGGATTGAGCGAAGCCAGGCCGGCGTGAGTGGTGGAACCCAGCAGGGTGAACGTGCCACCGACGTACAGCCGGTTGCCTTGCTGCTTGAGATCGTTGACCAAGCCGTTCATGGGCGGGACCACGAAGCTGGTGACGGTGGCGCCGGTGCCGAGGTTGATGGCCGCCAGGCTCTTGGAACGAGCGCCGTTGACGTAGGTGAAGGCACCGCCGATGTAAAGGGTCGAGCCGTCAGAGCTCACCATCAGCGCATCCACCTCACCGTCGACGGTGGGCAGGAACGAGGGGTCGACCGCACCGGTGGTGGCGTCAAAGGCGGCCAGGTAGTTGCGGGTGACCGGGCTGGAGGTGCCGGGCGAGGTGACCGAGGTGAATGTGCCACCGGCGATCATCCGGTTGCCGACCTGGATGACGCTCTTGACCGATCCGTCACCGAAGGCAGGGGTGGCGGTGCTCGGAACCGCACTCACCACTGCCGACTGGGCTTGGGCTGATGTGGCGGCCGAAGCCGGATGGCCGCCGGCGACCGCTAGCCCCATCAGGACGGTCAAGGCGCCGACGCAAGCCACCCCCCGCCGGATCGTCCTGATGATGTTGAGGCTGCCGCTCGGGTCCGGCTGGTTTGACATGTCCGTCACTATATCACGCTTAGTAGCGTCCATTGCAACTCCACCACTGAGCGTGGTCTCAAGTTCTTCCGCTAGTGAAGTTTCCAGGTGACTGGGTCGGACCCGTCAGGCAGGGCCACCAGCAGTTGGCTCAAGGTGACGTCATCCGGAACCACGAAGGCCAGGCACCCAGACGAAGTCGCATTACCGGCGATCGTCGGTGAAACAGCCAGCTCGGGGCAGCCGGCTACTGCCCCCGGGCGCACCTGGAAAGCCTGATCCTCGTCGCTGACCACCGTCGTCGAGGCACCCAACGGCACGGTGACGGTCGTGCTGGCCAGGTTCTCGACTCTCAGCTGGGCGGCCACCAGGCGCTGGCCGGCACCGGCGGACGGCGCGCCGGGGGCCGGTTGGGTGGGGTCGAGCATGGCCAGCAAGGTGACGCGCACCTTTGACCCGACGGTGATCGTCTGACCGGGCTGGCCGTGAAGCACGGGATTACCGGCCGGCGTGGTCACGGCCGGGGCCGGAGTGGTGACGCTTCCCGGCGAGGGGCCGCCGGAAGTTGTTCCAGGGCTCGATGGCGGGACGGTGGTGGGCGAGCTCGGGTTGGCGCCCGTTCCGGCAGACGCGCCTCCTGGTGGCCCGGCCGGCGCTTCGGTCGTCGAGGTGGTCGTGGCTGAGCCCGGAGCCGTGGAGCCCTTGGGCGAGGTGGTGGTCGTCGTGGTCGTGGTGGTCGTCGTCGGGGTCGTGGTCGTCGCGGTCGTGGTCGTCGCGGTCGTGGTTTTGCCCTTGGCCTTGTGGGCGGACGTTGACCCGCCGGCGCAACCAGCGACCAGGACGCCGCTGATGACCAGCGGCCAGACCCAGTTGCTCCGCATTGGGTGAAACTAGCCCGCTACTGCACGGTCGTTGGTGGCGGCGGGGCGCCCCACTCATCTTCCACTCAAACCGTCGCTCGGCGGCCGCTGGCGTTCACGACACGGGTTGGGCCACTGGATCGTCGGCGCCGCGGCGATTGCGCACCCGGATCGCCGCCAGGAACCGTTCGATGGCCCGGATGGTGTGAACCGTGCGTACCGTGCCGGCGAAGTCAAAGGCGTGCTGGGCGTGGGGCAGTTCGGCAAAGGCGACCGGCTGGTTCGACACCGCGCGCAGCATGGCCACGAAGGAGCGGGCCTGCTCGATCGGCACCAAGCTGTCGTTGGAGCCGTGGATGGCGAAGAACGGGGGGGCGTCGGGGTTCACCCACGACATGGAGGACGCCTGCTCCCACCGCTCCCGGTCCGTCTTGAAGTCGGACTTCAGGACCTTGTCGGCCAGAAACTTCTCCATGTCGCTGCGGCCCGTCTTGTCGCGGTTGGTCCAGTCGTAGACGCCGTACATGGGAACGGCGCCCTGCAACGTGGTGTCCATGTCCTCGAACCCTGGCTGGAACCCGGCCTCGTTGGGTGTCAGCGCCGCCAAGGAAGACAGGTGACCGCCGGCCGACCCGCCGGTGATGACGACGAACCCAGGGTCGCCGCCGTGCTCGGCGATGTGCTCCTTGACCCAGGCGATGGCCCGCTTGACGTCGACGATCTGGTCGGGCCACGTGGCCTTGGGGCTGAGCCGGTAGTTGATGTCAACGCACACCCAGCCATGGCCGGTCATGCGGGCGAGCAGCGGGCTGGCCTGCTGCGCCTTCTGCCCGATGGTCCAGGCGCCGCCGTGGACCTGGAGCAACACCGGGGCCCGGCTGCCGGCCGGCAGGTCGGGCTGCTTCCAGATGTCGAGGGTGTTGCGCCATCCGAACTCGCCGTAGGCGACGTCGGTGGCGGAGACGAACTTCTTGCGGTCGGCCCGGAACGTGGACGGGAAGCTCAACTGGCGCCGGGTCAGCGGGGTGGCGTCGTCCTCGGCCATGAGCTCGGCGATGCCCTTGCGGTAGTCGTCACCCAGTGCTTCGACCAGCGCCGCCTCGAGGATCTCCGAGGACCGGGCCGCCTCGCGATGCAACCCGACCTTGGCCACGCCGGTGGCCGCCGACAGCGCCAGGGCCAGCTTGCCGGCCGGGCGCCGAGCCAATCCGATGGCCAGCGCGCCGCCGGCGAAGGCCGCCTTGGCGGCGTCGATCTGGAGGGGGAACTCCGAGCCGATCACGCCGGGCGCAAAGGCCAGCCCTGACAGGGCGCCTTTCCGGCTGAGCGGCCGGTAAGCGTTGGCGGTGAAGGCGACGTCGGCCACGGCTGCGGCCAAGTAGGCCTTGGCCAGTCGTTCGGTTTCGGATCGGGGTCGTCGGCGGCTCATGCCCCCAGCATCGCCGGGCAACGCCAACGGTCGCCAATGAGCTCGGTCAGTGGCCGCCGTCAAGCCGATCGATCGAAGATCGGCGTGGCGTCGAACATGGCCTTGCGGCTGGCCCGGCGTAGCGCGGCCAGCACCGGGTGGCCGGCGAGCAGGACCAGCAGGAAGTTGCCCACCGCCCGGGGGATGTCGAAGCCGAACGAGGTGGCCAGGTGGAAGGCCCAGAACCGCTGGAGGTTGGCAGCCAATCCTCCCCCGGGCACGAAGCGCACACCGTCACCCAGGCCCTGGGTGGCGAAAGGCCAGAACCACATGTCGAGCAGCAGGCCGAAGGCCAGGCCGGCCACCGCCCCGTAGGCGCTGAGCAGCAGCAGCTCGGCTTTGCCCTTGGCGGGGGGCAGACATCCGGCGAAGAAACCGATCCAAGCGGCGCCGAACATCTGGAACGGCAGCCATGGCCCGACACCGCTGGTCAGCAGGGCCGACACGAACATGGTGAGGGCTCCGAGCACGAAACCGAAGCCTCGGCCCAGGACACGGCCGGCGGGGATCAGCAGGAAGAACACCGGCGAGAAGCCGGTCACGCCTGTGCCCGGCAGGCGCAACGCCGCGCCGCACGCCGTTAGCACCCCGAGCACGGCGACGGCTTTGCTGTCGATGCCTCCCGAGGCGAGCTCGGCCAAGAGCACGGCGATCAGCAACGGCAACACCAGCACGAACAACCAGGGCGCGTCGGCGGCGTGGGCGGTGTTGGCGTTGCCGGTCGGGCGGGCGAACAGCGGCCAGGTGAAGGCGGCCAGCCCGACCAGCGACACCACGACCAGAACCAGGGCAGTGCTGGCGCGGAACTTGATCACCCGCGCCACCTCGCGCCCGGCCTGGGCCTGGGCGGCCACCTGCCGGGCGGTCACGCTTCGACCTCTTTCGAGAGGTGGGCGAATAGGTCCACCCGGTAACGCGGAACCGTTGATTCGCCAGGCGGCGCCTGGCGAACGGCCGCTGTGCTTGGTGGTCGGGCTCGCCCATCGGCACGCGCTCTTAGCGTCATCGGCGATCCGGACACGACGGGCGGGCGTGAGCTTCGATCAGCGGCAGCACCTCGGCCACCGTCAGGAGCTCATGGGGGGCGAACACCTTGGCCATCTGCGGAGCGAAGATCGGCGAGTGGCTGACCACCTGGCGGGCGGGACCGTCGGCCACGACCTCGCCTTCGGCCAGCACCACTGCCCGGCTGGCGACCTCGGCCACCAGCTCGACGTCGTGGGTGGCCAACACCACCGTGCCGCCGGTGGCCGCCAGACCGGTGAGGGCCACCACCAGGTTCGCTTTGGCTTCATAGTCGAGTCCCCGGGTCGGTTCGTCGAGCAACACCACCCCCGGTTGCGGGCCCAGCACCACCGCCAAGGCCAGCGCCAGCCGCTGCCCTTCGGATAGGTCGCGGGGGTGGGCGTGGCGGTCGATCCCGTCGACCAACCGGTCGAGGACGGCCTCTGTGGCGCCGGCCACCAGACCGGCATCACGGTCGGCCGTCCGACACTCCTCGCTCACCGTCTCGGCGCTTAGCAACAGCTTGGGGTCCGCCGGCACCAGGGCGACCCTGCGGATCAGGTCCTTGGCCTTGAGCCGGTGGGGTGGGTCGCCAGCTACTGAGATCCGGCCCGAATCCGGTGCCCGAAGACCGGCGCACAGGTGCAACAGCGTCGACTTGCCGGAGCCGTTCCGGCCCATGAGGGCCACGACCTCGCCGCCGGCGACCGACAGGTCGACGCCCCGCAAGGCCCGCACGGCCCCGTAGTTGGTCACCGCCCTGGCCACGACCAGCGCTTCGATCACTGACTTTTCGGGACGGGCTCCTCCGCCAACAGCGGAGGGCGAAGGTGGGTCAGGGGTGGCAGCCGTAGATATCTGGTCGCGCAACGCCAGCGCCGCCCGGCGGGCGTCTCGGACCGACAACGCCAGCGGGTCCCAGCCGGCCGCCCGGCCCAGCTCCACGACCGGCGGCGCCACTGGCGCGGTGGCCATCATCCGAGCCGGGTCGCCGATCGTGACAGAACCGTCCCGCACCACCGCAATGCGGTCGGCGTACTGGATGACCCGTTCGAGGCGGTGCTCGGCCAGCAGCACCGTCAGGCCGAGGTCGTGCACCAGGCGGGTCAAGGCGGCCAGAACCTCCTCACCGGCGCCGGGGTCCAAGGCCGACGTCGGCTCGTCGAGCACCAACACCTTTGGTGCCGCCGTCAGCACCGAGCCGATGGCGACACGCTGCTGTTGCCCCGACGACAGGGTGCGCAGGGGGTGGCGGCGCAGGACGTGGAGATCGAGCAGGTCGAGCACGTCCTCCACCCGGCGGCGCATGACATCGGGGGCCAGGCCCAGGTTCTCCATGGTGTAGGCCAGCTCGTCCTCGACCACATCAGTGACGAATCCCGCCGTCGGTGATTGGGTCACGAAGCCGACCAGATCGGCCAGCTCCCGGGGCGGGAACTCCTGGGTGCTGCGGCCCGCCACCGTCACCCGGCCCTGCAACGTGCCGCCGGTGAAGTGGGGGACGAGGCCGTTGACGGCGCCGAGCAGGGTGGTCTTGCCGGAACCGGTCCGGCCGGCCAGCAGGACCAGCTCTCCCTCCTCGATGGTGAGCTCCACATCGCGCAGAGCGGCGGCGGCGGCCCCGTCGTAGGTGATGGTGACGTGCTCGAAGCGGATCATGGCGCCGGCTGGGGGGTGGCAAAGGCCGGCAGCGCCGCCAGCAGGATGGCGAAGACGGCAACCAGCGGGACCGGCGGGATGCCTAGATCCGGCGTCGGTGCCAGCGCTCCTGGATGGTTTTTGCCGACGACCACGAGCCCGGCCAACGCCGCACCTCCAGACACCAGCGTCAACCACTCCGGCCCCCGCCAGAGGTCAGGGCGGTACCGCGTGCGGCTCGACCGGCCGGCGCCGAGCGCCAGGCTCGCTACCAGCAGGATCGCTCCGGCTCCCAGTGCCGGCAGCCCGAGTGCGGCCGGTCCTCCGCCGGCGTCGAGCAGGCCGTAGGCCCCGACCAGGACACCCAGCAGGCCGATCACCAAGGCGGCGCGGGTCAACATCCGGCGGCCGGACGTCAACGTTCCCCGCCGCCCGTAACCCTTGGCGTCCATCGACGCCGCCAGCCGGAGGGACTGCTCCAGCGCCGATTCGAGCACCGGCACCGCCAAGCCGCGCAAGCCACGGGGGCCGGTGCTGGGTCGACCCCGGAGGCGGCGCATCTCTCGAACCTGGCGCGCCGATGCCGTGGCAAGGGGCGCGAACGACAACGCCATGGTCACCGCCACACCAGCTTCGTACAGGACGGCCGGCGTGGCCCGGAGCAGGCGGTACGGGCTGCTCAAGGAGTTGGCGGCCCCCACGCAGATCAGCAGCACCGCCAACTGCAACCCCGCGTAGAGAGCGAGCAGCATCGCCTCCGAGGTGACGGGACCACCGATCGACACGCCCGCCGCCCACCGGGGCAGTTCGACCGACGGCAAGGTCACGAGCGTGTGACCCGGTGTCCGCACCCCGAACAACGCCTGGAGGGCGAGCCGGAATACCAGCACCACCAGCCCGATGCGGGCGAAGGAACCGATCGACCGCGCCCACGGCGCGTCGATACGGCGGGCGGCGGTCACATACCAAGCCACCGCCGCCATAAGGAGCAGCAGGAAGGGGTTGGTCGTCCGGATGGCGGCGGCGCCCAAAGTGATGGCCCACAGCCACCAGGCGGCGGGGTGCAGCGCTCGGGGAGCCAGGTTCAAGCGACGGGGCCGGCGCGCCGGCGCCGGGCCTGCCAGATGCCGCCCAGCACCAGCAGGACCACCACCACCCCGGCGATCAGCGGTCCGCCCGTGCCGCCACCGGTGCTCTGCTTGGCCGACGCCGCCTTGATGCGCCGAGCGGGTTCGGCGGCCCTTCGGATGGCAGCCCGGTCGGACACATGGTTGGCGGTGTCGGTGGCGGGGGTGGTCGTCGTGGTTGGCAGCGTCGTGGTGGTGGTCGAGGCGGTGGGCAGGCTGGGCAACGTGACCACCTCACCCGGTCCGAGGTAACCAGGTTGGTCACCACCGGTGCCGGCGGTGCCCCCGGCCGAGCCGTTGCCGCCGGCCGGATCACCGCCGCCGGTCGTGCCAAGGCCGCCGGTCGTGCCAAGGCCGCCGGCCGGATCACCGCCCCCGGCTGAGCCGTTGCCGCCGGTCGTGCCAAGGCCGCCGGCCGGATCACCGCCCCCGGCTGAGCCGTTGCCGCCGGTCGTGCCAAGGCCGCCGGCCGGATCACCGCCCCCGGCTGAGCCGTTGCCGCCGGTCGTGCCAAGGCCGCCGGCCGGATCACCGCCGCCGGTCGTGCCAAGGCCGCCGGTCGTGCCAAGGCCGTCGGCCGTGCCGGTGACGTCGGGCTTGCCGGTGACGTCGGGCTTGCCGGTGACGTCGGGCTTGCCGGTGACGTCGGGCTTGCCGGTGACGTCGGGCTTGCCGGTGACGTCGGGCTTGCTGGGGGTTCCGGCGACCGGCGCGCTGGTGTCGGGCGGGAGGGTCTGCCCGGTGACGGCGCCGGTGGACGAGCTCCCCCCCACCACCGCTCCGGTGGAGGCCGTCACCGGCGGGTTGGGTGATGGCGTCGTCGGCGTCGCCTCCGCACACACCGCGCTGGCCACCGACGGCCCCCGGGGCGCCGGCTCGCTGCCACTGTCGGCGCCTTCCACGAATCGCCACCCTTCGACCACCCCGGCGTCGACGCGATGCTCGGCGGGACCGATGTTGGCGTAGCTCCAGCCGGAGGAGTTGCCGGTCCAGTAGGACCAGTACTGGAAGCCGGCCCCCGTCTTGACCGCGCAACCGGTCGCTGGGAACCCGTCGATGGAGCACAGCAGCCCTGAGCCGTCGTACCGGGGTGCGGGCACGCCCAGCTGCTGGGCGCGGGCGGCCAGCAGGGTGGCACCGTCGGATCGGTCGGCTACAGGGACGCATACCTGCGATACACCGCCCGGCGAGCCCGCCACCGTCCCGAAGTCGATGACGACCGCAACCCGTACCTCACCGGCCCGGGCCACGCAGGGGGCGGCGCTGGCGGGGGCGCCACGCCCGACCACCACACTGCCGGCGAACACGGCGCCGCCGGCAGCCAGGATGACCAGGGCCAAGAGCCAGGCACGCCACGACCCAATGCGCAGCAGCTCGGGCTCCCGTTTCACCGGTGTGTATCCGACATCGATGACGGTCTATCTGCTGGCGGGCTGGACCGGGCAGCCAAGGCTCGGCTCTGAGCCACCCTCACGGGAACAGCACCTGGGCCCGGTCGAAGTACTCGGGGCTGGATGCCAGGTCGGCGGCCAGGTCCAGGTCACCGGTGGTCAACACCCGATCGGACCAGTAGTCCAGCCCGGCCGGGTCGGCCGGCCGGCCCAGCAGGGACCGGTACAGCGCGTCGACCCGATCACGGCGGGATTCGATGCTCTGGAAGAACCGGATGGCCACCGAGTAACGCCCGGCGCTGGCCGTCTGGCCGACCCAGTAGTCGAGACCACCCTGATCGGGCTGGCGGTGCAGTATCCGCACGTACAGGTCGCTCACCCACGTGCGGTCGGTGCCGCCGCCGCGGTTGGCGTAGTACTCGTCGGAGGCGTAGAAGAAGGCCCCGACCTCGGCCACGCTCTGCTGTCCGAACCTGAGCTCGTTGACCCAGTAGTTCGCCCCTTGCTCATCGGGTTCCCGGTTCAGCGTGTTGAGGTAGAAGCCCCGCACGACCGTGTAGAGGTACTCCGGCGAGTGGGTCAGGGTGTCCACCACGGAGCGCCGACTCGTGGTCCCGGCCTCGACGGAGTACGCGACGTCGTACTCCTGCCCGATGGGCTGGCGGGACAGGAACGACTGGTACACCGACGCCAGCCAGCGGTAACTCCGGGCGGGGTAGGTGGCGCAGCCGACGTCCTCGTAGCTGTTGGGATCGGCCGTCTGGCCCATGGTGCGACCGGCGATGGCGGGCAGCGCCTGGATGGTGGCCATGGTGTTGGGCGTGAGGATGCCGTTGACCGGCTGGAAGGCCACGCCACCCTGGTCCGGTGAGTTCGTGCCGCACGGCACCTGGAAGGTCAGCAGCGCGTTCAGGCCGGTCGGGTCGTTCGAACCGTTCACGGCGATCAGCGTCTGCAGCACCAGCCCGGTCGAGTTGGCGTCAGCGGCGTCGGTGTTCAGCGCCCGGAACGCCCACCCGCCGCCACCGGCACGCACGCTGTAGAGGAAGGACTTGACGTCCACCGCCGGGGCGACGTTTTGGCCGGTGAGGCCGAGCAGCGCCAGCGCCGTGGAGTTGGTGTCCGGCCCGTCGTAGTTGGGTGAGTCGGCCGGCGGGCATGGCACCGAGAGGTTGGCGCGGTAGGGAGTCCAGCCGCCGCTGGTGCACTGCTGGCCGGTGAGCCATCCGGTGGCGTTGGCGTCGGCGCCGGCCCCGGAAAGGTGCAGCGCCCACAGGGCCAAGCCTTGGCGGTAGGCCCCGTCGTAAGTGGGGTCAGTCGTGCCGAACAAGCCGGCGTCCGGCGCGGTGGCTCGCTCGGTGCCCTGCAGGGTTGACACCAGGTCGTAGCCGCCAAAGGCGCGCGGGTTCCGGCCCGACGCCACCGCTCCCAGGATCAGGTTGGCCAACGAGCCGGGGTCCTTGGTTCCCGTGGGGCCGGCCACCGAGCCGGCGTTGGCGGCCAGATAAGTCTCGATGCGGTCGACCGTGTTGCGGTTCAGACCGGCGGCGGATAGGGCGATGACGGCCTGGCTGGTGTTGCCGAAGTTGGCCTGGCCATCGGTGTTGGCGATGAAGCCCTGGGCGTTGACCCGGTTAGCCAACCAGAAGGCGCCACCTCGGGTGGGCGTGGAGGGGGGCGGGTCAGTGGCGGGGGCGGCGGACGGCGTCAGAGTCAACGACGTCAGCGCCAGCCCGACCGCGACCAAGAGGACGGAGACTTGCGCATTCCTGGGTCCTTCCTTGCTCGGGCCGAGGAGACAGGAAGGAGAGGCCCGGCACTGCGCCGGGTCACCCTGGCCCGCGTTCCACGACGGATCACATGGTGCAAACCACCGGTGGCGGGCATCCCGGCTCGCAGTCCCCGACCATTGGGCTGGGTCCTACCTACGGTTGCGGGTCAGCGCCGGAATTCGACCGGACTTCCCCCGCCAGCGGTGCGGTGACATGGGGTCACCGGGGAGGAAGGTACCACCACCCAGTCGCCGCGCCGTAGCCCGCCGCCTGGAGCGCAGCTAGCGGCCGCTGCGGTACCAGGCGGCTAGGTCGCCGACCTGCTGGTCTCGGTAGGCCCGCGTGCAGGTGGTGCACTGCAGCCCAGGCGGCCGCTGGTAGAGCAGGCAATCGAGTTGGCGACAACCACCGCAGGCTAGGACTGCAACTGCGGCGGCGATTCAACCCGTCCGGCCGCCTCGGCCAGCCGGAGCGCCAGGTACTTGAAGATGATGGCGTGGAAGGGGACCAGGCTGTACCAGTAGGCGCGACCGGCCAAGCCCCGGGGATGGAAGATGGCCCGTTGCTCCAGGTGGCTGCCGGAGCCGTCTTCCGCCGGCGTGATGTGCCACTCAAGCCAGGCTTCGCCGGGCAGCAGCATCTCAGCTCGCAACCGGATCAGCTTGTCTGGTTCCATGGCTTCGACCCGCCAGAAGTCCACTGCGTCACCCACCCACATGCGGTCAGGGTCCCGCCGACCCCGGCGCATGCCGACGCCTCCGACCAGCTTGTCGGCGAACCCCCGCATGGCCCACAACGGCCCGGTCACATACCAGCCCCGTGATCCACCGATGCCCTGCACGGTGGTGAACAGGTCGTGGGGAGACGCCGCGCTGGTGGCGCCGCGAGCGTCAGTGAGGGTGCGGCCGCCGGTCCAGTCCGGATCGGTCGGCAGCGGATCGGCGGGCGACCGGCCCGGCAAGGTGGCATCGGACCACCGGGTCAGGACCCGCTTGTCCGCCACCTTTTGCAACGCCAGTTCTAGAGAGTCCCGGAACCCCAGCCGCTCCCGTTCGATGACATCGGTGATGGGCCGGTCGCCCACGATGACCTCGTTGATGAGGCTCTCCACCAATGGCCTCCCCAGGTTGGACGGCAGCGGCGTGACCAGACCCACCCAGAGCGAGGACAGCGACGGGCTCAGCACCGGCACGGGCAGCACCCGCCGGTGGCCGAGCCCGGCTACCTCCGCGTATGTGCGCATCATCTCCACATAGGTGCAGACGTCGGGCCCTCCGATCTCGAGAACCCGGCCGGCGGCGGCTTCGCAGTCGAGCACGGCCACCAGGTAGGTGAGCACGTCGCGGATGGCGATCGGCTGGCACCGGTTGTGGACCCACTTGGGCGCGACCATCACCGGAAGGACCTCGACCAGCGACCGCAGCATCTCGAAGCTGGCGCTGCCCGACCCGATGATCACCGCCGCCCGCAGCTCTGTGACCGGAACCGGACCTTCGGCCAGGACGCGACCGACCTGGTGGCGGCTGCCCAGGTGCTTGGACAGATTTGGGTCGTCGTCGCGGCCCAGCCCTCCCAGGTAGATGATCCGCCGCACATCGGCGTCGGCCGCCGCCTTCCTGAAGGTGGTCGCCGCTTGGGCGTCGCGTTCGTCGAAGTCGCTACCGCCGCCCATGGAGTGCACGAGGTAGTAGGCGGCGTCGACGCCGGTCATGGCTTCGGCCATGGAGGTCGAGTCGGCCACGTCGCCCTTCATCACCTCCACCCGGTCGTGCCAGATCTCATCGATCAACTTCTGGGGATCGCGAGCCACGCAGCGCACGCGGTGACCGGCTTCGAGCAGTTCGGGGACCAGCCGACCGCCGATGTAGCCGGTGGCTCCCGTCACCAACACCAAGTGGGGCTCGTTCATCCTCACTGGCTACCGAACGATGCGGGCGCCGCCACCATCGAAGCGCACGGGACGCCTAGTGACTCGTTCCCCGCGCACCGAGCGAAGATTTAGGGTTCGTTTGGAGACACGGCCCATTCGACACCGACGGAGCACGACCTAGTGAGATCGGCGCCCCAGGCCCCCAACGACCCCCGCCGCTGGATCAGCGAGCAGCGCCGCTTGCGCGTTCTGGCCGGGATCAACCTCGTCATCGAGCTGATCCTCGCGGTGGTGGTCACCCTTCTAGCCACCTATGAAGATCGGAATTACTCGGCGTGGCCACTGGTCGTCCTCGCGGTCGCTCCGGTCGTCGGCATCGTGGCCTGGGCACTCATCGTCATGACCGCGGCCAGCGCCATCTCGAAGGTCCGGCGTTCAGAGGTTCTTGACAGTCGACCGTCCAGGCTTCGGTTGGCCCGCTACCTCTGCGCGCTTCGCATCGCGCTTCCCGTAGCTGCGGTCGTGCTCGCCGGCCTGATCGGTGACACCACGGGGATGGGCAACATGGCGGTGTTCTTCCTGCCATTCGGGTTCATCGGCGTGATGCAGCTGCTCTTCATCGCGTCGGAGCAGAAGCACCTGACCGAGCTCCCGGCGGGACACCACTTCGCGACCGCAGGACATCGGTGAGGCTGCAGCTCGAATGATCTGGATATGAGGACCGTCATCCCTACGGTGTCGCGCTATGTCGCCGCTGTTTCGCCGTCGCCACCGGATCCCCGAGGGGTGGGCCGAAATCGTGGCCAGCGACGTGTGGTTCTGGTCCCGGCTCAACGAAGTCGAGCGGTCCCGCATAGGGGCCGCCGTCGACCACCTGGTGGGCTACAACCGGTGGGAGGCGGCCGACGGTTTCGAGCTGACCGACGACATGCGGTTGATCATCGCCGCCCAGGCGGGACTGTTGGTGCTGGGCCTCGACCTGGACTGGTTCGCCAAGGTGGGCCCGATCATCGTGCATCCCACCACCGTCACCCGCACCGGTGAGCACGCCGGTCCGGCGGAGAACGTGGTGACCGACGCGCCGGTCGAACTGCTAGGCGAGGCCGACCTTCACGGTCCGGTGGTGCTCGCCTGGGACGCCGTGCTCGAAGGGGGCCGCCATCCAGAGCGGGGCCGCAACGTCGTGCTCCACGAGATGGCTCACAAGCTGGACATGCTCGACGACCTGGTCGACGGCACTCCCATCATGGGTGACCCGGAGAAGCGAAATCGGTGGATCGAGGTGTGTACTGCCGAGTTCAACCGACTGCGAGCGCGACCGGATGCGCTTCTGGATGACTATGCGGCCACCGATGTCGGCGAGTTCTTCGCCGTGGCCACCGAGGTGTTCTTCACCCGGCCGGTGGAGCTGCGGGTTGCCAAGCCGGACTTGTACGAGGCCTATGCCGCCTTCTACCGCCAAGATCCGGCGGCTCGCGCCGAACGCTGACGGTCAGAACAGCAGGTTGACGATGTCGCGGACCAGCAGGAACGAGACGAGGCCGATGATGCACACGTACACGGCGGTGACGATCCAACGGTAGGGGTGGCTGGAGGCGTGGAAGCGGCGCACCGCGATGACGTCGAAGATCAGCGCCAGGATGCCGACGGGTATGCCGATGGCCGGCCCGACGCCGGTGGCCGCTCCCAGTGCCGGCGCGAAGATCGGGAACACCACGTAGCTGAGCAGGCAGCGGCTGGCGGAGATCAGGATCGAGGTGCTGAAGACCCGATGGGCCTGGTCCTCGGTGACGCCGGAGGATGGCTTGATCCGCAGCAATCGCCGCACGAAGTAGTCGGCCGGACTCAGCCCCGAGGTCGTCGCACCGTTGGCAGCCATGGCCCGATGGTCGACAGGGCAGGCCGACGGTCCGTGGTCGACAGGGCACCTCGGCGCCGCCGATTCCGGCGCAGTCGCAGCCTCGGCCACGGTGGGAGCGGGGTCAGTGGACAAGCATCGAGACGCTACCGACCTCCTGCCAAAAGTGGCCACATCACGGAGGGCTTGACTTGTGAGGCCACCGACAAGCGGCGGCCGGCGCCGGTGGACGCGTCCATCATGTGGCCATGCGCACCGGATCAGCCTCTCCAGGCACCGCCATCGGCTCGGCTCCTTAGCCGCCCTCGGCGGGGCGTGCCTCCCGGCCACCGACCTGCTGGAAGAACTGGGCGGCCGCCTGCTGAACCGCCACCGACCAGGTCGGGTAGGCGTGCACGGTCTGGGCCAGGCGACCGGTGAACATGTGGGTGCGCATGGCCAGCGCCGGCTCGTGGATCAACTCGCCGGCCCGGGGGGCGACGATCGTTGCGCCCAGCAGCTTGCCGCCGGCAAAGTTCCCAAGCCCCCGCCGGGGGCCAGCGATCAACTTGACGAAGCCGTCGGTCTGGCCGGCGGCGATGGCCCGGTCGACCTCGGCCATGGGCAGGTAGGCGACCCGCCCGCCGTGTTCGGCCGCCTCGGCCTCGGTCCTCCCGACCCGGCCGACCTCCGGTGCGGTGAAGGTGACCCACGGGACCCGGTCGGGGCGGAACATCCGCGGCTTCACCTTGGCGTACTTCGACAGCGCGTTGCCGGCGGCGATGCGGCCCATCTCGTTGGCGGCGTGGGTGAACGGCAGACGACCGTTGACGTCACCCACCGCCCACACGCCGGCGGCGGTGGTGGCCAGTGAGGCGTCGGTGACGATGACTCCCTGGTCGACCTCTACCCCGGCGGCGTCGAGACCCATGCCTTCAACCGCCGCCTGGCGCCCCACGGCCACCAGCAGGCGCTCCGCCTCCACCGTCGTGCCGCCGGCGAGCGCCAATCGCATGCCGCCAGCGCCGGACCGCTGCACCCGTCGCGCGTCGTGACTGGTGAGGATCGTGACCCCGACCTCCTTTAGGGCGTGACTGATCACCCGGGACGTCTCCGGCTCCTCGTCGCGCAGGATGCGGTCAGCTCCTTCCACGATCGTGACCTCGGTGCCGAAGCGAGCAAAGGCGTTGGCCAGCTCACAGCCGACGGCTCCACCGCCGAGCACGACCAAGCTGGCGGGCAGCCGGTCGAGGTCCCACACCGTCTCGCTGGTCAGGTAGCCGGCGTCCTCCAGCCCTGCAATGGGTGGCACCAGCGGCCCAGCGCCGGTGGCGATGATGACCCGGGACGCAGCCACGGGCCGGCCCTCGACGTCGAGCCTTCCGGGTCCGGTGAACCTGGCCCAACCGTGGCGGACCTCGACGGCTTCGCGCTGGAGAGCGTCGTCGTCCTCGTTGGCCGCGATCTCCCCGACCGCGGCGTGTACCGACTGCATGGCGGCGTCGAAGGTTTGGCCCCGCTCGGCCGCTTCGATCAGCGTCTTGGAGGGGACGCAACCGGTGAAGGTGCAATCGCCGCCCAGCCGCCCCTGCTGCACCAGCAGGGTGCGGGCGCCTCGGCGGGCCGCGGACCGGGCGGCCGAGAGCCCACCGGCACCCCCGCCGATGACGATCACGTCGTACTCCATGAGCGGCGATCCTGGCACCGCCCGATCAGGTAGCGGGGTGCCGGCCCAGCCTGACCTCGGCTGGTCCCTCGGCGGGGACCGCCGCCCCGGCCAGCAGGCGTCGCAAGGCGGAGGCGATCCGGCCGGCACGGTGCTTGGCCAGGTCGGCCATGGGACCGCTGTAGCCACGGTCCACCTCGGTCTCGAACAGGTCGAGCCAGCGCTGGTAGTGGGCGGCGGTGAACGGCGTCCGGGCGTTCACCGGCCGGTGGGCCAGCAACGGGTTCCCGTCGTAGGCGCGCTCACCCAGCAGTTGACCGGCCCAGAAGTCGACCAGCTTGGGGATGTGGACCGACCAGTCGACCCCGGCGGCGGCGAACACGGGCCCGAGAAGATCGTCCATGGCGACCTGCCGGTAGAAGGCCCGCACCAAGTCCTCGATGTCGGCGCCGGTGTCGAGGTCCCGTTCCTCGAAGAGGTGGGCCCAGCAGGCGGGGTCGCCGCCCTGCTCGGGCTCCGGGATCATGGTGCGGCCCTTGGCCCGGCGGGGGTGACCGTCACGCCGCCACCGCCATGCGCTGCGTCAAGGCCAGTAGCCGCCAGTGCAGCTCGTCGGGTTCGAGTTGCACCCGTGCGCCGTGGCCGGGCAGCACCCACTCGAAGCGTGCGGCTTGGGCGAGTCGAGCCAACGACCGCTGCTGCTCGGTCCACGAGTACCAGCACGCCCCCCGGAAGGCGACCACGTCGCCGCGGTCGTGATCCCACGCCAGCGAGTCACCGGTAAACGCCCAAGTGCCGTCGACCACGAACACGACAGAACCGCGGGTGTGGCCCGGCACAGGTACGGCCACCACTCCCTCGTCACCGATGAGCAGGGTCGGCTCGGTTCCTTGCAGCAGATCGGTGGCGAACGGTGCCGCCGACCGGTCGCCGACGTGGATCCAGACCCGGGCGCCGTACCGCGCCGCCCACTTCTGGGCGTCGGCCACGTCGTCTCGGTGGGTGAGCAGGACGTGCTCGATGCCGCCGAGATCGTCGACCTCGGACCGCAACCGCCGGTCGAACGCCGGCGAGTCGATCATGAGGTTGCCGGTTGGCCGCTGCACCAGGTAGCTGGACGCCCCGAACGACGCCTCGGACGTGTGGCCGAGGTCGAACACCGGCCCGTCGAGCCGGTCCGGATAGGTCGGCCCTGGCCTGGGTGACCGCGGCGACCGGCCGATCGAGGCCGTCGGGCAGGCGTCGGCCGCAAGCCAGGCGCGGTGCTCCCCATCGGCGGTGGCCGGCTGCTCCGCCACCACCGACTGGTAACCCGAGGCGGCGAACAGCTCGGGCACCACTTGGCGGCAAGTACCGCAGTCGATGCAGCGGGTATCCACGAACCACGAGCCAGCGGCGTTGCCCGGGTGCCGCTGGTCGAGTCGAGCCACACCGGAACGGTATCCAGCCGGCCCACACCTGCGGCCGGTTCACCGCGGGAGCGTCCACTGTGACCCCAGGCGCAACCGGGCGAGAACTGGCACACTGGCGTCGAGTCCCAAAGGCAGAGGAGACGATGGCATGAGCGTTTACAAGGTGATCGAGCTGATCGGCACCAGCGAGCAGTCGTGGGAAGACGCGGCGGTGAGCGCCATCACGCTGGCGCGGCAGAGCCTGCGCGACATCCGGGTCGCCGAGGTGATGGAGCAGGACATCGACCTGGCCGACGGCGACAAGGTGACCTACCGGACCAAGCTCCGGGTGTCGTTCAAGTACGAGGGTGGCCAGTAGCCCCAGCCCCTTCACCGGCGGTACGTCAGCGGCCTGAACGGTCAAGCGGCATCTGCGGCGTGGCCCCGACGTCGTAGACCAGCGAACCTCCGGCCACCCGCACCCCGGCTGTCGGGATGTGGGGAGTGAGGCGACCGTCGTGCATGAGGTGGATGACATCGACATCGTGTACGAGCGTGAGATGGTCGGCAACCAGGCGGCGATGACAACGCCACCAGACCGATTCGCTGCACATCACTGCCAGCGATTCGTCAGCGGCGAGGACCAACAGGTCCGTCACCCCCGCCAGGAAGTCCTCGGTTTCCATGTGGTCGGCATAGGCGCGGAACGCTTGGTTGCGTAATGCCACATGCTTCGACCCGCTGACGGGACGGCGGCGGCCGCCCAGCTGGGGCATCCACACGTAGCCAAGGCCTGCGCCCGGCACCCACCTCTCCATCTCCTCACGGCCGAACTGCGGGTTGTGGCGGCTGCCGGGGAAAGACCGCACGTCGACGACTCCGGCGATGCCGGTCCCGTGGAGCAGCGACGCGAACCCGCTGGCCGCGAGGGTTCCGTGCCCGACGGTGTGCAGCGTGGTCATGACCGCGGCTGGCGCAGACGAGCGCTCCGGCGGATGTCAGCCGCCCCCGGCCGGTGAAGTGACCGAGCTGCGGGGTCGATGATTCCGGGGGCCCCGACGCACTCCAAGATCACCCGTCGCTCAACCACTCGGCTGACCCGGATCGTCCGTCACCCCCACCGACCGGCTCGTGCCCCGGCGGGCGCCGCCGGGCTCGGAGCAGATCAGCGACGATGTCGGCGGCCAGGGTTTCGGGATCTTGGAACGGACCGAAGTGGCCGAGATGGTCGTAGGCCCGGAGCCGCGAACCGGGCAACCGGTCAGCGGCCACCTCGGCGTAGGTGGCGACTCCGCCTTCGGCATCGCGGAGACCGCGGGCGAAGGTGACGGGCGCGGTGATCGAGCTGAGCTGATCGGCTGAGGGCTTACCCGTGCTCTCGAAGGTAGCTGCCTCCCTCTCGGGCGTGCACTTCAAGGTCACCGTGGAGTCCTCGTGCGAGGTGAACCCGGCGTCCACGTACGCGGCCAGGGCGTCGGCCCGGAGCCCGTCGAGCGGGGGGCGGCTGGCGTAGCGGTACAGGGCTTCGGCCTTTGACCCGAAGCTCCGCCGGCGGCGGCGGGCGGATTCAGCCATGAAGTTCGGACCGTGTCCGGAGGCAGGCGGCTCGTTGCCGGGCCCACCGGGGTCGTTCGGCCCTGAGCCCGGCGGCAGGATGATCGGCTCGTAGAGGTACGCCGCCCGCAACAGCCCGGGACGGGCCAGCTCGGCCAGCATCAAACCGGCACCACCCATGGAGTGCCCGAAGGCAAAGACCGGGCCGCCGTGGCGCTCCTCCGCCAACGCGTCGGCAGCGGCCAGGACGTCTTCGCCCATGCCGGCCCAGTCGAAGTCACCGCCGGCCGGGCCGGTGGAGTCGCCGTGACCCCGGAAGTCCAGCGCCCATACGTGGAACGATTGGTTGAGGGCCGTCGCCAGCGGGCGGTACGCCCCTGCGCAGAACCCCGTGGCGTGGGCGATCAGCAGGACCGGTCCCCTGCCACCGAGGTCATGCAGCTCGAGCTGGACCGCGTCGGTGGATGGCACGCGCACCGCAGGTTCATAGCACCGGGGCACGGCCCACCTGCTCAGTAGATGAGCTGGATGCGGTCCGTCCGAGTTGCCATTCGGCCGGCGTGCGACTTGGATCGATGGTCGTGGCCACCTGGTTCACGGCCGACCTGCACTTCGGCCATGTCAACATCATCCGTTACTGCGACCGGCCCTTCGCCGACGTCGAGGAGATGGACTCCACCTTGATCTGGCGGTGGAACCAGACGGTCGGCGACGATGACACAGTCTGGGTCCTGGGCGACTTGGCCCTCGGTTCCATCAACCACGGCATGGCCATCATCGGCTCACTGCGGGGTCGCAAGCTGTTGCTGGCGGGCAACCACGACCGCTGCTGGTATGGGCACGGGCGCCGCGCCAAGGGTTGGACCGAGCGTTACCTGGACGCGGGGTTCGCCGAGGTGCACCAAGGCACCGTCCCCCTGGTGGTGGGCGGGACCGAGGTGGACGCCAACCACTTCCCGTACCGGGGGGACAGCCACGACCAGGACCGCTACTTGGAGCACCGCCCGGTCGACCACGGCGGCTGGTTGCTACATGGCCACGTGCACGAGAGCTGGGGACAGCAGGGACGGATGATCAACGTCGGCGTCGACGTGTGCGACTACCGGCCGATCAGCGAACAGGCTGTCGCCGACGTGATGGCCGCCGGCCCGGCCAACCGGCCGGTCCTCACTGCGACCCGTCGGGTCTGAAGCCGGCCGCGCTCAGTCCTGCCACAGCGCCGCCAATCGTTCCCGGGTGTCGGCGCGGGCGAGCCGCCGCTGGGTGGACTCGTAGGCTTGGTGGGCAATAACGCCACGCCGGGCCGCGTCCATGGCGTTGGGTCCCATAACCTCGGTGTCTTCGGGGGTCGGTTGGAAAGCCAGGACGGGCACCCCGCGGCGGCGCAGGCGTCGGGCTTCGGCGTCGAGCAGGGCCCTCGACCACCGCCGGGCGGCCTGGCCGGCCGACAGGCGCCCTACCCGACCGGTCACCGACATGGGCGCGCTCACCAGCACCAGGTCCAAGCCCTCGTTTTCGGCCAGCAACACGTCGGCGTTGGTAGGCGAGTGCACCCCACCGTCGACGTGATCCTCGCCGTTGATCGACACCGGCGCGAAGAACCCGGGTATGGCGCACGAGGCAGCCACCGCGTCAGCCAGCGGCGGCGCCACGCCCAACCCCCGGCCGTGCACGAACCGCCGGCCGTCGGCTTGACGAACGGTGCAGATCCAGAGCGGCTCCGGCGGCCAGGAATCGGGTAGCAGCGCCGAGATCGACTCGGTGATCACCGCGGTGCTGACCGTGCCACCGGGGATGAACCCGGCCAGAACCGCCCACGGTCGAGCGGCCAGCGGGCGGGCCGCAGCGCGGCCGAGGGTCGCGGCGATCTCGGCGGGACGGCGAGGACGGGGGGCCGAGTTCAGCCGCGGCGGCGGTCGCAGCGGTCCGACCCGAGCCATCAGCGCCGTACCTGCTGGCGACAACCGGCGATCTTCAGCCCGCGCCAGCAGGTCCGGCGCCCCCAATCCCGCCCGCAACGAGGTGGCGGCGATCGAACCGGCCGAGGTGCCCACCAGCACCGCGGCGCGGCGCGGATCCCAGCCGGTGGACTCCTGCAGCGCCGCCAGCACGCCGGCGTGGAAGGCGCCTCCCGCCACCCCGCCGGCGCCCAGCACCAAACCGACCCGTGGTGACGAAGGTGCAGACACTTCGCCAGTCTGGCCGTTCAAGATGGCGAGCACCTGCGGCGCCGGCTGGCCGGCGGCTCGCTGACGCTCGCGGCGCCGGCTCGGCGGGACCGCTCGACGCCCTTAGGTGGCGCGCCGTCACACCGAGACGTTACTGTCAGTAACATCCACTCATCACCGCATCGAGAGGAGCCATCGTGAGCAACGCAACCGCCACCCTGTCCCCAGCACCCGCCCGCACCGTCAAGACCCGCCGCCTGGAGCTCGACTACCGGACCGACGGTCTGCCCAAGCACTTCATGCGCGACGGCGACCTGGTCATGAGCCACATCGTCGCCACGCTCTCCGCCCTGTTCCCCGAGGGCGAGGACTTCTTCGTCCGCTCGGTCCGCAACTACCGGGACCAGATCACCGATCCTGAGCTCAAGAAGCAGGTGTCCGGCTTCATCGGCCAGGAGGCCAACCACGGGCGCGAGCACCGCCGCTTCAACGACCGGCTGCAGGAGCTGGGTTACCCGACCCACACCGTCGACCGGATGGTCGCCTGGGGGCTCGGTCTCGAGGAGCGCTGGCGGCCGGAGAAGGCGCGGCTGGCCGTGACCGCCGCCTTGGAGCACTACACCGCCACGTTGGCCGAGGTGCTGCTGACCGACCCTGAGGCCCAAGGCATGTTCGACTCCGATGAGGTACGGGAGTTGCTGTTGTGGCACGCGCTGGAGGAGAGCGAGCACAAGGCGGTGGCCTTCGACGTGTACCAGCACGTCTGCGGTGACGAGAAGCTGCGGAAGCGGATCATGAACCAGATCACGGTCGGGTTCCTGCTTTCCTCGATCGGCCACACCATCCACTCGTTGCTGCTCGATCCGGCGTCGCGCGACCTGCCCCGCCTGTGGCGCAGCTTGAAGCGGCTGCCGGACTCCCCGTGGTTGAAGAAGTCGGTGCGTCGCAAGATCCGCGACTACAACCGCACCGGCTTCCACCCCGACGATCACGACAACACCGAGCTCACCGAAGCGTGGCGCCAGAAGTTGTTCGGTCCCGACGGCCTGCTGGCCGACAAGGTCAAGGGTGGCGCAGCGGCCGCCTGACCTGTGCGGGACCGAAGCCGGAGGGTCGCTACCGTTCGGAGGCACGCGATCCCAGGAGGCCGCCGTGGCTGACCAGAGCATGTCCGACTTCAACCGTCAGATAATCGATGAGTTCCGCGCCAACAACGGCAAGGTGGGCGGTCCCTTCGAGGGTGCGAACATGGTCCTGCTCCACACCACCGGCGCCAAGAGCGGCCAACCCAGGGTCAACCCGGTCGTCTACCGACCGGTCGGTGACGACCTGGCCGTCTTCGCCTCCGCCGCCGGCGCCCACTCCCATCCGGCCTGGTTCCACAACCTCAAGGCCGATCCTGAGGTCACCATCGAGCTCGGCGGCGAGACCCTCACTGCCGTTGCCCGCGAGGCCACCGGCGCCGAGCGCGACGAGATCTGGGAAGCGCAGAAGGCCGACGCCCCAGGCTTCGCCGAGTATGAAGCCAAGACCGACCGCACCATCCCGGTGGTCCTGCTCACGCCTTCACGCTGACCGTCGCCCTTCGCAGGTTGCGGACATCACGCTAGCATTCTGCGAATGAAGAGCCTGTACCTGCGGAACGTTTCCGACGAGACCGGCGAACGCCTGGCTCGCCTCGCAGCCCGGGAGGGGATGTCGGTTTCGGCTTTCGCGGTGCGCGAGCTGTCGGAGATCGCCCGCCGCGCCGACAACCCGGCATTGCTCTCCCGCTTACCCGATCTCGACGCGAAGGGCGCCGACGTGGTCGCCGACCTTCATGCGGGGCGCACAGGTCGGTGATCGTCGTCGATGCGTCCTGCGCCGTCCTCGGGCTGCTCAACGACGGCCAGGCTCGACGAAGACTCTCCGACGGAGCGGTGGCAGTGCCACACCTGATAGATGCCGAGGTGGCCCACGCCCTTCGTGGCCAGGTCCGGCGGGGTTCGATCACCCCCGGCGATGGTCACCAGGCGCTCAGCCATTGGGCCCGGCTAGCGGTACAGCGATTCGCGCTGGTGTGGCTGCTCGACCGGATGTGGGAGCTGCGGGAGAACCTGTCGGCCTACGACGCCGCCTACGTGTCCCTGGCCGAGTCAATGGATTGCGAGCTGGTCACCGCCGACGCCAGGATCAGTCGTGCCCCAGGCCCGACTTGCTCCATCACCATCGTCCGGCGGTGATCCCCGAACCTTGGGAGGGTCGCACCCCTACGATCGATACCAACCAGACCGAATCGGGGAGCACCGTGAGCGAGACGACCACATCGTTGGGGAAGATCCGGGGTACCGACTCCGGAGGCATCGAGCGCTACTGGGGCATCCGTTTCGCCGAACCACCGGTGGGTGAGCGCCGCTTCGCTCCCACGGTCCGCAGCGGCGGATGGGACGGCACGTACGACGCCACCGCCTACGCCAACCGGGCCATTCAGCCGCCGATGGCCGAGATCTTCGGGCCGCCGGGCCCGGGCCTGCCCGACGAGGACTGCCTGTTCCTCAACGTGTTCACGCCGGCCGCCGACGATGCCGCCCGCCCGGTGATGGTGTGGGTCCACGGCGGCAGCTACACCACCGGGTCGGGCAACGACTACGACGCCTCGGTTCTGGCCCGGCAGGGCGACGTGGTGGTGGTCACCGTCAACTACCGGCTCGGCGTGTTCGGCTTCCTCGATCTCTCCTCCCTGGGTGAGCAGTTCGCCGGCTCGGCCAGCAACGGCTTCCGTGACCAGATCGCCGCCCTCGAATGGGTGCACGATCACATCGCCGACTTCGGCGGAGACCCCAGCAACGTGACCATCTTCGGTGAGTCGGCTGGCGCCGGTTCCGTGCTGGCGTTGCTGGCCTCGCCGTCAGCCGAAGGACTGTTCCACAAGGTGATCGCCCACAGTCCCGGTGGCGTAAACACCGCACCGGTCGACTTCCTGTCCCCCCTCACCGCCAAGCTCGACGACCGGGGCGACGGCTCGGTGATCGACCGCCTGCGGGCTCTCACCGCCGAGAAGCTGCTCGAGCTCCAGTTGGCGGTGGCCTTCAACGGCGGCGATATCGACGGGGTCGTGGTGACCCGCCACCCCACGGTTGCGGCCGGCGAACGGGGTATACCGCTGATCGTGGGCAGCAACGCCGATGAGGGGACGCTCTTCTCGTCGGCCCTCGCCGCCATGCCCGAGGTGTTCAAGCTGGTCAGCCGGATGGTGGCGGGACAGGTCGTGCGCGGCGCCGATCCCGCCGCCCTCCTGCAAGCGCTGCGAGATGCGTACCCCCAGGACTCAGATGTCCAGATCTACGAAAAGGTGTGGGTCGACCTGTTCCGCCGAGCCGCCGTAGAGACGGCGGCGGCGGCGACTGACAGCGGCGCCGGCGGCTGGCTGTACCGGTTCGACGTGCCGACATCGATCGTGGGCGGGAAGCTGGGCGCGACCCACGCCTGCGAGATCGCCTTCACCTTCAACTGGTTCGACGCCGGCGGCGCCGGTCTGGTCATGCACGAGCGATCCGAAGAGAACATCCAGCTGGCTCGCCGCTGGAGCGCCACAGTGGCAGCCTTCGCCCGCGCCGGTGACCCCAACGGCGCCGGCCTACCGGACTGGCCGCAGTACTCCTCCGATGATCGCCGGTGCCTCATCCTGGACAGCGAATGCCGGGTCGAGACGGACCCCGACGCCGAGCATCGCAAGATCTGGGACGACGCTTCCTAGGATCGGCGCGGATAGGTGGCCTCGGTCGCGTGGCACCCTTCTTTCGCCAGGCTTCGCCTGACGAACGGACACGTGCTTGTCTGGTCGCCTCGCCTATCGGCTCGGCTCCTAGGATCTGCGCGGTGATCGAACAACTGCCCTTCGGGCGCACTGGCCACCAGAGCACACGTGTCATCTTCGGGGCCGCGGCCTTGGGTGTCATGCGCCAGGAGCGCGCTGACGAGCTGCTGACCGTGCTGCTCGAGCACGGCGTCAACCACATCGACACCGCCGCCGGGTACGGCGAATCGGAGCTGCGCATCGCCCCGTGGATGCGCACCCACCGACAGCGCTTCTTCCTCGCCACCAAGACCGCCGAGCGCACCGCCGACGGGGCTCGGGCTGGGCTGGAACGTTCGCTCGAACGGCTCGGAGTGAACTCGGTTGACCTGATCCAGCTGCACAACTTGGTCGAGCCCGACGAGTGGGAGATCGCCCACGGCCCCGGCGGCGCGGTGCAGGGCCTGGTGCGGGCGCGCGATGAAGGCCTGGTGCGGTTCATCGGGTTCACCGGTCACGGCACCCGCATCGCCGAGATGCACCGGCGCGGCCTCGAGCGCTTCGATGCCGATTCGGTGCTTCTGCCGTACAACTTCACGCTGCTGCGCGACGACGTCTACCGGCACGATGTCGAGGAACTGTTGGAGCTGTGCGAGGCGCGCCAGGTGGCGGTCCAGACCATCAAGTCGGTGGCGCGCCGCCGCTGGCCCGACGGCTCCGGTCCCCGCTTCAGCTGGTACGAACCGTTGACCGACCCCGAAGCGGTCGGCCGAGCCGTCCGCTTCGTCCTCGGCCGCCCCGGCCTGTTCCTCAACACCTCCAGCGACGCCCGGCTGCTACGAACCACCCTCGAAGCCGCCGCCCGCGGCGGTCCAGCACCGACCGACGCCGAGATGGCCGCCGACGCTGACGCTTACGATGTCACTCCCCTCTTCGACGGCGGCGAGCTCGAACGCATCTAAGTTCACGCGTCCCCGGTGCGGGCGGCGCCGCCGCTCCGGTTGATCCGGTAGAGCACGTGGGGCTGGATCGGGCTTCCGTCGGGAACGCCGGGATGCAGGAAATCATCGGCGAGGTCGCGGGACATCCCGATGCGCTGCATCACCCGCCGCGAGCGGTCGTTGACGGCGGCGGTCATCGAGACGATTTCGCCCAGGCCGGCGGTGTCAAAGCCGTAAGCGAGCGCCGCTCGCGCCGCTTCTGAGGCGTACCCGTGACCCCAGGCGGAACGGGCCAGGCGCCAGCCCACCTCCACCGCCGGCGTGAAGTGCGCCGGAAACGTCTGCAGCAGCAGGCCGGTGAAACCGATGAAGTCGCCGCTCGTCTTGACTTCGACCGCCCAGAGCCCGTAGCCGGACTTGTCGAACGCCGCTTCGATCCGGGCGACGAAGGCATCGCTCTCGGCCCGGCTCAAGCGAGCCGGGAAGTGCTCCATCACCTCGGGGTCAGCGTTCAAAGCCGCAAACGGCGCCAGATCGTCGGGCCGCCAACGGCGAAGGAGAAGTCGGTCGGTTTCCAGCATCACGATCGACCGAGATGGTGCCACCTCGACCCGGGAGGTCCGGGGGTCCGGTGGGGGACGCGAGGCTGGGCCGGTGAGCACCGCCGGCTGGCTTCTCGTGGCTCTGGTGGGCGTAGGCCTCATCGTGTGGGGGGCGGAAAGGTTCGCCGAACACCTGGCGGCCGCCTCGGTGCGGCTAGGGGTGAGTTCCTTCGCGTTGGCGCTGCTCCTCGCCGGCGCCGAGCCCGAGGAGCTGGCCACCGGCGACCGCATCGCTCCGGGGTGTGCCGGCCATCGCCTTTGGTGACGTCATCGGCGCCAATGTGGCCATCTGCCTGGTCGCCATCGGGGTGGGGGCGTTGGTCGCACCGCTGCCCTTCGGTCGCCGGGTTCGCCGCTACGCCTTCGCCGGCCTACCGCTGGGAGCTTTGGCGGCCTGGACCTCCTGGGACGGCCACGTCGGCCGGGCCGAGGCTCTTGTCCTGGTGACCGCCTACGCCGGGTTCGTGGCCACCATCTGGGTCATCGAGCGCCATCCTCCGACCCTGGGCGAGTCATCCGAGCTGGCCGAGGCGTCCAGCCACGATCCACCGGGTCGGGTCGGGAGTGACCTGCTGCTGCTACTCGCCGGTGTGGTGGCCATGGCCGTGGGCGCCTATGCTCTGGTGGAGGGCATCCGCCGCCTGTCCGGTGTCGAGACCACCCAGACCAAGCTCGGTCTGACCGTCGTCGGGTTCGCCACCGCCTTCGAATTGGTCGTCCTGGCCTGGTCCTCGGCCCGGCGAGGCATCACCGAAGCCGTAGTCGCCGCCGTCGTGGGCTCCTTCGCCTACAACGCCACCATGACCCTCGGAGGGGCGGCCCTCGCCCGCCCCCTCCGCATCGCCGACGCCTCGAGCTTGCATGTCGGATGGATCGCCATGGTCGCCGCCCTGGGCGCCGTGCTGATCGCCTCGGTCGGTGGACACATCACCCGGCGCCGAGCGCTCGCACTCGTCGCCCTCTACCCAGCGTTCATCATGATCGTCGTGGTCGCGCCGTGATTCGGCTCGGCTTGGATCGCCACACCGAGCGGCACTTGCGGCATAGACGGGGAGCTCTTTGGACTTTCAGCGACGGGATGTAAGGGTTCGATCGTGACGGAGAGGGCATCGCTCCACTTGGGTACAGCGGATGAGGGAACGCCGCACCAAGCTGAGCGGGCGGTCGAGATTGGCGACGAGGGAGTGGGACGAGGGAGTGGAGCGTGAATCACCCACGCGGCCGTTTGGGAGCTCCGCCACTCGTCTCTTTTGGGTCTCGATTGTGGTGGCGGTTACGCCGATTGTCGTGGCCGCTGTACGCGGCTGCTTTCAGGATTGGAACCCCGTCAGCGACAACGGTCTGGTAGCGGTCCGCAGTTTCGATGTGTTGACCACGCACCCTCCTCTGCTCGGACTGTGGTCGTCGGCGTCGATCTGGTCGAAGGTTCAGTTCAATCTGCCAGGACCTCTTGAGTTCCAGTTGCTCGCCGTCCCGGTGCACGTGCTGGGCCATCGAGTCGGTACGGCAATCGGCATGGGGACGGTGAATGTGGTGGCCGTCGTTGGAACGGCCGTGCTGGCCCGTCGGCGGGGCGGGCCGCTATTGGCTGTGGGGGCACTGCTGTTCGTGGTGTCCCTCGAGTGGTCGATGGGCAGCGAACTCCTGTACGACCCTTGGCCGATCAACTCGGCGCCGTTCATCTTCGTGCTGTTCCTGTTCGCGGGCTGGTCCGTCGCTGACGGCGACTTGGTGGCCCTCCCGGTCTTGGCGTTCGCCGCCAGCTACCTGGTTCAGACCCACCTGAGCTACGTGATCCTCGTCCCGGTCGTCGGAGCCGTCGCCGTCGCCGGGTTCACGATGTTCTTGCGCAGCCGGCGTCGCTCTGATCCCGACGGCTGGCCCAGACTGAAGCGCAGAGCACTGATTTGGCTCTCGGTGAGCGCGCTCTTCACGCTCGTCCTGTGGGCGCCTCCGATCTATCAACAGTTCACCCACCACCCCGGCAACCTCACCCAACTGGTCAAGGCCTCGAGCGCCAAACCACCAATTCCGTCCGACGTACAAGCGGCGGTCAAGGTCGTGGGTTCCACCGTCGCCTTGCCACCATGGTGGTTACCACCGTCCTATGGATCGCCGAGCTTTGACCTCGCCGGCAACGGTCGACCACTCCTCCTCGCCGCAGCAGGCATCGCCCTGTTGGCGGCTGCCGGCACCGTGCTGGCCCGCCGTGCCATCCGGCTAGGCGATCGCACGTCGACTGCGGTGCTCGCCGTGGCAGGGGGCGCCCTGCTGGCCGGCCTTGTCACCGTGTACAAGTCACCATCGCCCGTCGGTTACCACCAGAACTACCTGCGATGGCTGTGGGCGACGTCGATGTTTGGCTGGTTCGCCCTCGCCACCGCAGCCGTGAGGCTCACCACCCACTCGCTCCTTCCTCAGCGGCGACGCCGGCTCGCCCTCGGTCTCCTCTCCGCGGTCATCGTCACTTGCGTCCTCGCACTTCCCAAGGTCGACAACGGGGTGTTGCCACAGCTTGCCGGCCCGATCGCCGATGATCTCGCCGAGCATGCCTTACCGCAGCTCCACGGCACGTCGCCGGTCTTGGTCCAGCTTCACTCCATCGGGCTGGCAGGGGACGTAGGACCATTGATTCTTGTCCAGCTTCAGCGTCACGGCATCGATTTCGTGCTCGACGACGCAACCTTGGTCCGGCAACTCGGTGATGCTCGCCGTTGGAATGGACACAATGCGAAGCTCACGCTGCGAGTGGGTCTTGACCAGTCACCTCCGCCAGGATTCCGCCGTATAGCCGCCTATTACGGCCTGTCACGTTCCGAACAGGTAGAGCTCAAACGCCTGAACACTGAGATTCGCCAATGGTTGATCGCGACCGGTGGGCCGCGGTTGTCACCTGTCGGTCGACGGTTGGTGGCCGGAAGCCGTCTGCGTGCTCTTTTCTTCGACCACCTGAGATCGCTCGCCGGTCGTCCTGACGCCCTCATGGCTGACGACGGGTTTCAGGCCGTTCTCGCTGAACCTGTCACCGATCACGGTGAGCGCCGCTTGTTTCTTCGCGCCGATCCGTTGGGCGAGCAAAAGGTCACACGCTGGGCTGAGCTCACCCGCTGGGCCGCGCCCAAGAAGAGGATCGTGCGGGTAGCGATCGACGTAGCACCCATCCCATCACCTGGGCGATAGCGCACCGGCTCAGGCCTCTCGTCACGGGATCTTGGGTTGCCGAGACCGTGTCCGAGGGACGCCAGTCGACTTTCCCGCACCAGCACTCGTAGGCGTCTACGTGTGGCGATCAACTTCTCCCACTGAAGTCCGCGGCCGGCCGGAGGCAGCCTGACTCGATCCGACTCCCCCGGTCTCAAGTGGCCACTCGACAACAAATCCCCGCGTGTAGCACAGCCGTAATACACTCACCGCAAATGAGCACCACGACGGTCCGGCTGGACCAAGAAGACGAGGCCCTCCTCGACATGCTGGCGCCGGAGTACGGCGGACGTTCCAGCGTCATCCGCCAAGCCCTGCGCAACCTGGCGGCAGACCGTCAAAGGCAAGACGCCCTGGGCTCTTTCCTAGCGACGTGGGACGCCGAAGCAGGTCCGATCAACGACCATGAGATCGCCGCCATGGCCGACCGATTCGGACTTTGATCCTCGACGCCGGCTTCCTCATTTCCATCGACCGCAGCGAACGATCCGCCCCACACGTTCCTGGCCGCTGCCGATCGATCGGGAACCGCGTTGCACTCGACGCACCCCGTCGTGGCCCAGGTGTGGCGAGACGGATCCCGCCAGGCTCGGCTCTCGGGATTCCTGAATACGATCACCATCCACCCCGCTCGATGACGGGCGCACGGTGGGCCGTCTTCTCGCTCAGACCAGGACCTCAGACGTGGTCGATGCCCACCTGGCAATCTGCGCGGCCCGGCTCGGTCACGACGTCCTCACCAACGACTTCGAGGACCTCACCAGGCTCACCACGGTTCTCGGTCCAGCAGCCCCCATCGTCCGCTCCTGGCCGTAAGCAACCGGGCCATCCAGCGGGTACCAACGCTCGTGCGCAGGGGCCGGTGACTGCCGGGGAGCCTGGCAGCGGTGGGCGAGGATTCGCCTGATAGACGGCCTGCGGTCTACCACCCATAGCCCAACAGCACGCGGTGGTCGCCAACTGCTCGCGGCGGAAGTCGAACGCGTCTGACACGTACGACCTGACAGGGTCGCAGGGTCATGCCAGCAGCGGGGACGACCTCGACAACTCGACCCATCTCTTCACCAACGAGGTGACCATCTCCCGGTTCGTGGGCAGCCGAGAGCGACCTGTCCGCCGACGACAAAATTGGGTGAGCACCATCGGTAGGGACTGCCGTTTCCGGAGGTTGGCGGGATCGGGTCGAGTGCTTCGAGCCGGCTGCCATCCCACTGGAATGGTGCAACGCCGCACCGAAGCGTGGCAGACCGAGCGCAGCCATTGGGTCGGCCGGGATCTGTCCGACGTGGACTACGTGTACTGGTGGGCCGACGGCGTGCACTTCAACATCCGGTTGGAAGACGACCGGTTGTGTTGCCTGGTCATCGTCGGGGTCCGTCCCGACGGCACCAAAGAACTGGTCGCCCTCGCTGACGGGTACCGCGAATCGACCGAGTCATGGGCTGAGGTGCTGCGCAGCGTCCGCGACCCGCGGCCTCCCCGCCCCCGTGTTGGCCGTCGATGATGGCGCCCTGGGGTTCTGGGGGGCGCTGCGCGATGTGTTCCCCGCCACCCGCGAGCAACGCTGCTGGTCCACAAGACCGCCAACTGCCTGAACGCCCTACCCACCCGGCTCCACGGTGACGCAAGACCGCCATCGCCGCCATCTACAACGCCGACACACGCACCGACGCACTCACCGCGGTGAAGACCTTCGCCGACGGCAAACTCCAAGAAAGGAACCCCACCACCAACGAGACCGGGTCCGTCGCCGCCTGACCAAGAAGTTGCTCTGCTCACCGGTGCCGCAGAAACGGTGGCCGACCTCGTGTTCGGCTCCGTGGCCGAGTAGCTCCGCCGCTTGTGACCCCACTGTGACCCGGCATGGACTTGAATGCATTCCGCTCGGAGTCAAATCGCCCTTAGCTGGACTTTTACTCGCCCGGAGTGGTGTCGGAGGGGCGACCCGACTGTGCTCCCAGCGGGACCGGTGACCGGCTCGCTCCTCGTCGCCGTCGCCTGACACCTGACGGCTGGGTGTTCAGGCCCCGTCTGAGCCGCGCGCAAGGTGCTCTTGGAGTCGACGAACAGCAGCTACCAGCGGGGGAAGATCCTGCTCCACCGTGGCGGACAAGATGGTGTGCGCCGTGTCGAAGTACCGGTGTGTCAGGTGGTCGCGCAGGCGCGCCACGTCGCTCCACGGGACGTCCGGTTCGCCGGCGATTAGCTCCGGGTCGATGTCCTTGACCGCCTCGCCGATCTCGATCAACCGCACCCGCACAGCGTCGAAGACCAAGTCGTCGTCGAGACTTCCCCGTGCGAGGTGCGACTCGATGGCTGCGGCGGCCACTGCGACGTCATTCAGGCGTTGGGCATCGCTCCTCACAACGGGATCGCCTCCTGAAGAGCCTTCGGCTCGAGACCAGCCTTCAATCCCGACGCCGGAACCACGTCGATGGACCGACCGAGCAGCTCCTCGAGCTCCCGGGTGAGACCGGCCAACTCCACGAGCCCGACATGCGGCGCAAGGTCCACCAGCAGATCGATGTCGCTCGCCTCGGTGTCGTCGCCCCGAGCGACGCTGCCGAACACCCGCAAGTTGGACGCACCCCGCCGGCTGGCCACGTCGATCACCGCTCGCCGCTTGCGACGAAGACGACGCCCCATCGCCGTGTCGGGAAGACCACGGACACCGCCATCGCCGGCGACAACGTCTACCTGCAACCGTTGGCCGGTCGCCTCCACAAGCTTCGCCAACATCGGCAGTCCGGGTTCACGATGACCTCGCTCGTACGCGCTCACCACCGGCTGCGACACGTGAGCGCGTCGCGCCAACTCCGACTGCGACATGCCCACCTTGCGGCGTGCGTCTCGAATCACGGTCCCAGCCGGACGGTTCATTCCAGCAGCCTATACCGCATCGCCTATACCGGCGTCCAGTACAGTGACTTCGATCAGCCTCGCTCACCCAGGACCGGCAGAGACTGGACTCAGGGTCGTTCATCATTGTGAGGGTGAGCCCATGGTTGATGGAGACTCGGCGTGGTGCGGACTGGACGCATGGCTCGGGGAGCTCTTCGACGCCAGACCACATCCAACAAACCTGTGATGCTCGCCGGCGTCTCGGCCCCATCCCCCGAGATCGAGCACCGGAACCAGAGCATCCGAGAAGCGATCGAGGAGTGCGACCACCAGCTCGACCACTACCGGGCATTACTCGACGCTGGCGGTGCCCCCGGCTCGGTCATCGCCTGGATCGCCGACACAGCGCACTCAACGGCTGCGCAACTCGAACGATCCACCAGCCGGCGGCAAGCTCACGCCCAGTCAGGTCCGCGTGCTCATCGACGGCATGCGCAACATCATCGACGTGCTCGCTGGCGCTGATCCCGCCGATAAGGCCCAGCTGTACGGCGAACTCGGGGTCAAGCTGCGCTACGAGCCATCAGGGAAGGTCTCCGTAGAGGCCTTAGCGGATGGGCGTAAGTTCGTGTCGGAGGGGCGACTAGTACCCGAACCCCACGCGCTCCGATCGCCGGCCGATTCGTCACTGCGGCGTGAAAGGGAGGCACTCGGTCGCTTCTGGTAGTCGACCGGTGTCCTCGTCGCTGCCGACGTCGGTGGCGTCGATGCAGTAGCAGGCACGGCCGCCGGAGCCGACCTCGAACTCCGGTGCTTGCGTCGATCAATCTCCTCTCCGACCGCTCGCTCGTCAGGGTTGTCGGCTCGGGCGCGCAGACTCGCGTCGATGTCGAAGCCAAGCGGAGCGTGGTGCTCGTCATGCTCGCCGGCCTCGATGGCAGCATGAGCGCGATGCCGTCATCTCTTCGAGCCGACGACCGTTGAGCTGCCTGCGAGGAAGACGTGAGCGCTTGCACTCATCAATCGTCGCGTTCGAGCAGGCGCTCGAGTTCGGGGAGCGCGTCGCGGTCCTTGTCGCGTCCGGCGAAGCGCTTCGACTCCACGATGTCTCGAAGGGAGGCGACCCGAACGGTCACGCCGGTCACGACCGTCTCGTTGGCGCGGTCGACCAGATCGGCGAACTTCCGTCGCTCGCCCCGCTCTCCGCGGATCGTGGCGAGGACGTCAATGTCGCCGGCATCGGTGCGCCAGGTCGTCACCTCGGTTGCGGCGAGCGAATGACCGTCGATGACGACCGGCAGCGCCCGGGCCTCCTCGTCGGAGAGCCCGCCGACCCTCAGAAACGCGCCGAGGTCACGTAACGCAACAGCCAGCCGGGCGAGGTTCTCCGCGTCGGTGCGGGGCAGGACATCGATGTCCTGAGTGACGCGCTCCGCGCCGTAGAGGGTTGCTCCGAGGCCGCCAATCAGGAGGTACGAAACGCCACGTCGGTCGAGGGTCCCGACGATTCGCTTCACGTCGAGAGCGGGGCCGTCAGGCCCTAGACCCGGCGCGCTGTTCACGCAACTCCTCGAAGAACGCGGTTACGGCCTGTGCCGAGTCCAGCCGGCGGCCATCCTTCGTGACGGACACCTCGTCGGGCGTGGCTGGTGGGGCGCCGTCGAGGATCCGGGCGAGGTCCGCTTCGTCGTAGTGGCTCTTGAGCCGTGGCACGACTTCAGCGTACCGCTGGCGCGGTGCCGACTCCCTGACCATTGGGCAGGTCTGGCTTGTTGTCGGCGCATTGCCATCCGCCGAGGACTCGGCCAGCCTGCGCCGGTCGATCCGCTTCGGCGTGCTTCTGCGTCCAACACTCGCCGCGCTCGGCGGACGGCGATCGAGGCCCGAAGCCTGTGCGAGGCGCGACGCCGGCTTCGGAAGATCAGGCAGGCATCCTCCCGAGCGGCGCTCTACTCAAGCCATCCGGCGAACGCACCCGAGCACGAACCGATGCACTCGCGAACAGATTTGGGAACAGTTGTTCGGTGTCGGAGGGGGGACTTGAACCCCCACGCCCTTTCGGGCACTAGCCCCTCAAGCTAGCGCGTCTGCCAATTCCGCCACTCCGACGTGGCTGCTGGGTGGGCCCAGCGGGCGGCCAGCGTAGCGCGGGGCCTCAACTGGGCCGCAGCTCCTATCGGGGACTTAGGCGCCGTAGGTCGACAGCAACAGGCCCAAGCCGATGGTGGTGAAGGCGAAGACGATGGCGGCCACCAGGGTGAGGCGGTCGAGGTTCTTCTCCATCACGGTCGACCCCTGTGCGGCGGCACCCATGCCGCCGCCGAACATGTCCGAAAGGCCGCCGCCCTTGCCGCTGTGCAGCAGCACCAGCACCAGCATGATCCCGGACACGATCACGTGGACGACGACGACAGCGATGGTCAACACGAGGTTCAACGTTAGACGACGGACTCCAGCGGCCCCACCCAGCTCCGGCGAGCCAGCGCCCGTCAGGTCAGGCGGTAGCGGATGATCTTGGCGAACTCGTCGGCCTCGAGGCTGGCGCCACCGACCAGGGCGCCGTCGATGTCTGGGGAGTCCATCAGCTCCTTGGCGTTGTCGGGCTTCACCGACCCGCCGTACTGGATGCGCACATGGGCGGCGGCGTCGGTGCCGGCCACCTCCTCCACCACCGAGCGAACCAGGCTGCACACGGCTTGGGCATCGCCAGCCGAGGCGGTGCGGCCGGTGCCGATGGCCCAGATGGGCTCGTAGGCGATGACCAACCCTCCGATCTGCTGGGGTGAAACTCCAGCCAGGCCCTGGCGCACCTGGCCGCTGACCTTGGTCGCGGTGCGGTCGTCCTCGCGCTCCTCCAGCGTCTCGCCGCAGCAGAGGATCGGGGTCATGCCGTGGCCCAGGATGGCCAGCACCTTGCGGTTCACGTCCTGGTCGGTCTCGCCGAACAATTGGCGGCGTTCGCTGTGGCCAGCGATCACGTAGTCGACGTTGAGCTTGGCCAGAAAGGCCGGGGACACCTCGCCGGTGAAGGCACCCTTGTCCTCCCAGTGGCAGTTCTGAGCGCCGAGGTGGATCTCCATCCTGTCGCTCTCGATCACCGTCTGTATCGATCGCAGGTCGGTGAAGGGCGGGTGAACCGACACCTCCACGGCGGCGGTGTCGGAGTCGTCGATGGCGTACGCCAACTTCTGGACCGTCTGGATGGCCTCGAAGTGGTTGTGGTGCATCTTCCAGTTGCCGCTGATGATCGGCTTGCGGTGCTCAGGCATTGGGTGCCTTTCTTAGGAGCCGAGCCGTTAGGCGAGGCGACCAGACAAGCACGTGCCCCTTCGCCAGGCGCAGCCTGGCGAAAGAATGGTGCGACACGACCGGGGTTACCTCACCGCACAGGTTCTTAGAGCCTCGAGGCCGGGCAGGTCGCCGCTTTCGAGCAGTTCCAGCGACGCGCCGCCGCCGGTGGAGATGTGGTCGATCTGATCGGCCAAACCGAATTGGGCCACCGCGGCGGCGCTGTCCCCGCCGCCCACCACCGTGAAGCCCCGTGATTCGGCAACCGCTTGGGCGACGGTCCGGGTGCCGGCTTCGAAGCGGGGATCCTCGAACACACCCATGGGGCCGTTCCAGAAGATGGTGCGGGCGTCAGCGATGACGTCGGAGAACTGGGCGGCGGTGCCGGGGCCGATGTCGAGTCCCATCCAGCCGTCGGGCACCGATGTGCCCATTTGGCGCACCTCCCCCCCGGTTGACGGGTCACCGATCTTGCCGCCCGGGCCCAGCGCGGTCACGTCGGACGGCAGGTGGATGGGCGTGTCCGAGTCGAGCAAATCCCGGCAGGCGCCGACCTGATCGGCTTCGAGCAGGGAGTCACCAGTGCGGTTGCCCTGGGCGGCGAGGAAGGTGAAGCACATGCCGCCACCGATCACCAGCCCGTCCACCACGTCGAGCAGGGCCCGGATGACACCCAACTTGTCGCTGACCTTGGCCCCGCCCAGGATGGCGATGAACGGGCGTTGGGGCTGGTTGCGAAGCCCGAGCAGCACGTCGACCTCCTTGGCCAGGAGCCGGCCGGCGGCGGAGGGCAGGGTTCGGGGCGGCCCGACGATGGAGGCGTGGGCGCGGTGCGAGGCGCCAAAGGCGTCGTTCACGTAGGCATCGACACCCTGGACCAGCTTGGCCACAAACGCCGGGTCGTCAGCGGTCTCGCCGGGATCGAACCGCAGGTTCTCGAGTAGCTCAACACCCGGCGCCAACTCGGCCAGGCGCCGGCGCACCGGTTCCATGGAGAAGGCCGGGTCGGGATGGCCCTTGGGCCGGCCCAGGTGGCTGCAAGCAGTGACCCGAGCGCCCCGCTCCTCGAGCCAGGCCAGGGTGGGCAGAGCGGCGCGGATGCGCAGGTCGTCGACGATCTCGCCGTCGCGCAACGGCACGTTGAAGTCGGTGCGGACCAGGACGTGCTGGCCGTCGAGGTCGCCTAGATCTTCGAGTTGTGGGAGTTCGGTCGCCACGCCCGGCCCCTCAAGAAGCCGCGGCCCCCACCACCTTGACCAGGTCGACCAGCCGGTTGGAGTAACCCCACTCGTTGTCGTACCAGCCGAGCACCTTGACCAGGTTGCCCATGGCCATGGTGAGCCCGGAGTCGAAGGTGCAGCTGGCCGGCGATCCGACTATGTCGGTGGAGACCAGCGGCGCCTCGGAGTATTCGACCACCGCGGCCAAAGGACCGTCGGACGCAGCTGACTTGAACGCCTCGTTCACCTGGTCGACGGTGACGTCCTGGCCGAGCACGGCGACGATGTCGGTGATCGACCCGTCAGGCACCGGCACCCGCAGGGAGGTGCCGTCGAGCTTGCCTTGCATGGACTGGAGGACAAGGCCGGTAGCCCTGGCCGCCCCGGTGGAGGTCGGGATGATGTTGATGGCTGCGCTACGGGCCCGGCGGGCGTCGCTGTGTGGGCCGTCCACCAGGTTCTGGTCGCCGGTGAAGGCGTGCACGGTGGTCATGAGGCCCTTCTCCACGCCGAAGGCATCGTCAAGCACCTTGATCATCGGCACGAAGCAGTTGGTGGTGCAGGAGGCGTTGGACACGACCTTGTGGGCCTCGGGATCGAACGTGTCGTCGTTGACGCCGACCACAAAGGTGGCGTCGGCACCCTTGGCGGGCGCGCTGATGATCACGTACGGGGCACCGGCCTGCAGGTGGGCCGCGGCCTTGTCCCGTTCGGTGAAGAAACCGGTGGATTCGACCACCAGGTCCACACCGAGGTCCCCCCACGGCAGCTTGGCCGGGTCGCGCTCGGCCAGGATCTGGATCTTGCGGCCGCCTACCTCGATGCCGTCGCTGGTGACGTTGACGGAGCTGGGGAGCTTGCCCATCACCGAGTCGAACTGGAGGAGGTGGGCCATCTGGTCGACCGAGCCGAGGTCGTTGGCGGCGACCAGCTCGATGTCGGCGCCGCTGCTGTCCATGGCCCGGAAGAAGTTCCGCCCGATCCGCCCGAACCCGTTGATGCCGACTCGAATGGTCATGGTTGCAGTGTGGCTCCCTTGTCGATGGGGGAAGGGACCGGCCCCCTCCCGCGGCGCCTATCCGAACAGATCGCCCCGCACGACGCCAGTTTGGAAGCAGGTGAGGAGGGCCTCGGCCAGCATGGCCGGGTCATGGGATAGACCGCCGGGGGTGGCCACCACCATGTCGACCACGCCGACCGGGGCCACCGACGACTGGTCCGGGCACCCGTCCAGGGAGCCCGGGTTGCAGATCATGACGTCGACCGGCACGCCGTGGCGCTGCAGGGCTCGAAGGTGGTCAGCGGCGCTGTGGCCGAGGCTCTCGGGGACCTGAGGGCCGAGGTTGCAGACGTACACCTTCTGGGCGCCGGCGGCGGCGAGCGCCTGGCGCACGCCGGGAACGGTGGCGGCGGCCAGCACCGACGTGTACAGCGAGCCCGGCCCGAGGACCACCTGGTCGGCGGCGTCGATGGCCTCGAGAACCGCGGGGGGGACGTCAGGATCGTGCGGTTGCAGGGTGAGCGAGCGGACCCCGCCGGCGTTCTGAACGGCGGTCTGGCCTTCGACGGACTCGCCGTCGGCGGCGCCGAGGGTGATGGCCTGGGTCGAGGCGGGCAGGACCCGGCCCTTGGCCCCGACCAGCCGCCCCAGCTCTTCGCAGGCGGCTACGAAGTCGCCTCCGGCCTCGGCCAGCCCCGCCAGCAGCACGTTGCCGACGGCGTGGCCGGCCAAGTCCCCCTCGTTGAAGCGGTGCTCCAGGGCGCGACCCAACGCCGAGTCGGGGTCGGCCAGCGCCGAGAGGCACCGGCGCAGGTCACCCGGCGGGGGAACTCCGAGCGAGTCCCTCAGCCGGCCGCTGGATCCACCGTCGTCGGCCACTGACACCACCGCGGTGACGCTGGGCGAGATGAGCGACGCCGCCCGCAAGGTGATAGCGAGGCCATGGCCGCCGCCGATGGCCACGATCCGGCCGATGTCGGCCCCGCCCGGTGCGCCCTGATCGCCATCGACGTCCACACCGAGCACGTTGGCGGCGGAGCTCGCCGGAGCAGTCATCGGGTGGTGTCGCGGTGGATGACGGTGGGCGTTGGGCCGATGCGGCCTAGGCGTCGGGCCATCTCCTCGGCGATGGCCACCGACCGGTGCCGGCCGCCGGTGCAACCAAAGGCGATGGTGAGGTACGCCTTTCCCTCCTCGACGTAGGCGGGCAGGAGCAGGTGCAACAGGTCTTCGAGGGCGTCAAGGAAAGGGCCGGTCACCTCCTGTCCGAGGACGTAGTCGCGCACCGGTTCGTCGAGGCCGGTGAGGGGTCGGAGCTCTTCGACCCAGTGCGGGTTCGGCAAGAACCGGCAGTCGAGGACCAGGTCGACGTCACGGGGCAGGCCATGCTTGAACCCGAACGACAGCATGGTGGTGACCATGCCCTGGTCTTGGGCCTCCGAGCCAAACAGGTCGACCAGCCGGTTGCGCAGCTCGTGGACGTTCAGGTCGCTGGTATCGATCACCAGATCGGCGTCGGCCCGTACCGCTTGGAGCAGGGACCGCTCGCTCTCGATGGCGTCGGCCAGGCTCTCGCCGGTGGCATGGGGGTGACGGCGGCGGGTGCTCTCGTAACGGCGGACCAGAGCCTCGGTGGAGGCGTCGAGGAACAGGGTGCGGACCTTGGCGCCGGTGTCGCGCAGCGACACGACCGGGTCCACCGCGTCGTCGGCCGCACCGGTCGAGCCCGAGCCCACTACCAGAGCGATGCGCTCAATGGTGCTGCCGGGGGCGCGGGCCAGGTCGACCACCTTGGAGATGAGCGGGGCGGGGAGGTTGTCGATGACGAACCAACCGAGGTCCTCGAGGTTGTCGGCGGCGGAGGACCGGCCGGCGCCGGACAGGCCGCTGATGACGACGAACTCGACCATGTTGCGGGTGGCCGCCCTCAGCGCATGGTGTGAGGGGAAGGCACGAGGCGGAGCTTACCGGCGGCCTATGACAACGATCTGTGGCTTGGCGCCTTCTCGCTGACGAGGAGCAGCAGGCGCGGGATGGTGGCGGCGGCCTGGTACTCAGGGGCTCGGGCGAGGAAGCCGGCCGGTGGCGGCGGCTCCTCGAACCGGCGCAACACCAGGCCGTGGTCGATCAGGGCGTTGAGATAGCGGTGCAAGGGACGGTGGATGAAAGGGATGAACACGCCGTGCTCGACCTCCTCGACCGTGGAGTCCTCGACCAGGTACGGGCCGATCCGCCAGTACTGCTCGGGCGGGTCGAGCAGGTGATCATCGATCCAGCCGCTGCTCGGCGTCTGCAGGAGCGGATGGTTCAAGAAGAAGACGAACCGGCCGCCCGGCCGCAAGATGCGGGCCACCTCGGCGATGGCAGTGTCGACGTCGCCGATGTGCTCGAACACCAGGCAGGCCACCGCTGCGTCGAAGCACCCGCCACGCACTGGCAGGGCCGCCGCTCCTGCTTGGGCGTAGGCCACTCCGCCCTGCCGGCGCGATGCTTCGGTGATCTGGGCACCCGTCGGGTCGACCCCCACCACCGTCTTCGCCCCAAGCCGGGCGGCCAGACGGGCCAACTGCCCTTCACCGGTCCCGATGTCCAACACCCGGCCGGCGCCGCGGAGCCACCGCTCGGCCAGTGGCAGGATCTGCTCGACGTACTCGGGGTCGGCGCCTTCGGTGAAGCCTTCCTGCCACCACCCGGCGTTGGTCTCCCACAGGTCCGGACGGGGATCGGCCACCCCGGTGACGCTACCGACGGGCAGGACTGCGACTAGAGACCTGGTGGATCTTGTCGTGCACGGCGTGTGCCACCTCGTCGGGCAGCCAGCTCAGCGCCTGCAGCTGCTCGAGCGACGCCTCCTTGACCTTGCCGATGCCTCCCAGCTCCTTCACCAGGCGCTTGGTGCGGGCCGGCCCCAGGCCGGGGATGCCGTCGAGCACCGATGACGTCATGCGCTTGCCTCGCAGTTGGCGGTGGTAGGTGATGGCGAAGCGGTGTGACTCGTCCCGGATGCGCTGGAGCATGTACAGCGCCTCGGTCTGGCGGGGCACGGTCATGGGGTCGCTCTGGCCGGGGACGTACACCTCTTCGAACCGCTTGGCCAGCGAGGCAACGGGGATCTCCTGGTCGAGGCCGAGGTCTTCGAGCACCCGGACGGCCACGTTGAGCTGCCCCTTGCCTCCGTCGACCAGCAGCAGCTGCGGCGGGTAGGCGAACTTGCCCCGCTCGGCCACGGGCTTGGCCCGCTCGTGCAAGTAGTTGGTGAAGCGGCGGGTGAGGACCTCCTCCATGGCCGCGAAGTCGTCGTTGCCGGGGACGTGGACCTTGAAGCGGCGGTACTCGCGCTTGTCGGGCAGGCCGTCGGTGAGCACGACCATGGAGCCGACGTAATCAGTGCCCTGCAAGTGGCTCATGTCGTAACACTCGATGCGCAGCGGCGGTTCGGGCAGCCCCAAGTGCTCCTGCAGCTCGTTCAGCGCCTTGGCCCGGCTGTTGTGATCGGCCGCCCGCTTGAGGCGGTGGCGGGTTAGCTCCTCACCGGCGTTGTGGGTGACGGTCTCCTGCAGGCGCCGCTTGTCGCCCCGCTGCGGCACCCTCACGGTCACGTTGGAGCCCCGCTGCTCGCCCAACCACCGTTCGTAGAGATCGGTGTCGTCGGGGTCGGTGGGCACCAGCACCTGCTTGGGGATGCCCATCGGGGGCGGGTCGTAGTAGAGGCCCTCGAGCACGTTGCCGACCAGCTCGCCGGGGTCGAGGTCTTCGACCTTGTCGAGCACGAAGCCCTTGCGACCGACCACCCTTCCCCGGCGGACGTGGAAGACCTGGACGGCTGCTTCGAGGTCGTCGTCGGCGACGCCGATCACGTCTAGATCCTCGTTGCGCTCGGCCACCATCTGCTGGCGCTCGATGGCCTTGCGGACCGACGTGAGCCGGTCCCGCAGGCGGGCGGCCCGTTCGAACTCCAGCTCGTCGGCCGCCTCCCGCATCTCGACTTCGAGCCGCTTGACGATGGTGTCGGTGTCGCCGTCGAGGAAGTCGAGCAGCTCGCCGACCAATACCCGGTACGCCTCCTGGTCGACCTCACCTACGCAGGGGCCGCTGCACTTCTCGATGTGGAACAGCAGGCACGGCTTGCCCAGCTTGTGGTGGCGCTCGAACTTGTTGTCCGAACAGGTCCGCAAAGGGAAAGTGCGCAACAGCAGGTCGAGCGTGTCGCGGATGGCGTAGGCGTGGGCGTAGGGGCCGAAGTAGCGAACGCCTTTGCGCTTGGCGCCCCGCATGACAGTGGGCCGGGGCCACTCCTCGCCGACGGTGACGGCCAGGAAGGGATAGCTCTTGTCGTCGACCAGCCGCACGTTGAACCGGGGCCGGAACTGTTTGATGAGGCTGTACTCGAGCATGAGGGCTTCGACGTCGTTGCGGACCTCGATCCACTCGACGGTCTCGGCGGCGGCGACCATGGCGGCGGTGCGCATGGGCAGGTGCTTCTGGAAGTAGTTCGACAGACGCGACCGCAACGACTTGGCTTTGCCCACGTAGATGACCCGCCCCTGGGCATCCTTGAACTGGTACGAACCGGGCGTATCTGGGATCGAGCCGGAGGGGGGACGCTGCACCATCGCAGGCCCATCGTAGGGACGGGTGGTGACAGCCCTCGTGGCGGGAATCCCACCCGGGTCGTGCCGGTTGTCGCGTGCTGAGGGTTACAGTCCTCACACCTGCCGGCCTGGTATCCGGCTACATATCGGCTCCGAGGCCGACATCCCCGTGGTTGAGGCGACCAGGCTGTCCCCACCGGCTTTCCACTCGGAGCCCTCCTCAGTGGAGGTCCATCACATCATGTTGCGGCTCCAAGCACCGCTTCCCGAGCAGTACACGACCACGACCACGATCGAGTTGAACGCCCGCATACGGGCAGCCAAGGAGGCCTTGGGTGACCGGGTCTTCATCCTGGGCCACCACTACCAGCGTGACGAGGTCATGAAGTGGGCCGACGCCCGCGGCGACTCGTTCCGGCTATCGGTGCTGGCCCAGGAACATCCGGAGGCTGACTACATCGTTTTCTGCGGCGTCCACTTCATGGCCGAGTCAGCCGAGATCCTTACTGCGGACCACCAGCAGGTGATCCTGCCGGACCTCAACGCCGGATGCTCCATGGCCGACATGGCCGATCTGGACGAGGTCGAGCAGGCCTGGGAGGAACTGGCTGCGGTAATCGACATCCAGCGGCTGGTCCCGATCACCTACATGAACTCGTCGGCTGCGCTCAAGGCGTTCGTGGGCGACCACGGTGGGGCGGTGTGCACGTCGACCAACGCCCGGGCGGTGCTCGAGTGGGCGCTCGGCCGGGGCGACAAGGTGCTCTTCTTCCCCGACCAGCACCTGGGCCGCAACACGGCGATGGCCATGGGCTACACGCCTGAGGACATGCGGATCTGGAACCCCCGGCTCGACCTCGGCGGTCTCAGCGAGGCTGACGCCAAGGAGGCCACCTTCCTGCTTTGGAAGGGGCATTGCTCGGTCCACCAGCGGTTTACCCCCGCCCACGTCGAGGCCTTCCGGGCCGAGCACCCCGACGGCATCGTGGTGGTGCACCCCGAGTGCTCCAACGAGGTGGCCTCGGTGGCCGACCAGGTCGGCTCCACCGACTACATCATCAAGGCCGTCGAGGCGGCGCCTCCCGGTGCGGTGATCGGGGTGGGTACAGAGATCCACCTGGTGCAGCGGTTGGCCGAGGAGACGCCGGACAAGACGGTCGTCTCGCTCGACCCGCTGGTGTGCCCGTGTTCGACCATGTTCCGCATCGACGCCCCCCACCTGTGCTGGGTCCTCGAGAACCTGGTCGAGGGGAACGTGGTGAACCAGATCACCGTGCCGCCGGCGGTGCAGGAAGGCGCCCGCACGGCCCTCCAACGCATGCTCGACATCACCTAGCGCCTCTGTCGTCCTAGCGCCCATCGAACGAGCGAGGGTGGCGCCGAGGAACATCGGCCGCCGCCGGCGCATCGCTCCGGCGGCCGTAGGCCGATCCCGGAGGCGACAGGGCCCCAAGCGGCCGGCGCACGTCCGTCAGCCGTCAGGCAGCAGCTTGGCCAGGAACTGGCCGGTGTAGCTCTCGGCCGTCTTGGCCACCAGTTCCGGTGGACCTTCGACCACCACTGTGCCGCCGCCGTTGCCTCCCTCGGGTCCCAGGTCGATGATCCAGTCGGCGGTCTTGATGACGTCCAGGTTGTGCTCGATGACCAGCACGGTGTTGCCCTGGTCGACCAGGCGGCTGAGCACGGTGAGCAGCTTGCGTATGTCCTCGAAGTGCAGGCCGGTGGTGGGCTCATCGAGGATGTAGATGGTGTGACCCGTGGAGCGCTTGGATAGCTCCGACGCCAGCTTGATGCGCTGCGCCTCGCCGCCGGACAGGGTGGGCGCGGGCTGGCCCAGTCGCACGTAGCCGAGCCCGACGTCGACCAGGGTTTGCATGTGCCGCGAGATGGCCGGTTGGTTGGCGAAGAACTCCAGCGCCTCCTCGCACGGCAGGTCGAGCACCTCGGCGATGTTGCGGTCCTTGAACTTGATGTCGAGCGTGTCGCGGTTGTAGCGGTCGCCCTTGCACACCTCGCATGGCACGTACACATCCGGCAGGAAGTGCATCTCGATCTTGATGGTGCCGTCGCCAGCGCAGGCCTCGCAGCGGCCACCCTTGACGTTGAAGCTGAACCGGCCGGGTTGGTAACCGCGGACCTTGGCTTCCTGGGTGGAGGCGAACAGTTTGCGGATGTGGTCGAAAACGCCGGTATAGGTGGCCGGGTTGGAGCGGGGGGTGCGACCGATGGGGCTCTGGTCGATGTCGATGACCTTGTCCAGCGCCTCGAGACCGAGCACCGTCTTGTGCCGGCCGGGCGGGGTCTTCGACTTGTAGATCCGCTGCATCAGAGCGCGCATGAGGATGTCGTTGATCAGCGTCGACTTGCCCGACCCGGACACCCCGGTGACCGTGACGAAGCAGCCGAGGGGGATGTCGACGTCGAGGTTCTTGAGGTTGTGCTCGCGGGCGCCCTTGATGGTCAGCCAGTCATCCCCGGGCTGGCGGCGGACGTCGGGGAGCGGGATGGCGCGCTTGCCGGCCAGGTACTGACCGGTGAGCGAGCGTCCGTTGCGAAGCAGGCCCTTGACCGAACCGCTGTGCACTATGTCGCCGCCGTGCTCGCCGGCGCCGGGCCCGATGTCGACCACGTGATCGGCCACCGAGATGGTGTCCTCGTCATGCTCGACCACCAGGACGGTGTTGCCCAGGTCGCGCAGGCGGATGAGGGTGTCTATGAGGCGGCGGTTGTCGCGCTGGTGCAGACCGATGGACGGCTCGTCGAGCACGTACAGCACGCCGACCAGGCCGCTGCCGATCTGGCTGGCCAGGCGGATCCGCTGGGCCTCCCCGCCGGCGAGGGTCGCCGAGTTGCGGTTGAGGCTCAAGTAGTCGAGACCGACGTCGAGCAGGAAGCCCAGGCGGGCGTTGATCTCCTTGACGACCCGCTCGGCGATCAGCCGGTCCCGTTCGGTCAGATCGAGCCCTTCCAGGACGTGGGCCGATTCCTTGATCGGCATGGCGCAGATCTCGGCGATGTTGCGGCCGTCGATGGTGACGGCCAGCGAGAACGGCTTGAGCCGGGCGCCGTCGCACTCCGCGCAGGGCACCTCCCGCATGTAGCCCTCGCTCAACTCACGCTCGCGCTCGGAGTCAGAGTCGGTGTGACGGCGCTGGAGGTAGGGCACCACCCCTTCGAACTGAGCCTGGTAGCTGCGGGTCCTGCCGTAGCGGTTCTTGTAACGGACCTGGACCTTGCCCTTGACGCCCCGGCCGTGGAGCAGGAGGTTCCGCTGCCTGGTGGAGAGCGACGACCACGGGGCGTCCATGGGTACGGCATGCTGTTCGGCCACCGCTTCGACCAGGCGAGCGAAGTACTGGCGGTGACCACCGGCCCATGGCGAGATGGCGCCTTGGGCCAGGGTCAGGTCGGGGTTGGGGACGATCAGCTCGGGGTCGACCTCGAAGCGGGTGCCCAGGCCGTCACAATGGGGGCAGGCGCCGTAGGGCGAGTTGAAAGAGAAGTTGCGGGGGGCCAGCTCGTCGTAGCTGGTGCCGTCGACCGGGCAGGCCAAGTGTTGGGAAAATGTCAGCACCTCAGGTTGCGCCCCGTCTTCGTCACGGGGGACGAGTTGGACCTCGGCTACGCCGTCGGCCAGCTTGAGAGCGGTTTCCAGGGAGTCGGTTAGCCGGCGCGCGATGCCTTCGCGCTTGACCAGGCGGTCGACCACCACCTCGATGGTGTGGGTCTCGTAGCGGGCCAGCTCGAAGTCGTCGGTGAGCTCGCGGAGGTCCCCGTCGATGCGGGCCCTGACGTAGCCGTCGGCGGCCAGGTCGGCCAGTAGCGTGTCGTAGTTGCCCTTCCGTCCCCGCACGACCGGGGCCAAGACCTGGAAGCGGGTGCCCTCGGGCAGTTCGAGCACCCGGTCGACGATCTGCTGGGGCGTCTGGCGGGTGATGACCACGCCGTGGTCCGGGCAGTGGGGCACGCCGATGCGGGCGAACAGCAGGCGCAGGTAGTCGTAAACCTCGGTGACGGTGCCAACGGTGGAGCGGGGGTTGCGGCTGGCCGACTTCTGGTCGATGGAGATGGCCGGCGACAGGCCTTCGATGAAGTCGACATCGGGCTTGTCCATCTGGCCCAGGAACTGGCGCGCGTACGAGGAGAGCGACTCGACGTAGCGGCGCTGGCCCTCGGCGTAGATCGTGTCGAAGGCCAGCGACGACTTACCCGACCCCGACAACCCGGTGAACACGATGAGCTTGTCGCGCGGCAGCTCGATGGACACATTGCGCAGGTTGTGTTCCCGGGCCCCCCGGATGACCATCTGCTCAGCCATGAGCAGTACAGCCTATCGCCCGAACACCTGTTTGGCTTGATCTGGGGCGCCGGGCGGCGATCTCGCCGATCAGGCGATCTCGAGGTACCCGTAGGTGCTGCAGAGGCCGCTGATCACGATCAACAGAAAGGCGACCATCAGCAGGAATCCGACCCCCCGACGCCACCCCCGAACGCCGCCGTGGCCGGCCGTCGACGTCGGCATGTACCACCCGGGCAGCACTGCGACCGGGGTGGCCGAGTCGGACAGCTCGGTCCAACTGACCGCATCTGGCGAGACCACGACGTCAGGGTCGGCGAGCAGCGCCAGCTCGGCGAGCGTGTCGTCGTCGATCGGGGTGCCCCCATCGACGAGCACTTCCTCAACGTCGTGCACCTGGGTTTCGATCATGGCGAGTACTCCTGTATCGGCAATCGACGGTAATGGGGTGGACGCTCAATCCCCGACTCAGCCGACCTGCTTGAGCTCCCGCTTGAGGTCTTTGATCTCGTCGCGGAGACGGGCGGCGTACTCGAAGCGCAGTTCGGCGGAGGCGTCGTGCATCTCCTCTTCCAGGGTCAGGATGAGCCGGGCCAGCTCCTCGCCGGGCAGCTCGGCCAGTTCGGCGGCGCGCCGGGCCGCCTCGCCGGGACGTCCCTTGCGTTGGTCCTTGCCGGGGGTAGGAGCGGTCTCCGCCGGCCGCAGGAAGGCCAGGATGTCGGTCACGGCCTTGCGGATGGTCTGCGGGTCGATGCCGTGCTCGACGTTGTACGCCTGCTGCAGGCCCCGCCGACGCTGGGTCTCGCTGATGGCCCGCTGCATGGAGGGCGTCACCTTGTCGGCGTACATGATCACTTGACCGTCGACGTTGCGGGCGGCCCGCCCGGTGGTCTGGATGAGGGCCGTCTCACTGCGCAAGAAGCCCTCCTTGTCGGCGTCGAGGATGGCCACCAGCGACACCTCGGGCAGGTCGAGGCCCTCACGCAGCAGGTTGATGCCCACCAGCACGTCGAACTCACCCAGCCGCAGGTCGCGCAGGATCTCGATCCGCTGGATGGTGTCGACCTCGCTGTGCAGGTAACGGACCTTGACCCCCAGCTCCAGCAGGTAGTCGGTCAGGTCCTCGGCCATCTTCTTGGTGAGGGTGGTGACCAAGGTCCGGTCGCCCTTGGTGACCCGGGCGTTGATCTGCTCGATCAGGTCATCGATCTGGCCCTTGGTCGGCTTGACGATGACCTCGGGGTCGACCAGGCCGGTGGGCCGGACGATCTGCTCGACCACCTGGGCGGACTGGCCCAGCTCGTAGGCGCCGGGGGTGGCCGACAAGAAGACCACCTGGTTGATGCGCTCCATGATCTCCTCGAAGCGCAGGGGCCGGTTGTCCGCCGCCGACGGCAGGCGGAAGCCGTGTTCGATCAACGTCTCCTTGCGACTGCGATCGCCCTCGTACTGGCCGTGGAGCTGCGGCACCGAGTTGTGGCTCTCGTCCAGCACCATGAGGAAGTCACGCGGGAAGTAATCGAGCAGGGTGAAGGGCGCCTCGCCCCTGGCCCGGCCGTCGATGGGACCTGAGTAGTTCTCGATGCCGTTGCAGAAGCCGACCTCCTGCATCATTTCCAGGTCGTACTGGGTGCGCATGCGCAGCCGCTGGGCTTCGAGCAACTTGCCGTCTCGCTCGAACTCGGCCAACCGCTCCTGCAGCTCCACCTCGATGCGCTTGACCGCCGCCTGCAACCGTTCGTCGCCGGTCACGTAGTGCGTGGCCGGGAACACGACCAGCTCGGGGACCTCGCGCAGGGTCTCGCCGGTGAGGGGGTCGACCTCGACGATTCGCTCGACCTCGTCGCCGAACAGCTCGATGCGCACCGCGAACTCCTCGTAGGCCGGGTGCAGCTCGATGGTGTCGCCCCGGACCCGGAACTTGCCCCGCACCAGGTTCATGTCGTTGCGCTCGTACTGCATGCCGACCAGTTGGGTCAGGATGCGTCGCTGGTCGCGCTCCTCGCCCACCTTGAGGACCAGTAGCTGGTCCTTGTACTCCTCGGGCGAGCCGAGCCCGTAGATGCACGACACCGAAGCCACCACGATGGTGTCGCGCCGGGTGAGCAGGGCCGAGGTGGACGAGTGCCGCAAGCGGTCGATCTCGTCGTTGACCGAGCTGTCCTTCTCGATGTACGTGTCGCTCGAGGGCATGTAGGCCTCGGGCTGGTAGTAGTCGTAGTAGCTGACGAAGTACTCGACCCGGTTGTTGGGGAAGAACTCGCGGAACTCGTTGGCCAGCTGGGCGGCCAGGGACTTGTTGGGCGCCAGGACCAGTGTGGGCCGCTGCACCTGCTCGATCATCCAGGCGATGGTGGCGCTCTTGCCCGATCCGGTGATGCCCAGCAGGGTCTGGAACTTGTCGCCCCGCTTCACGCCTTCGGCCAGCGCGGCGACGGCCTCCGGCTGGTCGCCGGCGGGCTGGAAGTCGGAGACGACCTTGAATGGGGTCGAGTCGTCAGGAGGCATGAGATCAGGCTACGCAGGGGGTACGACACTCAGAATGGTGGGGTCCCCGGCTGGGTCCGGGTCTGACCCTGGGTATGACTGACGTGTTGGTGTCTTGCTGCTGATCTGTCGACCTGGTGCGGGCCGGGGGCGCGCACCAGCCAG
>JAABUM010000645.1_pt1 | contig 58679 bp, 102 predicted proteins | sample 5559161 | NCBI WGS metagenome assembly JAABUM01 (sample SAMN10711868, study PRJNA513369) | rock metagenome | isolation source: Antarctica rocks | place: Antarctica: Victoria Land, Siegfried Peak nord
AGCGGCGCAGCCGCTGCCGCCCGATGCCGCCCCGCCGGCCGAGGGTCCCGGCGGGGAGGCAGCCCGCAGGAAGGCGGCCACGGCAACTGCCGCAGCGGCGGCATCGGCGGCGATGGCGCAACCGGCAGCACAGTGGCAGCTGCCAACGCCGCGGCAGCAGCGCACAGCGGGCAGCAGTATGCTCACCCACAGACTGGATGCGGACCCTGAAGCGGTCGAGGACCTGACTGCCGCGCGCAAGAAGCCGCCAACAGGTGACCGAACTGCCTGTTGCAACTGCAAGCTGACCAGTTTCGGAAAACCCTGCCACCCAGCCTGCCTTCGAGTCAATTCATGCAGGGCCGATCCTAAACCCTATCTGCTCGAAAGTGATTGGCGGCTCCCGCAATGTTCCACTGGCGCGCCTCTATGACGACGGTGACCCTGCTTGTGAACATAGTACATACGCAGAGTGCATATGACGCGTGTGTGACAGATCAACGGTTCGTTGTCAACAAGCGTTGTACATCGTGATTCCTGAAGACATGAGTGTCACCTGCAGACAACCTGGAGCTGCATCAGTTCGCGCAAAGCTTCAGCGATGGTGTGCCCTTCTCATATGTAGCCACACGAGCTGTCGTCAGGATCACTTGATGCAACGTTTTGAACGGAACACTGGATCAACAACTGGAGGACACCCATCGCTACAGCATGGGGCATCAGGCGGCAGCAGCACCTCCAATGTTGCACGATACCGCGCGCCAGTAGTATGGTGTAGTGCCTCTCCAAAACTCGCCCATGCTTGTCGAAGCCAAGAGAGCGGCAGGCAGCAGCGGATGCCAGCGCTGTGGTTACATCAAACACATCATGGCTTATCAGCATCCACATGACTCTTTCTGCAGGCGTGCCGGAGGGAGGCAAGGGCGCACCGGACGCGCGCCACAGGTCAGCTGTACTACATATCATTGCTGTATCTGCTCACCAAAGGGTCGTGACCAGGGGGTCTCTTGCTAAACACGCCGTTGCTTGCGAACAATCATCGGTGAATATGCAGCCTTCCAGTTCCACAGAGCCTCATGATAAAAGTGTCTCTTGCCTGTGACTGCAAACAGGCACACCAGCGGCGGTGGCGGCCAACGACAGGGCGGAGCTGCCTGCGGCGGCAGCGCCTATGCAGAGCTTCTGGCGACGCGGCCCACAGGCGCCTCGGAAGCACCGGCGGCAGCAGCTGGCAGCGCGGGACTGGGATCAACATGGAGCACCTGGTGGCGGAAGGCACGGGCTCACGAGGACGTGAGGCTGAAGCGGGGAGCTGTCTGACAGCTGTTAGCCGGTTTGCCACCCCCACTGAAAAGAGGTCACCAAAACCCTATGCCAGCATACATTTAAAACCCTTATGTACTTTTAAAACCCTAAATAATGACTAACATGGATGTTGTCGATGACTGCCATCAAAACGCTCATGTCTGACTTGCATCCGGGTCTTTGGCTTATTTGCGCTCGTCATGAAGCAGCGGGGCAGACCGTCGTGTAAGCATCTGGCCGGCAACATCTACACTACCCACTGCATTTCCATGGTGCGCCCTTGGGTGCGCCGTTTTGCCGTCGGCGGTGTTCACAAGCGGAAACGAGAACCAGACTGCGTTGGGAAGTACCAAGCACTCACGCGAAGTTTGGTCAGGGCAACAAAATCAGCTGTCCGACAGCCAAGGTGGGCAAAAGCAAGAGTGATTGTGAGGCCGTGGAGCTGGAAGGTGTGCAGCTTCGGGCGTGCGGTTTGTGAAGGTGAAGAGGAGCGAAGGAGTCCAACACAGTTTGGGTCCTGTTTCCACAGCTTCCTATTCACTCGACCATCCAGCAGTAACACCCAATTGCAAAGCATGCTGTCACTTTGCTACCGCCGGCACTGCAGCGCGTAGCGCACGCTGTGCGAATTTAAGCTGCGCGTGAGTGCCTACGTCTGGGCACACCCACGCCAGTGCGGCTGCAGAGGGCTTCTGAGTGGCCTCAATGTTTGCAACAAATCCGAGTTGCAAGATGCTCAAGGCCGTTGCTGCCAGATGGCGCTCCAGCGGTGTGGCCCTTCTGCGAACCATTGCCCAGAGGTTTTGCGGAGACGACTCGGTGACCGGCTTGCGAGTGTCTTCGTGACAGAGCCTCCTGTGCTGCGGCGGCGTCAGGCCCAGGCGCCGCACGCGCGGCAGCACAAGTCTGCGCATGCAGTTCAATAGCACCATGCCCATCAAGATTGCAGTACATGCCCATCCCCGGCAAAACCGGCGCCTGCAGCCGGTAAGTGCAGTCTGGAACAGTCCGGAAGGCCGAGCATGGCACAGGAGAGATGAGACGAGCATGGCACAAGAGAGATGGAACCTCACCCTATGCGCTGTACATTCATCAGCCCACCCCAATCGCAATCCGAAAACGCTGCAAGGAACGCGTAGAGCTGTTGGGCAGAGCACTGCGGAATGACAGGCTTTGCACGCCCACCGACTTGGGTGCCAAAACGGCATTGAGGGGTCACATTGAGTATTGGCACCCAAGCAGCAGCATTGGTCATGTGGCGGAATGGCGCACCGCACACGGGAATTTTGCGGAGCTCCTCGAAGGCATTGCACATCAGTGAAATGAAGTGCAGGGCGGTCCTTGATGGGGCAGAATGGGCGTTGATGAGGATTATTTTATTGTCGACGACCAGTCGGCGGAATATCTGCGCATGAAGCACGAGGACGACCAGCGACGCACAACAGCACAGTAATTAGCTACAGAATAAAATAGTGCAGGCAAACATGCTTGCAAAGACATGCATCGGGTGTGTGGGTTCGCACCCCAAACTCTGCGTCGTTTTTTTTCGCACGTGACAATGCACTCCACAGGCCAGTAAGCCTGAAAGTGACTGATAGTGAAGGCATCACGATGGGTATATTCCGGCCTGCACCAGTGCGGGGACGATACTGTCAGTACGGTCAGTGGAACCATGATGCAGGTGATTGGGGATGTGCATGTCTGCGGTGCCCTGGCTCGAGTTCCACAGGAGGCAGCTGCAAGGGGAGTAAAGGAGGGGGACACGCGATATTCTGTTTAGGCATCTAGGGTTTGAGCATCGCGATCTACAAAGGGCAGCAGAAGTGCCTATCCGCAGAGCCCGCATATTTGGTATACGTCACCTGCATTTGCTTGCATCTTGCTCCACACGACGTCTGTTGTGTTTAAGCTGGCCATCTGTGATCACTGCTGGTCAAAGTGGCGCTCGAATTCCGACAACTGCACACATCCGGAACGCTCCCCAGACCAGCACACGGCTTCAGGCAGCCCGCCACCATGCAGGTCGCCCCTGCAGCCAGCGTGATGCAATTCACATGCCGTTGCGCGCTGAGGCAAGCTCGCCCGGCGCCTCTACACAACGCTGGCGGCCTGAACAGGACGCTGCGCGTGGCGCACCGTCAGCAGCAGCCGCAGCGGATTGCAGCTCGGAGGCAGACCGTCTGCAGCGCGCAGGCCGCGGAGGTACTGCCCGAAATAACACATAGCACACCGACAAGAGTCTTGTTCTAAGCATCAGCACCATTTCCCGGAAGCAAGCAGATGCTCTGGGCACAGGCTGACAAGCCTTTGCATGTCTGTGGTCGCAGCTGATCTTATTGCGTGCCGCCCATGCAGACGGGGAAGCTGATCAGCCAGGTGGAGATCCCTGCCTTCATTCCGCGGCAGGACCTGCTGGAGCAGCTCACCCGCTGGGCGCTAGCCAATGCACAGGACGACGGCGCCGCTAACTTCGGGTGAGTGGCTTACGACAGGCTGGCTGCGGATGTGTGGATCGCAATCCTCCCTGAACGGCGTGCGGCCGCTTCATTTCGTGCCCGGGGGACATGGCGTTCCGCCCCGAGCAGAGTGCGGTTTACAGATGCAGATGCACTGCTTAGCAATGCGAGAATCAGCCACTCCGGTGCTGTTTCGACCTGCAGGCTGCCGATGCGGGTGTCGAAGCTCGACAACGCCGACGGCGTGCCGAACGGCTTCATCGTCGACATCGTGCGTGACGGCGTCACGGAGACCAAAATCGGCGTCATCTTCGATGAAAAGGCGAGCCTCTGCCTCCTCCCGAGCTTTGTTTACCTCCTGCCTTCTCCTGCCTCCATACAGTCACATGCTTGTCCAAATTCTGTTCCCCAGCCCAATGCACGGCCTCATAACGTGCACTCCCACCGCGTGCTGCACGGCTCGCGCCATGGCACAAAGCGCATCATGGCAGCTGCTGGCGGATGGACTGGAAACGTTTGCGTCAATGCGCAAGAGCTTTGTTGGTGCGCAGGTGACGATGAAGCACGAGTGGGTGGGCCGCGGCGCTGACGGCTTCCCGAGCCTTGAGGGCAAGGTCTCGGAGATCCGCGGCAAGCACCTCATGATCAGGTGTGTGGTGGCACCATCCCAGATCTGTCAGCAGCAGCGTTGGTGGTGGTGGTGTGGGCAGCGTTAGTGGTGGTGGTAGGGGCGGGGGCGCAATGTTTACATGCTTTGGCAGAAACAGCGGCGGAGCAACTGCTCCTGGCAAGGGTCCACATGGCTGGATCAGCTGCGCCAGCTGGTCCAGCCTCTGGGAACCACAGCCGCTGCGTGCGGCAGCTTTGCAGCAGCAACACTCCAGCCGATGCAGCCTCCCCGTGTGGCGCATTTTTGAATTCAGTTGCCGCTGCTGTGCTCCTGTCAGCCTGTTGCGTGCCATGCAGCCCATCGTCTGCACATCCGCCGCCGCGCAGCCTTCGCCACTGAGTAGCTTGAAGCTCACGAAGTTGTGACATGTGGACCAACCTCAACCCCGTATTCATGAATGCAGGAAGCTGGACGACAACAAGGTCGACGAGCAGCTGCGCTCGGCTATCCGCGGCTTCTGCGAGGCGCTGGTGTCGGCGCTGAACAAGTGCGAACCTGCTCCATGCCCGACATGCAACTTCCTCCCTGATCTCTTTGCTGTCTGTCTCTAACACCTTTCAGAACCATCTGCCCTGGGCGATGCGCGGTGCAGCTGCTTGCTTTCGAGCTGCGAGTTCCAAAACACCGAGCCATTTCCCAAAAGGGGTGCGTCCTGGATTGGCGCAGGTACTACGCTTTCGGGTCTGCCTTCACGGATGACACAACCTAGACTGTTGGGTGGAATCGCAGAACTCCGCGGAATTTCACAACACGCCACTCCGAGGGCCTGATTACCCACCAGAGTGATGGCAGGTCGCAGCCATACCAGAAGTCTGTTAGCAACAGTTCGCCACTGCCCGAAATGCCACAGCCTGCCATATTCAGCTCGCAGCTACGAGGTTATATGAACCTCAAGCTTTCGATCACCCTGACGCTGGGGGTTCGCCTCCTGGCACATATTTGCTCGCCGTCCCGGAGGCGCAGCCATCGAGCGCGTTGCATGTCTGACATGAGAACTCTGTGTCGATCGTGCCAGTGTTGGCGACTGAAGTTGCCTTGTGGCTGAATGACATTGCTAATTCAAGTCCAAGCAATATCTGTCCACAATGCTCAGTGCGTAAAAACCTCTGCTGCATCACACACTTGCAACTCAATTCGCTCTCACACTCGCCCCCTCATATCAATCCAATCCCTCACATCAAGCAATCCTCTGCGCATGTCACTGCACGACAACACCTCTCTCTTCATGCAGGTCAGACAGCAACAATTGTGTCATCAAGCCTCTCCTTGATGGCCGAGCACCTGAACCCCGAACACGCTCATTCTCGTTACAAATCTCTTAGGAGCGGTCCCGCACTTTCAATCGCTTTCTGCTGCTGCTGCCGCCCCCGCTGGCGCTGCCTTTGCCGCCATTTCGCTGCTCCGGCGGCATCACGTCTTCCCAGTCCGAACTGTCGCTTCTCTCGCCGCTGCCGTGAATGCACTTACTTCCGCCGCTGCCCTTGCTGCCACTTCCGCCGCTCTGGCTGCCGCTGCCGCCGCTGCAGTCTGCCACCCCGCTGCTGTCTGCCGTCTGCCTGCTGCCTTCTGCTTCGCTGGTGCCGCCTGCCGCCTTGCTGCCGCCCTCCAAATCCTGAAACCGCTGCCTGATGCTCCGTTCCCGCCGCGCCTGTGGGCCTCTGATGCCCCGCCGCTATGCCTGCCGCCGTCTGCGCCGCTGCTGCAGCCGCGGTGTGGGCTGCCCTCCGCTGACCCGAACGATGAACGATCCGCAGGCGAGTCAGGCGCTGCTACACCCCCGTCAGCGCTGTCCGCTGCCCTGGCGGCGCGCGCGCCGTCGCGCCAGCCCCGCGGCCGGATGTGGCTGCCTCCCTTTGCGAGGTACGAGGCGTACAGCGCCGATGGCCGCGAGCCGAACATAATTTCCTGCGCAGTGGAGAGCAGCCTCTCGAAGCCTTGTGCGAACCAGAATACGTATGCCTACTTGCATTATGCCGCAGACGAGCCTGCCGCCCACTTGTCTGCAGCAGGTTCATCTGCAATGCTCATGAACTTGCACGTGGCTGCCCGGCTGGTGTGGGTAGTGGCGCCCAGACTGGTGCCTCTCTGTCTTGGTTACGGTCTGTATCGAGGTTCCGGGAGTCCTCCTCACCTGGTGCGGGTAGTGGCGCACGAAAACCCGCGATGCCAGCAGCGCCTTCTGGTTCGCCGGCTGCGGCACCAACGCGCTCCAGTCCGCAATGCTGATGCCCGCCCATTCATCCTCGCCGCCGCCCGCCACGAGCAGCTTATTGATTGCCGCCATGCCGCCGTCGCGCCTCGCGCCCTGCCCGTGCCGAAGCTAACGAGTGATCCGGCTGCTGTTGAGGTCTCGGGACGGGGTGCACATTGCAGGAAACGGGTCGCCATTGCCGCAGCCTTACCGTCGACGGCTGCACACTGGCAACGCTCGCCGGCGGAAAGCACAAGCTGCAGCAGCTGAACAGCAGCGATAACAGCTGCTGCCTCGATAATAATGGTGTGCAGTCTGTATCTCAAAATGAGATGGGTTTCTCACCTTGTCGAGCAGGCCTGCCACCTGGTATAGACAGACAAACCACGTCGCAACAGGTGTGGTTGCAGGTCGACGCTCTGGTGCAGGGCGGCAAGCACGGTGAGGCTGTCGGCTGCGCGGACCACCAAGACCGTACCTTGAACTCGTCAGCTGCTGCTTCAACCACCGAGTGCAGCGCATCTGCAGCGACACATCGTGCATGATCGACAACACGCAGAGCACAAACAGAAGCATCGGCATTTCCCGCAGACTGTCAGCACCCATGTCGGCGACGCTAGCGGCCAGATGCGACAGCACAGCACGGCCTGAGATCCAGACGCGGCCCCCTACACAATGTCATCAAATGCTTCACAAAGTGCATCCGCACTCACCTTGGCAGCCGATGCCCATGTCGGCGATGCTGGTGGCCACGTGCGACAGCACCCGATGCGACCGCCGGCGACGCGGTAGACTGCCGCCGAGTCTTTTTCGGACACCCCGCGCCCCACCAGGTACTTCAGTGCCTACGCCCAGACAACAAATATCAGACTTTTGAAAGAGGATAATCAGTATTACATACGCGTGCAGTCCAGAAGGAAGCAATCAATCATTACGTGTAATAGACAACGGGAAGAACTGTGACAAGCAAGGCACCTCTTCTTCTGTCACGTCGTCCACCGTGACAAAACCGCTGACATTTGCGCGCGACCAGCTGGAACGGCCTGCGCAGCAGAAGAGCTGGATGAGGAACAGGCATCCAGTATTGTCAGTGCTATACAGTTCGAAAGGGGTTTCCCTTTGCAGTCGACCCATCTTATACGCAGTGCAACGCATGACAGCAAGATAGCGTGAATCATTCAATATGACACCAGCCCAACGACTGGTTCGGAAGGGAGCCGCAGCAATGCAGTACAGGGAGGAAATTGCGCACGCTTCATCTGGCTGAGCGCAGGTCCGTCTGACAGAACGAATACCACCCACAGCAGCCCCGCATTGGACCACGCCTTTGCATGACCCTGGAGCTCCTCCAGCAGCCCCGGCTGCTTCTCTGCCAGCCTGTAATTGCCGAAGTGGTTAAAACTGGTCACTTGTCTCAGGTTTTGCAGTCCAGGGCGCCTTTGGCGTGACCCTGCAGCGCCTCCAGCAGCCCGGACTGCTTCTCTGCCAGCCTGCGCTTGCCGAAGAGTACACTTGCCGATGCAGAGATCTGTCATATGAAATGCATCGAAGCTCCCACAATACTGTGTGATGTGTCTCATATCAAAACGCCTTGCCATGCCCCTGCAGCAGCCCCTGCAGCAGCTAGAAGCAGCTCCAGTGCTCCTCTGCCAGCCTGGCGCAACAGAAATGAGAGGCCGCAGATATGAGAGGCCGCAGAAATGAGAGGCCGCAGAAATGAGAGGCCGCCTGCGACGGGCAGGAACGCAGCAAGCATGCAAAAATCCCTGCCAGATCCCTGGTATGGCTGCCGCGGTTCGGGCACATGACTGGGAGCGCAGCTGCGGTGTCAGCCTCCGCCCTTCTGACAAAGAAACAGCAATGCTGTATTCGTAACGGGATTTGGTTATTAGATTTGACTTTCAGTCTTCACGCGCCTGTCGACATCGTCGAGCACCAGCACAACGGGTCGCCGGTTCCGGCACTGGTAGGCGCGGGCTCCCTGCGATGGCAGAAACCGTTGAAATATTGATGGTTCAACGATCACTCTCCATCAGCCTGTGTACGTTGTCGGGAAACAGCAACGACTCGAAACATAGAAACGGTCTGACCTTCTCAAGCGCTTCAAGAGCCTGGTCGATCTGGTCCTTGGACTCCCCGTCGCCACCGCTGCCACCCGAAAATACCGCCTGAATGCACCGCATGTGTGTTTATGGAACATGCGATCGGCTCGATGTGATGTGCACATGTGCCAAAGCGTCGTGAGGGGGGACTGCAGTGTTGACATCAGGGCTGTAATCTGCTGCGCATGTGCGGCTCCATCATGCAGCTGCACGAGCTGCACCTTAATCAGGTTGTTCTGCACCATGTTAATCACGTTCAGCGCCCCACCCTGGACTGCACAGCACAGTCCTTTTCTCACGAGCACTTAACGCGCCAAACATCATGCCCCTCAGCCCAAATGTGAAGCTGGACGCAACAGGTCGTCGAAGTGCGAGCGCAACTGAATGTTGAGAGGGGCACAGAGAGTAGCTTACAGTCGATGGCCTGTGCCAGCTCCGACCCAAACATGTCCGGCACCGTGATCTGGACAGATGACGCCCGCGCCGACCTGACGGCCGACAGAAACAGATGCTCAACAGCAAACGTGCAAGCCTGCATGTCTGCAGATGAAGGTGCGACGCCACGGCACTGCAGGGTGTCATGCATGGCAGTCGGAGGCCGCCAGGCGGGATACCGTCAGCCTCGACAGACTGGGCCACCGGAGAGTGGAACATACCTCCTCGCATGCTAGGCGCACGATGTGGGTTTTGCCACTGCGTGCGGCAGAATACAAGTCAGTGCGTGATGGCTCTGCGCTCCGCCACAATGCACCGGACCGTGCCTGTGCACCGTTTGGGCCAGCCAGCCGCATTGCAGGCAATTCAAATCATGGTTGACTCAACGAGTTGGGCGCGCCGAGGATGCAGTAGTAGGCGTCGCTCGGCAGGTCGGCGCCTGGCTGCAGCAGACGAGATACGCGCTGCATGAGGTCGGGGCGCCGCTGGAAATGGCGCGCGGGCGTTCCGCGCGACACCAGCTGCCCGCCCGAGCAGAAGCCCCCCGAGATGCGCCTGCGCCCATGCAATTGGAGATCAGCATCCGTCATCTACCGAATGCCAAAGGTCGCTGGGCCACACAAGCAGAGACAGGACAGCAGGCGGATCTGACACGCAGGAAATGCATCCACAGCGACATGTACGGCACGTCACAGCGCTGGTGCGAATGCGATGATGGTCAACCATGCAGCCAGGGAGATGACACATCGAAGGGCGTGCACTGGTAGACACGGTGGCTGTTCCATCGGGTGCACGCAAATGCCGACAGCGCTTGCGCGCCCACCACGCCGCCGCCGCCGCCGACCACGATGCGCTTGACCCAGCGCTTCATGTCCGCAGTGCTGGTATCAAACATCTGCAAATTCATCGCCATGGCGGGCTTCCTCGCGCACTGCTGCTCGGCGCTGCTAAGGAGAGGCGTCAGATGTTTCACGCTGCTGTCACGCCTCGGTCATACCGGCAAGCTCACGCATGTTGCCAAATATCGTGAAGCCCGAGAAAGCCTCGTGAAGTGCATTATTGCAGCAGCGCCGCGGCAACCTCACACGTCCTCAGATGTCGAACGGGCTGCCAAAAGCATGAGCAGGTTCGGCATTCACTTTACTATTATGCTGGTGACATGCGTGGCAGTGATGGCACGATCAAGCGCGCCAGCGATCGTACCAGCAATTTCAAGGTGTTGTTTTAGAATTTAGAAATCTTTACAGAGGTGACCGAGGAGATTGCAGCCGTCATCGATCCAGCTTGACTGCACGCAGCTCAGAGTGAACCAGTCTCACATCACCGCAGCACGAGAGTGCACGATGCACCATCCAGGATCCACGCTCCAGGTGTTCCGGAGTTGGGGTTTGGGGTTTAACGACCATTTTCCCCGTTTCGGAAAACGTGTCTAACCCCTTGCTCGATTTTGCACGCCTGGAATTCCCGCTTCCAGTTCACAGCACAAGCACCAAATCCCGCGGCTTTGCATCGCTGCCTCATCAGCTACGATCGCTTGAGAGTCCTGTTGGTGCGCGCAAGGGCGCTGGATGCTGGTCGAAAGCGTATATCAGGGGCGGAAGGGGCTGGCGTGGCGGTCGAGGTGAGAGCCAGAGGTCTGCCAACTAGCATGGAGCTTCTGCATCAACCTGATGTCCGTTATCGAGGTCGGCGCCAAGCGGCGTCCCTTCTGGGATGCTACCGGCCACGGCCGTCGACAACTGGCGCGCACCGATCAATAGGCTGGTCGTGTGTGGCAAGCCCGGCGATCAGTCGTCGGGCCTTGAACTAGCGTCAATCTTGAGCCCTAGCGATGCTGCGTCATTGGTCCGCAACCGCTCCGGTGCTGCGAACACATACTCTTCGGTGGTGCAGCGGCCTCTGATGCGGTGGAACCCTGGATACATCGTGACCTTCGCGCTGCGCGATGCGCACGCAAGAACGATATCAGTCGTCTCAGCTTAGGGATGTGCTGTGTGACGTATCGACCGCTGCAAGCACAAGCGGGTGCATTTGTACTGGACGTGGGCTTAAATCTGTAAGGTGGGGTGCCCGAGCCTTCGGATGCTACACTCGCGTACGCACTGAGCTGCTCCTTACAGGGCGCGCGCACAAGAAGGAATTTGCTTGGTCCCGTGAACGTAGGGCCGTCTGAGGGCTGACGCAGGACTGGGTTTGCAGTGCTGCTTCTTGCAGCAGCGTGCAGACTGTGCAGCGCAGCTGTGAACTTCTCACCTAGCCGAGGCCTTGAAGGAGCTGCTGGACGGCATGGCCTTTTGGCTGGTCCATTCGTGCCAGCACAGGTGTCGATTCACGAACAACGCATCCCGACTTGTGCCGAGGCCAGCAGCAGCAGGGGCTGGGAATGTGCTCGACGGTTGTCAAGTTCAGATATGAGCTGCGTGCTATCATGCGTTCCCAAACAGAGTGCCCACTGTGATAACTTCAAACGCTGAACCTTGACGCCACCACCCACGCTCCTTGCAGGTGCCAGCAGCCATGCGGCCAGAGGAGGCAGCACCGCCTGCACAGCAGGACACAGCTGCACGCCAGTGCGCAGCAGCAGCCTCGGCGGCACTGACAACGGCGGTGTCGGCGCCGGCAGCGCTGCCGACCACCTCTGCAGCAGCAGCCAGCCCGCCGGCAGCAGGCGCGGCGGCGGGGGCCGGCGGCTTCGCCTTTGCGATGGCGGCAGCCTGCTTGACGCCTGCGCCGCTGGGCAAGCCGGTACGGCCGCAGGCTTCCGGCGCGGGCGGCGCTGGCAACCCTGCAGCAAAGCGGTTGCTCGCAAACATGCAGGCGGGCAGTGGCGCGGATGCAAAGCGGAAGCCGCAGGTCAGCCCGGCAGCGGCTGCGACGCCCCAGCCCGCTGCAGGACAGCAGAACGGAGGCCGACAGCAACAGCTTCCGCCGCTAAATGCGGTCGCATTCAGCACCCCAAATGCGGGACCGCCGCTCAGCCCGACGGACGCGCCGCCGTTCAGCCCGCTGACGGCCAGCCCTGGCACGCCGATGGAGCTGCGGGCGGCGTCTGCAGCGCTACTGACGGTCAGTAAAATGAACCACTATGAACCACCTTGTGACCACCTGAGTCAGGCATCGTACCAAGAGCTGCAAGGAGGCCCCTGCCTGCCATGCCCCATCGGTCACAGCTGCTGCTCTTCCACACCAGGGTCCCGGCGAACAGTAAGTTCACGAGCCGTGAACATATTTGATACGCGTGGCGCTGTCGCGATCGGCTTCTTCCCTGCAGCACTTTGTGAGGCCTTCTTGACCCATGGCGTCGCAACTCTGCAGGCGGCAGCAGGCGGCAAGCCGGGCGCGACGCACTCGCCGTCGGCAGCCCCCCTGCAGTACCTGGAGGCGCTGCTGCGGCGGCTGGGCCACCTGGACCGGGAGGGCTATTTCGAGAGTCCCGTCGACGAGGAGGAGGCGCCCGGGTGAGCAACGCAGAATCTTACATATGTGACAGGATAGTGGGAGTCGTGCAAGGTGCCAGCTGGGAATTCGGCCGATGAAGAGTCCCAGAAGCGCGGCCGGATGCTCTGGAGCTGCGTAAGCATCATGGTTGCAGCAGACGAAATGCACATGCTCTTCTGCGCATCCCTCGCTGCTACTTTTGCCACCCGTTGCAGTTCAACCATTGTTCCTGTTGCTTGAGTCTCACGCCGGTGGTGCTGTCGCAGGTACTACAGCTACATCAAGCAGCCGCTGTGCTTCCGGGACATGCGCGAGCGGCTGCGGCAGCGGCAGTACCGCACCTGGAGGGCACTGGTGGACGATTTTGAGCTGATCTGCGCCAACGCAACGGCATTCAACCAGAAGCGGTCGCAGGTGCACCGCGCGGCGGTCATCATGCAGCGCGCCGGCCAGCTGCTGCTGCAAGTGAGTCGGACACCATGACAAACACATGTCCTGGACTGCTGCAGGATGGGGCACGATCCCCTTGTCCGCATCCATGCGGGTTGATGGCGATGTTCGTGCAGTCGGTGCTGAGGTCTCGCCCAGCTGGCCTCTGCCTTCAGGGTCAACACATGATCCTGCACTCTCCTGGGCACAGGCTGCATGAGAGCGCAAATCTGCAGTGCAGTTGGCCATAGCCCAAAACGCTGACCCCAAGGGAATCGTCTGACGCGCAGAGCGCGGAGCCCTCAGGGCGCATCGCGATCGCGGCGCTCCATCCGGAGGGGCAGCGGGCCGCCGCCGCCGACGCCAGCCATGAGCGCTTCGACCCCCGCGGCGCAGGTGACGCAGCCGCAAACTGCCTTGATTTAAAAAAGTGCACACTCTCTGTTCAAGGGCAGAATGGCTGTGCTGCGAGCAGGACGTTGCGACCTTGAAAGAGTGCCAGCTGCAGTGCCCATCCTGGAATCTGAACACGCATTTTGTGTCTAGGCGTGCCTGCACCCTGCTGCCTGCCTTCAAACTACTGTTTCACTGTCTCTCAGGACAAGTTCATGCGCTCTCTAATACCAGCAATGTCCACAAGTTGACGATGTTGACACATCGACATCCTGGGCTGACACATCGACATTCTGGGCTGACACGTCAACATTATGGGCTTGCAGGGACGCCTGCCGCCGGGGGCGCGGTGCTGCGATCCGGCAGCAGTCTGGTGGCCGCGCCCCCGCCGGACTCGCTCGCCGGCACGCCGCACGCCGTGCTGCGCTCGACGTCCCTCGCGGACACCGCCACGACGCCCGATGCCTCGGATGGCGGCGGCAGCCGCGGCGGTGTCCTTGCCCCCGGCGTCGGCCTAGACGCTGGCGAGCCGGCGGACACCGAGGACGAGGGCTACAGCAGCTACTCCGACATGGAGCCGGATCCCGGGCCGGGGTACCTGGGCAGCGCCGTCGCGGCGCGGCTCACGGCCGGCAACGGGAAGGTCGGTAGCGGGCAGACGGGCGCTGCGGCGGCCGCAGCGGCCGCCGCTGCCGCTTTGCCCGACCTCAGCGCCGTGCTCGGCAGCATCTCGCGCGGCGCCACGAGGTCGCTGTGGCCGGCGGCCGGCGGCGGCGCGGCGGCTGCTGCGGGCAACAGGCTGGCGGCGGCATCGGCCGCCGGCGGCGGCGCGGCCGCTGCCGCAGGCGGCGGCGCGCCGTCAGACGCAGCCACCTCCGGTCCGTCGACGTCCGGCGCGGCGTCGGGCGGCGTCAGCGGCGGCGGCGCCGATGGCAAGGCCGGCGCCGGAAAGGCGCAGCGGGCGCGCGGCGGTGCGGCCGGGGGGCGCGCCGTCGGCCGAGCCACGCGGACGAGCGCGTGGAAGGAGGCGCGGCGCGGCATTGAGTGGCGCGCCCGCTGGCTGCAGCTGCGGCTTCGGGGGCTGGCGCATCAGCGGGACCGCCACGCCGCGGCACTCGCGGAGCTGCAGGTGTGGACCTCTTCACTTTGACGAAGTGTTTTTATGTGCATGTGTTGTGAGCTATCTGATGGCGTCCGTTGGCTGTTCTCGGCGCTAGACAAAGCGAAGTCACACGTCTGTGATCGCTGTGGCATTTGCCGGCAGGCACGCAACCGGGCGGCAGCCGATGCAGCGGTGCCGTCGACAACAACAGCCAGCGCCCCGGCAAAGGCGACCCAGCATCCTGCCGCTCCGCTACCAGCGGCCGCAGCAGCAGCGGTCGCGTCAGGCGCGCCAGCAGCAAAACAGCCACCAAGGGCGGGTCCAGACCCGGTGCCTCTTGCCGCCGCCGAGCCCGCGGCGGCGGCGGCGGCCGTCCCGGCGCTGCCGCGGAAGTTGCGGCGGCGGCGCATGAGCGTGCCCGACGTCGCTCCAACGCAGATCGCCGGCCACCCCTGGTTTGCGGCGCACGCCGCGGCGGGCCGGGCGCCAGCAGCGGAGGCCGCAACTGCGGATGCGGACGTTACGGATGCGCCGTCTGAGGACGATGACGTTTGGTTCGCGGGGCGCTGCCACGCAATGCTGGACCTGATCGAGCGGCAGCGCGTCATGACGCGCCGCATGGTTGCCTCCATGTGCCAGGTGCGGCACAGAAACAGGGGTCTTGCCAACGGAAACAGGATCCAACGGCCTTCGTAGGAGTGAAACATTTACTCTGAGTTCGCCAAACCTAGTCCCAAGCTGGACTACTCGACTTGCATCCGCCGTGCATTCATCGTCAAGAAGAAGAAGGCAGCACCCGGCGCTTTTGCCTCGACTTGCGCTCACTGCTCCGTGCTCACGATCCACATTCTGACGCCAGCTGAGCATGTGTGCAGATGCAGGAGGCTGGGCAGACAGCGGAGCCCGCCAGCCGCAAACCCGCGGCCGCCGCCGGCGGCAGTGCGATACGGAGCCGCGGTGGCGCCCGCCCCGGCAGCGCACGCGTCCGCACCACAGGTGCTTACCGACAGCCATCGCACTGCGAAACTTCGCTGAACTTGCTTTGTTGCCCTCAGTTGTCACCACCAGACTGGTGCGCAGCATGCATGCTACCTAATCGCCGGTCGAGGTTTGACAATGTTGCTTTGCCAGGGGCTGCCTGCTAAGCACAGCAAGCGATGGCAGCAGGAAGCGGCACAACGGATTCGAATGTGCTCACAATTTGATTATGTCTCCTGCGACCAGGGCCGCCCGCCAAGCCCAGCAAGCGGCGGCGAGAGGAGGTCGCAGAGCCCGGCACCCCGCTGCTCACCTCCGGCATAGGCGCGCCAAAGTTCGTTGAGCGACAGCAGGTGAGCAACTTGTGTGTTCATCTGCTCTAATTTTGTGCTTCACATATGTGTTCTCTCGTAGCGAGTTTGCAGCCGCCGTGCATTGCAACCCGTGCTGCACCTATCTCTATGCCTTGCCTGTGCATCTCCGCAACCACATCGACTGCACATGTGGGCCAGGCTGCTGTGGCGCATCGCCGTCCCCGCCATTCTTGTAAGCAGCTGCGATGTTCAGGGTCTATCTATGCGGCCACAAAACCCTCGCTCAGCATCAAAGCTTCGTATCCAAGCTATAATTTCGCACAGGCGATGGAGATCCCGCTGCCGCAAGTGCGCCGGCTCACGCAGCAGGAGCTGGCGGCTCGCCGCGCCGCCGTTGCCGCCTGGCGCACCCGCCTCAAGGCGCAGCAGGCCGCGGCGGCGGCAGCGGCGGGTCCCGCTGCAGCCCCCGCCAAGCCGCAGGCGCAGCAGCAGCAGCAGCAGCCCGGCGGGGGGCTCATCGGCGGGGGGTTGGCGGCGGCAGCAGGAAGTAGCAGCGAGGAGGACAGCGGCGACGAGGCCTTCCTGCAGCGGCACCGCCCCCTGGAGATGGAGGAGCGCCAGCGCTTCCTGTCCTACACCTCAGGTAAATATCTCCTGTTTTCCCGATGTACCAGCTTCCCCGTGTTGTGCTGTTTTGCATTCCCTTCTGGGGCTGCGGCCCCTGGAGATTGAATAGCGAAGCACATCCTGTCTCACACTTCGGACAAACGCACCCCTCATTCCTGACGCCAGGCCGTGACTGCATCTTTGTTCGCTTCTCTTGCACGTGCCGCCTGGACTAGTGCAAAACCAGCGGTCCACCGAGCACATACAACCTACGTGTCCATTCCGCAGGCAGGCTGCCGGGCACATTGAAGGCGCGGGCAAAGGGCGGCGGATTAAGAATGCCAACAGCGAAGTTATTTGTGCTACAACCATCCCTGCAAAATCACAGATCCTGTTCAATTGGCAGGCGGGCTGCCGGGCACCATGAAGGCGCGGGCGAAGGGCGGCTCCTCCAAGAAGCCCAAGCCGAGCGGCGGCGCCAACCCGCGGTCGGCTGCCGCCGGCGGCCGCCCTGACTCGGCGCCCGCGCGCACCGCGACGGCGCCGCCAGCCATGATGGCGCCGGCAACGGCCCGCGGTGCTGACGGCAAGGCCGGCGGGGCGGCGGAGCCTGACGCAGGTCAGTCTGGGTCAATTTTGCTTTGCTTTCATGTACAGGAGACCTCGCACATGTCGTCTGCCCCGCCTGCGGTCGCCTCGAGACAGCCGGGCCACATTGGTCGTGGCCACCCTCGACACAGGGCAACCTCGCATGTGTGCAGGGCATTCAAACGCTTCTGCACCTGCTCAGTGTCATGGATCGAAGGAACCTGCAGGAGGGAACCTGCAATGCCCAGAGTGCAAGCAATCAAAAGCACCACTATTCTTGTTGGTAGGCACTACACGGCGCAGCAGCAGCATGCGTCGCGGCAGCCGCGAGGTGGAGAAGCAGAGGAACCGCAGCCGCGGCACCCGCTCCGGCAGCAAGAGTCCGCTGCTCAACCTGCAGTCAGCCGGCGTGCCCGCACAGCTGGGTGTGGAAATCAAAGCAGCGGCTGTGGGCGCCGATGCGAGCCGCGGCGCCGAGGCGAAACCGGAAGCGGTGGAGGCGCCAAAGGACAAGTGATGGCGTCAGTGCAGCGATCAGGAGCCGTGATCAAGGATTTGCCGGGTGGGCGGGAAACAGCTTGGCCGCGCCGCACGCGTGTTGCAATGTTGAAACTCAGGTTGCTCATCTGCCGTGATGGTTAGTGTACACAGCTCACCAGGCTTGCAGTGGCCAAAGACACCATCCGTGGATGCATGTTGTGTGTGCATGCAGCAGCAATGGCGACTGCTCGCTGTGCATGCTCTTTGCGTTGGACCACGCAGTGCAATCACATCCTGCACTTTAATCACATGCGTGATGACGAACACTGTCACACAAGCCTTGCCAAGTGCCTGCATTCACGCATGCTGCCCTCCATTTTCACACGACAGCTTCCTGCCTCCATGCGCACAGCAATGACATTTCACTCGACCCGCAAATCGCTTCTGCAATCATTCTGTGCATGCACAACGCTCACAGTCATCACGCAGCCTCACAGCCGGCCGCCTCACTGCAGCGACAGCCTGTCACTTCGCTGCATCCTTGCTGTGGCTTTCTTGGACACTTGCTGATCCAACGCGTAGTAGAGACTTATTGATCCACTTCAGCTTGATTTAAAACAGGTCTTTGCGAATCGGCCACCGATAGCGGAAGGTCGCGAGGAGACAATCTATCAATTGCCTCGCGCCTGCCTGAAACAGATACCAACAAACAGCGGACTCCTGCTCTCACGCGAAAAATTGCCTATGCCTGCTGTCCAGGTGAAATATCTGCACCTTCCTCTCGTCTGCTTCAGGCGTTGTAGGCGATTGAAACTGGCCATGCTGCTGTAGGCCGCTCAATGCATGCGCCCAACCAGTTGCACAAGCTGAGACACCAGTTTACGTGTCCAATCAATCTTGTGGTGCCACATATCCAGCTCGCCACCATTTAGACGCTCCGTCTGCACAGGATGCGTTCCTGCCGTTCCTGCCGCAAGACGAGGCCGGCGGCGCCGATCCCGCGGCGGAGGAGGTTGTGCAGCTGATCGCGCACGACCTGGGGCAGCTGCTGGCGGCGCCTGACGCCGCCTTCTGGACGACTGTGCGCGGCAGCGCCTCGCTGCAGACGTGCCTGGACTCGTACCTCCAAAACTGCAGGTGGCGCTCGCAAAACGGATGCTGTTTTGTATGCGCCGCCAGGATCCGCCAGGAAAACGATGCCCCTGTGCACACAGCCTCTTCTCGCTGCATGCAGCCTGCAGTTACTGTTTCGCTGCAACTCAGCGGTTCAAGACTTGCACTTCCATAGGCTATCAAAAACCGATTGGAGGAAGGCCCAATCGCGGTGCCACTTTTCATGCAGGCGGCCGCATGATGAGGGGCAGGATGGGGCCCCGCCGTCCGCCGCGCGCCAGCAGCTCTCCCGCAATGTCTTCATGGTCCTGCTGCGCATGTGAGTCGAATGATGTGCATGCGTGCACAGCGCTCGAGGGGTTGATTCATCGGCCGACAGCACACAGTCAAACGCCCCGGCCATGCATTCACCCACACTATGATCAGTCTGTGTGTGTTTCAGTCACAGCCATGTGATGCAGGGTACTTCCTTTTCATTCCGTCTCCTGTTCCGCATGCAGGGCACAGGGGGCGGCGCAGCGGCCGGAGAACGGAGCGGCGCTGGCGCGCCGCGGCCTGCTAAACGTGCCCAAACTGCTGGATGTTGCGGTGTTGTATGGCGAGGCAAACCCTGCTCTGACGCAGCAGCTCATCTCCCAGGTCCGTCTCCTGCAGATAGACAGCCGTTCATGTCTACCTGCGTCACAACAGGCTGTCTACTCGCAACTTCAGATGCCCTCAAGCTACATCCTGCTGGGGGGCATAGGCCACCGGCATCCTTGCCACAGCAGCGCACAGCGTCACAGCGCAGCAGGGACCGCCGCATGGAGCCCCCGCCAGATTTACGGTTTATGATTCGTGGCACCCGCTGTCATAGGCATTTGCGGCGCTTCCAGGGGCGACGCCGGACCTGCAGGCAATGGCGGTCACGACGCAGCGCAACCTCGCAGACGTGTGTGAGACGTGCTGCGGGCGCGTCCAGGGCGCTGCAGCACTGCCAGAAGCTGTCCTGGAGGGCCTGACTGGTGCGGAAGGAAAGCCCTGCTGTGCGTGTGCATGTGCATGGCGGTGGCGGCGGCCACACCTGGATCGAACTCCACCCGGGTCATCCGCTTGGTCGGTTTCTGCTGTGAGTCATGCGCACCAACACAAACGTGTTTTGCTGCACGTTCCTCGCTCCAGGACTACTGAACCAAGTACTGTGCGACTGCAGACGGCGTGGTGTACCTGCGGGATGCGTGCCTGACGCTGGGCGCATTCCTGGCCGCCGCGCCCGCCGCCGGCCCGCTGCTGATGGCGCCAGACAACGGCGGCCTGCTGGCGGCGCTGGGCCCGGTGCACGACGAGCTGGTGCCGGCGCTCTCGGAGGCAGCAAAACGGCCCAAGACGCCGGCGCAGCCCGCGGCCCAGGTGAGGAATCATGGGGTGCAAGTCTGAGGTCTGGTCTGATGTTTTGCTATGGCTGAAAACGGCGCTAACGGATGTGGCCAAGCGGCCCAAAACGGAGGCGCAATCGGTGGCGAAGGTGAGCAGACCCAATCGCTCTGCTGCCTGTGAGACATGGGAAAGCACCTGGAAATCCGAAAGCGGCCAGAGATGCCAGCGTAGCCGGCAGCTCAGGTGACGACAGCCGATGCGCGCCTTCAGTAGCGGGCGCTGCGCGGCGCTCAGGTTGCAGGTGTCCTGCAAAGGCGTCAGACCGGCGTTTGCATGCTTGCAGGCTGTGACGCATCAACAGGTCGGGTAATTCATTATTTACTCACGGCCAGGCTTGCTGCCCTCATGGCGGCGAATCAAAGCCTGTTTCCGCTGATGTTGCGGCTGCTGGGGCACCTGCAGCTGGCGGCGCAGCAGGCGGGCCTGAAATTCATCGGTCCGACTCGGACTTTGGTGGCTTGATGAACCTCGCTGGTGTCCCTTTAAGCTTCTTGACCAAGCTTGCCGGTGCGCGCGCAGATGCTGCGACTGCTCGGCCACCTGCAGCTGGCGGCGCAGCAGGCGGGCGCGCAGCTGCTGCGCCATGCCTGCCTTGCGGCGCACGTACCGCTGCCGAGCGGCAAGACGGCTGGGGCGGGGTTGACGGCGGCTGTGGCGGTGGACCCCGTGTCCCGCGGCGAGCTGCTGCTGTCGGCCCTCATCGCCCTAGGTGGGAGAATATCCAGAATGTTTTGCTGCTGAGCTGGGTCAGCAAGGTGTTACTGTGCATTGCAGACAGGCTCATGCAGTTGTAGTCTGTAATGCAAGGCAGCCAGCCATACCTCATCTCAACCCTTGAAGCGGAGGGCGCAAAGCGACATGGCACCCACTGCGCGTCCAACCAGATTGCACGACACAAGAAACTTCTACAGAAGCAGTGCAGTTGGTGAACCTTATAGAGAGCTTCGCTTTGTTGTAAATCTGTCCTGATTCAGAGTTGAGTGTTTCCGAGCCAGTACACATAGCCAGTACACATAGCCACGAGATAGATCTTGTCACATGCACCTGCAGGTCAGGGCTCTGGCGCCGGCGCTGGCGGCTCCGCTGGCTTCCTGACGGCCATCTCCGCTCGCCTGCAGCTTCCTGCTGCCATCCCTGCTGCCGCCGCAGAGGGCGTACTGCAGCTGGACGCGGCGCAGCGGGACTACCTGTCAGCGCTGCTTGGGTCCCCGCTGCCGGAGCCCGCCATGGCAGCGGCGGCCGGCGGCGCAGCGGCAGGCAGCGCCGGTGCCTCTTCTGCAGGTAGCCACACCTGATCCAGGCTTGGCAAGCAGCATTTTGGAGATTCTGTCCTCATGAGCACGAGCTGCGATTTGGGTGGCGAGTGTCGGAACACAGACCATCGCTCGAAGCCATGGCGCAGCGCATGAACTTCTTAAGCACATGCACTGCTTGGGCTTCGTGTCACCCGCCGGGTGCACACAATAATGTGCAATGCCTCGCATTGCGAATCTTGCGAATTTGCAACTGTATGTTTGCAGGAGCGGGCCCCAGCAGGATGGATCCGGAGCTGGCGTCACAGATTGCCCAGATCCGGGACGTGCTGCCAGACTATGGGGACGGCTTCCTTACGGCAGCGCTGCAGGTGCGGGTCAGCGTGTCATTGATTGTGGTCGAGACTGGAGCTGCGTCTTTCACACAAGGGGCTGCAAGTCGGATGACTCGCAAGGAGCAGCAGCTTGCCATCAGCTCTCGTCACTGCCGGCTTCGATTCCAGCCTGCAACTGTTCCGGCGTTTATGCGGCCCCCTCTGTTGGCCACTGCCTCGCTCACAGCGCAGATGCCTGCATGTGGCAACAGGTTCACGATGCCAGATGTGCGGGGCGCCAGGCGTCTTGCAGTTCGTTGCCGGTGCCGGCAAGCGGCCGGAGTGATCGACACACTGCTGGAGGCATTACGCCAACAAGCTGAGAGCTGCATGCTGCAAACTTTGTTCACCATGTTCACGCTAATTGCTGACATCTGCTGTGCATGTCCGCAGCACTCCGGCGGGCGGCCGGATCGGGTGATCGACACGCTGCTGGAGGGGTCACTACCGCCGGAACTACTATCGCTGGACCCGCACTCTGCGGCCATGCCGCGGCCGCAGCCGCCGGCCGCGGCGTCTGCGCCCACAGCCAGCAGAGGCAGCGCCGCAGGTGCAGTAACTCATTCGTGCGCCGATGCGCCAGGGCACAGATGTGAGCACACATGAATCTTAAGCCAGCACCAATGCAACATGCATGCCTGCTTCCCATGGATCGTCGCAACGACACTTCTGCTGTAGGTCATGGTGTGCACCTCTGTGGCTCACAAAGAATCTATCCGAGATGGCCCCAAGAACAACCCCTGCAGCAGGCTGGTCCTCACTGGACTCTGCGCGCAGGCGCTTCGGGCGGCATGGCGTCTTGGGAGGGCCTTGCTGCGGATTCCGCCGCGCTGACGGCCGCCGGCGCGCCCGCGTCGCGAGCGGCCCCAGCAGCGTCGCTGGCCGTGCCATTGAGGCGGCCCCACAAGGTGCCTTGTAATCCTGGTCAAACCAGAATCATGAAATATGTTTACCAGCCATTTGTGGGCCCTGTTGAAGTGAGATCCAGTGCTCCGGAGGACTCGGTCGTGCACGGGCATTTCGTTGCCTTGCTGCACGTGATCCAGGCAGACGCACCTTCCCTGCAGCATTGCAGGCGCTGCATCTGAGCTAGCATGAAACACCACAAGACATACTCATAGCGTATCTCATTGGCGCAGGCGACTGCGCGCGCTCTGGACCGCCGAGCGGGCGCAGAGCGCGACGCCATCCGCGCCGCAGCGGAGGCAGCCCAGGTGCTTCCAGCTTCCACCTGCCAATGCCTCGCGCACATTCAGTGTCTCGTGTTTGTGGGGCGTTTCTGACATCGCAGCTGGGCCCCTTGCCCGGAAACCCACAGCCTGCGAATGCTGCCTGCTGTGCGACATCCCGCAACCTGCTGGCCCGCTCTGACGCACGAATGCAATCGCAGTGGGAGTATGAAGACGAGTATGACGACTCCTTCGATGCGTACGACGGCGGCAACGGCGCCGACGGCATGGCCGACGCCGAAGGTGCTGCTCTCATTCAGGATAAGTTACTTGCCAGCTTCGTACATTTATTTGCCAGCTTGCACCACCTCCTGCCGCTGTTCGCCTGGGAATTGGGCTTTTCTGACCATAGCCACTATAGCCACTTGCTGGCCTGTGCAGCCAGCAGTGCGTGCATGCAACATCTGTTGCGCCATTGGAGAGAACTGCAGCTGCAGAGAAATTTTCCTCTCATTCAGGAGCTGGTGGACTTGCGCTGCGCAGGTGATGAGGACGAGGCTCGTGTGGGGTCTGGCCGCTACTTTGGCAGCCAGGGACGCGGCGGCAGCGGCGGCAACTATGGACCGCCGCCACCGCGGGGCGCTTTTGGCAGTCAGGGCAGCGGCGGCGCGATGCCGGCGTCTCAGCAGCAGCACCCACAGCCGCAGCAGCCGCAGCAGGGGCGCGGCCGCGGCGGCCAGCAGCAGGCCAGGTCCTGGGTGCTGGACGGCAGGGTTTACAACTACAAGTGTGTTCCTCCACAGCTTTCTGGCATTGCCCTCGATCATGTCTTCAAGAATACCAACCCGCCTGGATATGTCTTGTGGCTCGTCTGCCATGCGGCAGGGAAGGCTGCGCCTGTGGCAGCTGCCTCTGAGGTAGCATCGGTCATCCTGATTGGACAAGCCACAAGGCTGGCACAGCACAGAAACGCTGTCAGCTGGCCAGCATGCGCTCTCTGAACGCCAGAAACCAGATGATTGAAAGCTCCTGCTTTTCTCATTCTTCCTCAAACACGCAACAGGAAGGAAGGCGCCACGGAGGTGGCCGGCGGGCCCGAGGCTGCCCAGCGAGACGCGACAGCCGCCCGCGCGGCGGCGCAGGCCATCCATGGCCTCGGCCCCGGCGGCAACGTGCCGCTGGCGCCGCCGCGGGGCCCGCTGGCGCCGCCGTTGCAGCGCCAGCGGCAGCAGCCCGATGCGCAGCGGCAGCCTGACGGCGCCGGCGCAGCCGACGGCATGCCCGGAGGCGCGGCTGAGGCTGCAGGCAGATCAGATGGCGGCGGGCACGGCCGGGGCAGGGATGGCGGCGGCAGTGACAGCGGCGGCGGTCGTGGCAGAGCCGGCAGGGGCGGCGCCGGCGGCAGTGTGGGGGCCAGCGCCAACCCGCAGCGGGACCATGCACGCAAAGACAAGAACAAGGCGGCGGTGGGTAATCACCATCGGAAAGATCGTGCCGCCCGCAAGACCGGCATGTTCTGAAGGCGGTGGGTGCTAGACGATGGCAGCACACAGGGCCTTTGTTGATGGCTCCAGGGCCACGCTTGGAGTTTGTTGCCAGTCTGTAATGTGAGTGATTCATTGGCGGGGGTCATAGTGAGCCCCTGCCGGACGGAGCTTGCTGTGCATGGGAGTTGTTGCGGACTTCTACGCCAAGACACCTTGTAAAGTGGTCGCTAATCCTTCGAAGCACACAACCTAAAGCTCAATCAAGCTATTGCAGACTCTGGAACCAGTTGCATCCACCTGTACAAATGTGTTTGGTATAGGTAGCTGCAGGTGCCCATGGTTGGGACTGCCGTTAGCCCCACCGAAATGGAGTTCTACACCGATATCGCACACAAAGACTCGATAGCACATTCAGGACGCCTTGCGCAGACGCTTGAGCGGCAGCCCGCCGCGCGCCGGGCCGCCGCTGCCACGCTGCCGCCCCTTGCCGCCGCGCGCCGCCGGCGGTGCGACGCAGAATCGCGTGACACCGCCGCCGCCCCGCGGCTGTGCGGCCCCCGGCCATTCCTGGCCGCCGCCGTTAGCGGAGGGCTCTTTCACGCCACCATCTGCAGTCGCGCCCAGAGACGGATCCGACCTTCGCTGTGCGCTTTCGCTGCTGCCGTGGCCACCGGCAGGTTGCCGCGCCGCCAGCGGCTGGCGCGCATTGCGAGGGGCGCCGGGGGCTCGGCGATTAGACTGCGGCACGGGCACAGCGCCTGCGTTACCGCCGCCAGGCTGCCGCACCGCCGGGTCTGCGTCTGCCGCCGGGCCCGCGTCATTCGGCAGCCGCAGGCGCTGCATGCGGCCGCCCAGCTGCGCCGCCCTGTTTCGCGCCTCTGCCTGGTTGGCAATGCTGCTGTCGGCAGCTTCTGCGCCGCCGCCGCCGTGCTGCTGCTGCTGCTGCTGCTGCTGCTGCTGCTGCTGCTGCTGCTGCTGCTGACCTGCCGCCGGCTGCTGCACCGGTACACGGCCCGCATTGGGCGCTGGCTGCTGCACCGCCGGCGGTGCAGGCGCAGGCTGGACGGGCGCAGCTGGCAGGCTGGCCTGCAGCAGTGGGCGAACCACCTCGAAGGCGCCGCAGGAGTGGTCCAGCGGCGACCACAGCCCCCCTACAGTCAAGATCGAGACACAGTTTAATCATATCCTGTTTTCCAGGAGTCAGTATGTGTCACTGTGTCGCCAGTCCTCCCGAAGGTTGTGTATGATTCATGACGCGAGCAGCCGCTGCAAGGCCAGTAAATCTTCGCGTTCCACCTCGCCGCACAGCAAGCTGTGGACGGGGATGCTCCTGGGTGTGCTTGCTCCGCCGATTGTGCGTCGAGAAGGGTGTGGCGCACCGGAAGCGGGCGGCGGCAGCTCTGCCAGCTGGGCGCGCGCCGCCTGCAGCGCCTCCCGCGACGGCTCGGCCGACGGCGGCAGCGCCCCCACGACCGGTAGCAGCTCCTCTGCTGACGCAATCCTGCGGCACAATATCAGCACGTACAATCATAGAGGAAGACAACACAGTCAGACGACGTGTCGTCGTGTCGAATGCTTCTTGCGATCGTGCCCTGCAAGCTGCTGGAGAGCCACCGGAGAGGCAGATGTTGGTGTAGCCAGAGCCGATTCGAACACGTATTTGGACCGCAATCGGTGAAGGCTGTACCTGCGGACGAGCAGCGTGGCGCAGTCGGCGGCGGGGCGCGCGGCATAAAAGTACGCGAAGGGCGCCGCGGCATCCGGCTCCGCAGCGTCCAGGTCTGCGGCCGCTGACAGCAGCAGCCCCGATCCGGCCTCCCGCAGCACCTGCAGAAACATGAGAAGAGGTGTCTTGTCCTGTACGAACTGAGCGTTGCCCCTGTTGGGGGCCAGGTTCAGAAGGCGCCGCCGCGCCCGCCTCTGCGATGTCCCGGGTCTGCACCGGGCGACAGCGGCAGTCCCGATTTGGCCTTCCGGAGCCCCTGTGCATGCAGCGTTAGAGTGTATGGTTCAGATGGCACTGTCAAAGTCAGGATGCGAAGTGATTGGAAGCATATATCAATGAGCACTGGTTGGAAAAGCTCCCTCAATTTCTCAGTTCGCACCTGGGGCAGCGTGGCCATGTCGTCCTCATTGGCCTCGGCCCCTCTGCAGCGGACGCGTCGGAGTACAGGTTTGTAACGGACTTCTGTCCAGAAGACAGGTTATAAACCCTTTCGCACTGTCCACACCTGGCACAGCGCGGCCATGGCGTCCTCGTTGGCCTCGCCCGCCTCAAAGTCGGACAGCGCCTCGCCGTCGGCGGCCAGCAGGTGCGGCCGTCCCCACATCAGCCCTTCGCTCAGCTCCTCCACCTGCATGTAGAGCTCCAGTTGGCCTGAGTGCGTCTGAATATAGAGATACGAATGCTGGGCGCTGAAATGCTGCAGGTGACAGGACGTGCGGCCGATCACGTGCAAGCCCCTCCCTCAGCTCCTCCATCTGCATGGCGGGGTTCTGATGAGCCAGCAATATGCAGGATGGTCAGCTGTGGGAAGAACAGCAGTGACAATGCATGTTGAAAGGCTGTTGACAGTCACCAGCAGAATGGGAAGGTTCCGCTGACACTGCGGCCGTCAGCTACCGCGCTGCTATTTCGAGACGCATGAACTCTCGATATGGACGATATTCAGCGATGCATGCCGCATCCGCCAAGAAGCACACCTTGACCTGCCTGACACATTGCAGCACGACCCCATCCGCCGCCGCCACTTTTGCCGCGCTGCCGCCCACGCTGCCGCCAACACCATGCGCCTCCTGCGGCATGCGCAGCGGCGGCACCGCCGTTCCACGTGGGAACGCCAGCCGCGCGCCGGCCCCCAGCCGCACGATATGCGGGTCCGGCACAATGTCGCGCTGCTGCAGCACCGCGCCGCTGACGCTGCACACGCCTGGGTGCAGCAGCAGCGTTTCATGCTGGCAGTTCCTTCAATCCTGCTCAACCCGCAGGTGCAAGTATGCAATCCCGTCGTGTGAGAAAGTATGTGTACGCAACTAGAAGCTGCCGTAGCACAGCAAGAAGCATTACCTGCAGCGGCTCCGGGGCCCAGCGCCACCAGCGCCGCACGGTGGCATGCACACTGCTGGTCTGCTGCCACGCCGCCTGCCAGCGGCAGCACCTGCGGAAGCAGGTCAACAGCTTTGATCACAATCTCAACCTGCAGAACTTTCCGTGGCGCCAGGGTTGGGCCACGCGCCCAACAGAGGTCAAAGCAGTAACAGAGATCGAAGCAGTGACAGAGATCAAGGCAGTAAAGCATACTTCTGCACGCAGTCACACATGCAGCCAATGCGGAAACGATTCGAAGGAATGGGAGGGCTCGATCACCTGGCTGAGCAGGCCGCAGTGCAGCAGCGAAGTGGGCAGCGCCAGCACTAGGCGCCGCGGCGGCGGCAGCGCAAAGTCTCGCAGCCACTGCAACGCCAGCTGTTGCAGCGACGCCGAGTCTGCATGGAGCATGTCAGTCGCTATTGATGACTGTTCTACTAAACATTTACAGTTGAGCTGGACGCCTATGCCAGTCAGGTGCCGGGCTGTGTTGTGCGCTTTGCAATCACCAGTCAGATCTGACGACCTGAATACTGCGCTGCAACAGATTCCTCTCGTGTGAAATAAAATAATATAGAGCTCACGGAGGCCAGAGGTGATGCGACTACTCAGCAGATGGCAGCTGCACCATTTGGGATGAAGGACGCTGTTGCGTTGTCGGCGTCTGCAATGTCCGCCAGGAAGGTGGTGCGTTCGGCATCGCTCATGGCCGGCCCGCCTGCAAATTCACGCCATGCAACGGTAAATCTGAGGTGCGACATCGTAGTCCACGAGCACAGCGAACGCAGGTGAGCAGGCCCAGCTTGCATGGCAGGCAAGCTCCACTGCATGCTGCTCTCCTCATAGTTCTGTGACGGAGCTCAGGCCAGGCCTGCATGCTTGTGAGCTCCTTTGCATGCACCGGTTCTATCACCAATCTGTGACGCCGAAGCCTTATCTCACCTGCATCGACCTCGGGCACCAGGGCCACGAAGTGCAGGCGCATGCACGCGCGCGCCGCCTCGGCGATCGGCCGCCGGAATGCATCAATGCCGAACGCGCAGCCCAGGAGGCACACCGTCGTCTGCAGCGGCGCCGGCAGGCCCTTGCGCCCGGCCAGATGCGCCACCAGCGACTTCAGCGCCAGCCCTGCAGGGTTCTTGGCGTTTTGGTACGTTGGTGTGACATGTGGCACATGGCGCAACTGCCGCTGTACATATGAAGCTGCATGTGCGGATCTGCGGCATTTGCAAAACGGCATGCACCGTCTGCTGCATTGGCCAGGTAGTCAGATGCCCGCCACTACGTGTGGCTTCTTGGACTGCTGAGGCTCTGGCCTGTGACAGCTGCTGCAGTTGCAGATCCGGAACGCCACATGACGCTGCCCTACCTGTCTTAAGCGGCTCTGGGGTGCCAGGCGAGGCGGACGCATGCAGCTTCTGCACCGCAAAGTGGAACTCCCGAGGGCTGAACGGGCCCGGCCGCAGCAACACCTGTCGCAAAGACGTATCCGTCATCAGCGGCAATACCACGCAAAGATACGCAAGGGGCGCACGAAAACAGCATGTATGCGTTTGACGACACGAGACAAACGCGCATGCAGAAACATTGCATGCCCGACGCCACCTTGAGCTGCACGTCGCGGCCGTTGGGCTGCTTGTGGATCGCGCACAGGCCGACATTGTACAAGCCGGCATCGTGCGGTGGCAAGCCATGGAGGGCTGCGAGGTAGCCGAAACTGAGCAGCGCGTTATTCTGCAGGTGCTCGATGGACGCCTCCTCCAGGCGGTCCACCAGGATCACCAGCTCCTTGCGCATGGCGACTCACAACTGCGGCTCCTCAAGAAGCGCTGCACAACACCGCTGGCACATGAACATGGTTACTGGTGATGGATCGAACTGTCTGACCAATGCAGGGCTGTGCCGTAGTGCTGTTGCAGCTGATCCGCCGACTCTGCTGGTCCACTTCAGCACAGCACGCACAGCAGGGCGATCGCCACCAATTTCGTTGTCGCGCAGCGTTAGCACAGGGCGACAGAGCCGTGCAATGTATCCGAAGATTTTAATGCCACCGCTCCAAACAGATCAGACTGAGAACCAGAACTGAGGCCCAACTGGGGCGTTTCGAAGCGCGAAATTGCGATGGCTTCCGGACAGCGCACGTGCTAGATTTGAAGCACTTTGCAAAAGCTGCCTGCGATTCGCCACTTGCCTCAATCCGCATGCGCACCATCATCACGCACTTTGCAGCTGAGTGCTGGCTCACCACCGCTATCAGTGTCAGTTCTATTCGAGCCTGTGAAAGTAATACAGGATTGACAGGTGCAGGTGTTGCTGCGACCCGCAGACTACTGCTTTGGCGGCGATTGCGACTCGTGCATAGCTCATGATCCACAGCAACACCGCGCAGAACCATGTCGGAGGCATCACAAAAGTCTGCACCCAACGCACAGCTTGCGGGCGTCGGGACAGCGCAGCCAGCCTTTGCCTCGCCATTTGAAGTGCAGGTGGTGATCATCCGAGCATTTGCTTCCTGTGCACGCTGCTGATGCTGCTGACCAATTGCTGTATCTTGTTTGGCTGATCTCTGCTCAATCCTGCGCCACACTCGCAGTACCACTTCTTGTGCACGCTGCGCAAAAGAATCCCCTGATGATACGTCTGTGCCTTTGGGACTGATATCCGCTCGACCTTGCGGCGTAGCGTGGAGCTGCAAGCGGTTCGGCAGCGGCAAAGGCCGAGGCCGATGCAGAAGCCGCACACCTGGCAAAATGGACGCGGCGGGCGCGCATCTTTGTGGCACTGACGATCGTCTTCAGCTTCATCATGGGGGTGCTGGCCCTCGTCGCGGGCGCGCTTGTCGACAGGTAAGCTTAGCGCAGCTGCATGCTCAGTGTTCCACCGTTTCCATGCGCATGCGTCTCACCCGGCTTTGTGTTGGTGCTTCTGGCCGTGCATCGACAAATACAGGGGCCTTGCCACCTGTCTTCCTGGCTGCAGCGCTGCGCTCATTGCCTACGGCCTGGAGTCCTTCGTCGATCTGTTCGCCTCGGTCCTGGTGCTCTGGAGGTTCTGGGACGATGCCAGCAATGAAGCCGGAATGAAAGCAAACTTGGACCGGGAGGAGCGTGCCAATGTCGGTATTGCAGCTACATTTATCATCATTGCGGTCATCACTGGAGGAGATGCAATCTCCCATCTTGTACAGGTAAAGCTGAACCTAGCAGCCTCGTATGCACAGTGATCACATGCACATTGTCACCTGGCTGCATGTGATCACAGTCTGTAGTGTCGTTCCAACTTGCCACCCGTCACAACCTTTCGTGTTCACGTGTGCAGCACAAAAGCCCAGACGACAGCACCGTCGTGCTGGCGTTTGCTGTGATCAGCATCGTGGTGCTGACCATCTTCGGTATTTACAAGCTGTGGATCAACAAATACGTCGAAAGCAAGGCCCTGGAGCAGGTAATGTCCACCGCCTGCATGCTGGCTTCTGGCGCCGCTTTCCTTTGTCACAGTCGGAGGCATCGGTTCCCATTTCAAGGTGATTGTTCCACGCGATCATGTACATCCCATCACCAGCATTTGACTGTCTGCGGTGCAGGATGCCGTGGCCTCGTTTTCTGTCAGCGTACTGTCGATTGGCATCCTCGTCAGTGCGGTGTTGTACCAGTTCAACGAGAACATCTGGTGGCTGGTGAGATGGATGAGTGCTTTGGAAAGTGCCAAGTGGTCACACGCTGTTAGTGGTTGGTGTTGCTGTGAAGTTCATTCACGGCTTTCTGTGTCGATAGGACGCGGCTGTTGCAATCGCTGTGACAGTGTCACTAGCCATCTATTCGGTACCGATACTGGTGAGCTCACCCTCAAACCCACGGCATTGTTTCGAGTGCTTGTGCATGATTTGCTCAGTCTCGCCACGCTGACCTTCAGCGCGTCCTTCAGATGCGTCTTCTTCACTTGCCGCAGGTCATGCGGCCTTGGTGGCGGAAGTCCTTTTGGCGGTCCGGCTTCAGGTGGTCCGACGCAGCAGAAGCTTGAGAATGCGTCGTAGACGGACATGGAGGCTAGACAGCCAGAATTTGTCGCAATCAAATTCTTCGAGGCATGGCTTATGTCAGCTGGAAGGTGGAGAGCCAGTTGGAAGCATTTGCGCACGTGACTCATCACTTGTTTCGACTTGAAATTGGCAGATTGCTGCTACAAGTGCAATTCCATTCAGTGTGTTGACCTGGTGGCAGCTGCAGCTGTTCGAACCGAGGGCGCACAGACTGATCGAGCTGTTCTGGTGGTTAAACTTAACATCGCCCTCCAGATCAGCGACCTGGGAAGCAGCGACCTGGGAAGCAGCTCAGGCGGATTTTCGCAAGACTTAGGCCTTGCCGTTTGGTCAAATATGTCAAGCGATCGGCATGACGGCGATGACATGGCAGATGTGGACATCGAAAACGGATACAGCAGGGAACGCAACGACTCGCATGTTCCGGAGGACAGCACGAGCTTTGACGTCCGGGTGCGCGCATCAGCAAGCCACCTGCACAGCCGCATAGCTCACGATACACGAAGCGGCTTCATACAGAGCGATTCGTAGGCACTGATAGCCAGTCAGAAGGCGCGCCGCAGGCGCCGGCGCCCAACCGGCATGATGTGATGATGTTTCACGGTCAAACGTCTGCATGAGGTCATGGCACACTGAAACGCTCAGTGGGGACTCGAAATCTGAGGCAAGCAGCGTTGAGACAAGCAGCGCGCCCATGTGACTGCGTGATGCCATGTGAAGGCGGCAAGCCTTCCCATGCACACACATGTCACCGCTGCGCCCGCAGGGGGTGCAAATCGAGAAGGCGCGGGAGCCCAGCGCGGCGGCGCCAGCATTGGAACAGGAGTCGCGGCAGGATCGGGGGCTGCTGGCGGACCAGGACGTGCAGCGGGCCATATGGACCAACCGCGCGCGCTGGTTCACGGGCATGTCCATGATCGTGGACTTTTCGACCGGCCTGCTGGCGCTGATCGTCGGCGGCATCATCCACAGGCAAGCGCGAGGACGATATTGTCTATGCGTTCTTTGAATGAGAATCATTTTGATATACCTCAAATCATCTGTCGTGTGTGACCCGGCCTCACACCAGCACATGGCCAGCGGCACAGTCGAAATGAGATGGTTGTGGCGTAAGCGACTTCGACTTGCGGACAGTCCGCTGCTGCATCCTCTAGGAGGCCATGCCAAGGGCTCTGCCGTCACGCAAATGAACCTTTTGGGATGGTCTCCGTAGTGGATGCGGCTTCTTGTAGTCCGGACAGACATGCACAGTGCACCAGGATGCAGCGTCAGCTGTAGCAGCCAGAAGGCAGTGCGCCGCCCACTGTATCACTCGCTTATCTCTAGGTGCCGCAGCCTCACGCTCGCCGAGCACAGCCTGGCTACCTCTATGAACAATGCTGTCAGCCGCAGCAAGAAGCAGCTTCCTGGGACACTGGCATGACGCCTGTGCTTGAGCTTCCATATTGCACTTGTGGTCGCGGCAGCAGTGCGCCCACGGGCTACGGCCTTTCTGGACAAGGCCAGCGGAAGCAGCAGCACACAAATCGTCTTGCTTCCACAGACGCTGACATGGTGTTATCGTCTCATTGCAGCGCCGCGCTGACAGGGTATGGCCTGGAGGCCTTCGTGGACATGGCGGCCAGCTGCATGGTCTTATGGCGTTTCTGGAACAGCGCGGACACTGAGGTGGGGTCCCTCCACATTCGTCTGTCTGGCCCCAGAAGGATACAAGCACTGCTCAGTTTGTACCCGAACGACTGCAGACTGACCCTGATCCCAAGAGGGATCGCGCCAACTGCTACCTGCAGGTTTGTCCCTGACTGCAATGCACATTGTGAGATGCGTGTCACGCTGTCTGCTTCAGGCAGGCATGCGGGCCAACCAGGACCGCGAGGAGCGCGCCAACGTCATCATCGCCTTCATCGTGAGTTCCTGTTGCTATTCAGATTTGAAGCCTGGCATCTAAAGGTTGGCAACGGTCATCAGGGAGCCAGCACAAGCAGACCTGCCCATGTGGTCATCTTGATGCAACAACAGCCAGGAGCGCCCGTGCCGTAACCCAACCGTCAGAGCCGATGCTGCAAGCCCACGGTGTTGCCCCTGCCCACACATTTGCTCCTACAAATGCAGTTTGTGGCGATCGCGATCATCACCAGCGGCGACGCAATCGAGCACCTGGTGCAGCACAAGTCGCCGGAGAACAGCTTCCTAATCATCATCTTTGCTGTGATCACCATGGTCCTGCTGGGCGCGATCGGCGCGACCAAGCTGTGGATCAACAAGCACGTCGGCAGCAAGGCCCTGGAGCAGGTGCGGATTCTCGGCAGAGATTTGGACAGAGACTGTGTTCTGCACGCCTGGCGTTGCACGCCTGGCTTGTGTAAGTGTGTATTTCGGGACTGATCAATGGCGTGTGCATTTGACTGCAACCAGCAGCATGCAGCGGTCATCACTTGTTCATGCGTCGGTTCTTGCCGTTCCTGTTACCGGCTAAACACCGCAGAAAGCACAGATCGCCAGAACAGCCTCAAATTAGTTCTGCTATTGGTGTGCTGTGCAGGATGCGATGGCCTCATTCGCAACGGCAGCCATCTCAGTGGGGCTGCTGGTGTCGGCGTCAGCATACACAGCCAACGACAACATCTGGTGGCTCGTGCGTCCCTAATCCCCTACGACATCCACTGCATGTGGCCCCAAATCCCGGAGCATGCATGGCATACGACTCCTTTCCAATGCATTGACCCTGCAACAGTCTGCTGTGCTGATGCACGCCATGCGTCCGCAGCATCGCATGTCATGCGTCCACAGCGTCGTTGCGGGATGAGTCCCATGAGTCTCGTCTCTGCATGGTGCCATTCATGGCGAGATTTTCAGCATGCGTCTGTGCTGCAGGATGCTGTTTGGGCGATCGCCGTCACCTGGCTCTTGGCTGCCTATTCATTGCCGTAAGTAGCCCAGCACCCATGTCTTGTTTGTTTGCGCCCTTTTTGGCTTGCTGTCCGCTGGAGTGCTGACCCAATACATTTAGAACCATTACCGTCAATACATAGGCTTTTCAACCATGGCATCTTTAACCATGCTGTCACACTGCAGGATCCTCTTTGAGAAGAGGTGGTGGCATAAGAGCTTCTGGAAGTCATGGGCGACGGAAGCCTGAAGGGAAGATTATTTGTCAGCAACAACGCCCGGCAATTGCCATACACATGCGCCAGAATATGACAGCTCGGTATGGCAGTGGTTTGAAAAAGATCCGTAAAGTTGCTGGCGCGAATTCTGCAACGATCTGTCTGCTTGTGATGGGCTTCTTGTGATTTGAGCGGCAGTGATTTGAGCTGCAGACACGTTTCTGCAGCTAGTTCTGTCCCAAAGCAGCCATTGGCAAGCCGGCCGAGCAGCCACTATGTGAGATCCCGTCTCTACTCTGCAAGATGTATATACCTACCAGGCCGACACAGCGTTCACGCAGCAGCAGTGTCCCACCATTCTGACACCTTGTGATCGATTGGTGCCTTGCTCTGAGGTGATCTACACCACAGCTGCGGCGCTGCGGCGGGTACATTGAATCATGGCTTCACATAAACCCAATGGATCTTACCCAGTCACACTGCATCTCCCCCGTGTTCAGTGGCGCCACATGGCTCGTCTGCTTCAGGCGTCAAAGCCCATGACGTGGTCGATGCCGGCGGCGATGCCGGTGGGGCTGCCGGGCTGGTAGGTCTTAAGCGTTGCGGGGTCCATGGCGCGCAGCGTCGCTGCGAGGCCCGCCGGCGCACACGTGAAGCAGTGCCCTGCTGCAGCCAGCTGCTCTGCCAACTCCGTCTGCGATGAATGACGCAAGTCTCATTTCCCGCATGCGTCACAGGGCTGGGAACGACGTGCCGTTTGGACACACGCATATGGCGGGTTGGGAGCATTCGGTGCGCTGTAGGAATCGCAAATCAAAGCATCAGCGAAGCAGATCCAGAGAGTCTGGCGAGCCGACTATTTGATCCTCAACAGAAGCACCTGGTGATTGTGCATCAGCAGAGAACTGGGCACGGCGATGACGACCTTGCCGGCGCCGAGGGCTTCGATGAGCGACCCCGCAAGCCGATTCTGGAATTCTTGTATCATGTCAAAAGTAGCGATGTTCCAACACACACCTGGTGGTTATGCATCAGCAGGGCGTTCGGCACTGCGACGACGACCTTGCCAGCGCCGAGCGCCTCAAAGAGCGACCCGGCACCCGCATGGCTGACAATCAGCGCCGCTTCCGCAATGCGATCGCACAGCCCTGGCGCGAAATCGAAATGCTCCACCTGCACAGTGTCCCGAGTCGGAATGACGTCCATTGATGGCATGACATCGGTTGCTATGGCAATAGTGTCCCAGCACTTCCAGTCTGAGGCACATGTGCGCACACAAGGGCGTTGCTGCAAATGTGCGAGGCCTGATCTGAGATCAGGATGAGCGTGTTCAACAAATTGGATTCTGCCTTTTCTGCTGAGATGGACCACACCTTGAGACCGTTGTCCAGGTGGTGCATCTCCTGCCCGGGCGGACACAGCATGTGCGGCTTGTACGCGCCCCCACCCACCTGCGCACAGCGGCACCTAGCAGTCAGACGCCGGATTACGTTCGGCTGCAAAAGCTCTAGAGCCATGAAATGTGCAGAGCGCTTGTAGCAGCAGAAATAGCCAAGCTCGCAGTTCGAAATACAGATCGAGATAGGCTTGAGGCAGTCGCGCGCCTGCAGCGTATCCATGACATTTTGCACGCCTCCAATGCTGATTACGAAGCCCTTCCGTAACAAAGAAAATGAAACAACGATCTCACCTGCATAACCAGGCGGTCGTAGCCGTGCGATTGAAGCGCGTCTGCCACCTCGCGTGTGTCTACTGCCCAGATGAGCTCGTCGAACTTGGTAGTACCAACCGTCACGAATGCCGTCGGCATCGCCGTCTACACGCTGTGCCCCAGCTCGCCCCCTGCCGCCGCCGCAGCTGCTGATGCCACGCCGCCTAAACTCTCAATACTGTGTGCTGCAGCCTGCTGCCGCTGCAGCCTGCTGCCGTCTCCTCAGGCAGCAGAGTGGAAACTCGCGGCGGAACCCTGCCAATGTGCTGTGCGCTTGTGCCCTTCGGCGCACCTGATGCGCCGAGGAGCGGCTCTGACCTGCAGTCCCTGCCGTGAGCTGCTTCTCAGGCAATGCCACAGATGACCGCCGCCGCGAGAGCCGCTGCTACCGCCGCAGCTGTCCTATGTCACCTTGGCCACCTTGCGCTTTTCCACAGCGTGCGTCTTGGGGCACTGCATCTCCTGCCAGCTCACCGGCACCATGGCTGCACCTGCCGCACATCAAGTGACAACGCCCTCAGACACCTGCTTTAGCAGCGTGAGACACCATTTGCGGCTGCTGCAAAGCCGCCTCTGCGATTTGCGCTGCTGGTGCGCACAGAGTGCCCCTGCATCTTCACCTTGATTCCCGGCATGGAACCCATGTGTATGCACGGTCAGCATCTGGATCCAGCTTGCAATTGATTGTCCGCTTCAAGGCACTCAACAGGGTCGTCCGCGCCTGAGGCGGGGTGCTTTGCATACACCACGCCCAGCTCGTTTTTGGCGGTGCCCAGGAAGTAGGACCGCGAGTCGCCCAGCGACAGCACCTGCAGAAGCGTATAGCAGTCCTTAGCACTGCATGCAATTCGCAAGGCCTGATCACAGCAGATATGTGAACTCGATATCTACATGGCACGCCACGTTTCATGCAAGCTGCTAACCAACCACGAGGCCTCATCAAGAACTAAGGCCTCCAATACCATGTACGCCTCCGGAACACCTGGTAAGCATAGGGAAGTGAGTGCGGTGCAAAGCGCACCTCGGCCTTGACGATATCGCCGGGGCGGAAGCAGGAAGGGATCTCGACCTTGTCGATCTCCGTCAACCGCACGTCCTGCAGCCTGCAACAGTAGCAGGGCCAGCGTTACATGGCATACACAGCCGTCCAAGACGCCAGTTTTGGAGGGCGACATGAGGCTCCATCCTCTACCAGCTCTGTCTGCTGACCACATGGATTCATCGGATGGCCGCAGACACTGTGTCGTTGAGACGCAAGTGCAGACTCTGGCGAATACCCACCGGATGACGCCGGTGAAGGTAGTGTCGAGCGGCTGGTCGCCAACGCACAGGACGTCCAGGGACGCCAGGCGCGGGTTGATGCGCGTGACCTGTGTGTGTACCTTATACCGTTTGGCGCCCTTTGTTGGAAGCCACGGGAAGTGATGACAGAGCCAGGCTGAACACGGTTTCGCGGAAGCCGGGACGCAAGCAACATTGCAGATTATGCGCGATGTAGAGAACTGAAGGTGAGACGAAACAAGGTATGGCGGCTCGCCTTGGCGGTGACCACGTCTCCGGGCTTCGGAATTCCAGAGTGCTGGCCCCGGCGCACAACCTCGACTGTGGGCCTCTACACGCAAAGTGGCGCAGCGGCAGCGTCAGACAGTGGGAAGAACAGGCGGGGCAGAATGGTCGCTTTGCAGCTGTCACACGACTGCCTTTGGCACAGCAATGCTCTCCAGCTTACCTGGTCTTGAGATGAAGGATCCGCTGGAGTCTGCTTCTGCGTGCCTACGATGGATGCGCACAGGTTCTGCTCTGTGACGTGTGTGCCGGGCCCCGCGACGGCGTCCACCTGCAATCAGTGAGATCACCTGTTGAAGGTGCTAAATACGTGTAATCGATGAGCTTCTGTAACGCGTGTCGAAATGGGATGCCCTCCAGCCTCACCGCAGCACAGAGGACGTCCCCGGGACAGACGACGGCGGCCGCTGCCATCCACTACAACTCAAACGATTATTTGCTTTGCACCTCGACGCTTGTGTTCCTGGCTACAATTGTCACTCTGTGCTGACCATTTGCTCGTGCCGCTGCATTGCCTAGCACTTGCGCTACAGGGCTTCAAATTTATTCAGCATTAAAAATTCGGCAAACTATGTTTTGATGGCCCGATGGGCCATATGCCCATTATGGGCAGCCCATACCCACCAAGTGCAAGCTGCTAATTCCGACAGGCAAGGTGCGGCAGTATCTTTGTCATGAAATTGCAGCTTGAGCTCTCTGCGGCGGTGCCCAATGTCTCTGCGTGTCGTCCGCACAGGCAGCAGCGTTCGCATGATTGAAGCCTGCAGCGCATGAAAAGCTGCATGGGATGATGCTTTACTCAGGCAAAAGCCGCATGTAAACATCTCATTGAGCTTGCTCAAATCTTTTCACCTGGTATTTGCTAGACCTCGTGCTACAGGCCACATATTGCCACCATCTGCATCCAGTGATTGACCCGTCAATGCAGCACGTCAGCTCTCAACATGCGTCAACAACAGTTCAGCACCAACAATGCACTTGTGTGCAGCACTTGCCCCTCACCGCGCGCTCCTTGCCACCGCTCCTACCGCCACCTCAAGACTTTACCAGTTTTCAGTCACAGTACCGCCGAGCGCCGACCGCTTCGCTCTGCATCAGTCCGCTTTTGTCGCTTCACTTGACGATCTTCAGCGCCGCCAGGAACAGGTCCTCCAGCCCGGCGGCGCGGCAGGCGGCCGCCAGCTCCGACATGCCGGTCTCGGGCAGCTCCTGAAGGTTGCTGTCCGACCCGAACCTCCTGGCGGCGCCCAGGGCCGCCACATCGTTCGACGCTTCCATGTCCTCCTGGCCCCGCACCGCCATGGCCTGCAAGCGCCGAAGGCGCTCCGCTGTCGGTGTATCAGGCTATGGGACGACGCTGGCGGTGTGTGATTTCAAGTTGGAGGTGCATTTGGGGTGGGGACGGGTGGGTGGGTGGACATAGCGGAATGTGCGGCGGATGCAACCGCAAGCTTGTCGCACCTGCCACTTGAGGGCCCGCAGCCGCTGCACATACTCCTCCATATCATCCGCCAGTCCCTCCACCACAATGACACCTGCATCTGGTGGTCGTTGCTCAGTTGTGCAGCATAAAAGTGGTCGATGCTTGGTCAGAGAGGCTTCTGCATTTGTCTGGATGGGACAACCAAAGGCGTCACATAAGAACACACCAGGAAAGCCCGGCTTGGAAAAGCCGCCCAACCGCAGCTCGTCTGCCCACTGCACGATGTGCTTCCTTTTTGTGAGAGACTTGATATGATGGAACCTGCAGGGGAAGAGGCGTTGTCTCAACACACAGAGGGTTCCAGCCGAGCCACGCACAATTTCTCTCTTATGGAAAACAACAATTAAAGGGCATATTTGCGCACCAGATGATGCAGCAGCGCATGGTTCTGTGGCTTGGCCGCTGAGATTCACGCTTGTCAGTAACGCCCTGCGCTGCCTCGGCCGCCTGTATCACCCCCTGCAAACGTGGTATGCAGCATTTCATTGGCTTCGGCAGACGTCAAGACTGCCAGCGTGGTGCCGTCTTGCTCTCGTTATGACCTGGCAACACAAGCCTGTATGCAAAGAGAGCGAGTCGAACCTGCTCCAGCAATTCTGAGACTCGCTGCTGCAGCGCGTCCGCAGCTGTGATGAGGCAGCCGCCCTCTGGAACGTAGTCACTCACTGGCTGCACCACTGCCGTCAGCTCGTCGTGGTGCGCCCTGTGCAGGGTCATGGATATGTGATGGACCGATCGTTGCCTTGGTACCTTTCAGGCAATGGTCCTGTACCGCAGCAACGAGCAAACGTTGACATCTCGCTGACAACTCGAGCGGTGGCGATCACGCGAAATTAGAAAACGGTGTTTGTTGCAAGCACCTGCCGCATGCGCACTCGACCTGCAGCCGCGGCGCCGCCGCCAGCGGGTACTGCGGGGGAAGCGTGAAGCGCAGGCTGACCGGCTGCCCGCCGACTGCCAGGCTCTGAAACACCAGCGCGCCGCTGAGCTGCGACAGGCTGCCCAGCTGACTGCGCAGGTGGCTCTGCTGCTGTTGTGCTGCATCTCCTGATTCACCCGCAGAGGTCTCGACGAGGCTTGTGGCCAGATCAGTTGCGGCACGCTCTGCGGCAGTGAAGCACAGAGCGCCCTCCTCGGGGTACATGGCCTCTAGCGCCTGTGGGCATGTGTCAGTGGCGTTCACCTCATTGAATGCCATGCGTCAGCCTTGCAATCGATGGCCACAGGCTTGTGTGCTACTTCTGCACCAGCAAAACAAGCTGATGCTCACCTGCAGCTCCTCAACCTGCGACCGCAGCGCTTCCATCAGCTGGCTGGACATGCCAGCTTCGCATACGGACGTTACCGTCCTGATCTCTGGGCCTATGCAATTCGATTGTGCAAGCCGAAGCGAGCGCCGGGCAGCTGCAGGGAACCCAGATCTTGATCGAGCTCGCCATCACAGATCGCCGGTGCAGCTGGCGCAATGCACTGCAAAAGAAATTTCGGCCAGCCAGTCGTGCCTTGGATAATGCTATAGATACGCAAAATGGGGAAGGAGCTGCTGAACGAGCCGGACAAGGTGGTTCACGAACTGCTTGAGGGATTGGTAGCCAGTGTGGAGCACCTGAACCGCCTGGACGGCTTCCCAGAGGTGTGTCCTCCACATATTTCTTCGGAAAGCATTCAAGCTGCCTCCCATCCGCCACAGGCCTGACCAGCAGCTCATGCATGATTGATATCGAAGAATATGCTGCAGCGTACGCTGGCACCTGCAATGCAGGTGAAGGTGGTCTTCGATGGGACATTCAAGGCGAAGGACGGCGATCAGGTCGCCGTGATCTCAGGTGTGTGCAGTACACATGCATTTCCGGCATGCTGCCCATATGTGCAGGTCAGTCTGGTACAACACCTCCATTTGGTGCGATAGCGTGATCAACTTGAAGGGCGTGGTGCTGTGGGCATCACACCATCTGGTGAAATCCTGCAGGTGGCGGTGCGGGCCATGAGCCTGCGCATGCGGGTTACGTCGGACCCGGGATGCTCACAGCGGCCGTGTGCGGCGATGTTTTTGCATCACCATCATCAGCCGCTGTGCTGGCCGCCATCCGCCAGGTAGGTGTGATGGCGTTCACGGTCATGCACTCATTCACGATCATGCAGGGTACAGTAATTGCTGAGCTGCCGTCGCCATCTCCACATCTCGACCTGCCTCCCAATCATGCGTGAACAGCCAGGGTGCATGAATACTCCAGCTGCTGTCTAGGTCACAGGTCCCGCCGGCGCGTTGCTGATCGTCAAGAACTACACCGGCGACCGCCTGCACTTTGGCATCGCAGCGGAGCAGGCGAAGCGCGAAGGCTACAAGGTGGCGCCGCGCCGGAAAGCTGCGTGCAGCATCATGCATGTACCCTTGCGCCCGAGCGCCAGCCTCAGGCCGCAGTGTGCAGCGCGCCTGCTGTGCCTGTGTGTCAAAACTGCTGTTGTGATTATGTAGCCGAGAATCCGCATGATCGATTTCGTGTTGACTGTCTGCACAGGTGGAGCTGGTGGTTGTGGCGGACGATTGTGCGCTGGAGGGAAAGGGCATTGCCGGGCGGCGCGGCATTGCCGGCACTGTATTCGTCCACAAGGTAGCGCCTTCCTCCGATCAGCTATTTCATCATCATCAGAAGACCTCTGGAAAACGAAAGATGTGGATGACATTTGAGGACCTAAAAATACTCTGGACATGTCGCATTGCCGCAGAGGGACTGGGCTTGCGCTGTGGCGCCGGCAGGTCGGAGCTACCTACAAGCTCGCCCCACATTTGCCCTTCCCATCAACCATTCCCATCAAAGGACTGTGGAGAGAAAATGCACACCACATGCAGCGTCCCTGTCTTCGGTGCCCAGGCACAAACCATGGCACAATGCAGCGCTCGAACATCAACCAGCCACTGGCCGATGGATCCTGTGTTGCATCAAATGAGTTATTTCACATCGCCAGCGATACCTTGTGGAGCTATTTTCAGGTGGCAGGCGCAGCGGCGGCGGCCGGCCTGCCGCTCGCCGAGGTGCGGGCCGAGGCGGAGGCCGCAGCGGCCGCAGTGAGTTCCATGGGCGTTGCCACGCGCGCCTGCACGCTGCCGGGCGCGCAGCCCTCCGACAGGTGGGCAACAGCAATCTCGAATTCTCACTCATTTGATGTCGTTTCAGCCTCAATCCTGGACTCGCCTGCTGGTGCGATACACCGAGATTGAAGCAGCGCTGCGGCTCGGTGTGCAGGCACGCCGTCACATCGCGCCATCCGTCCTGACTGCGGCTTGCACCCCCCAGATCGTGTGTATCCGCACCCTGTCTATGCGTCCTGCCGATTCGGCCACACTGCAAGGAAAAGGCGCCAATGTCCTTGCTTCCACTCCAGACGGTGTCGTCCTGACGAACAGAAAGTTTTTCGATTTGGATGCGCAGGATTGCCGATGGCAAGATGGAACTGGGCCTTGGTATCCATGGCGAGCCGGGCGCTGAGACGGCGCCGCTGCAGCCAGTGGGCGAGATCGTCTCGACGGTCTGCTCGAAGGGCGCTCGAGTGTCATATTGCACCATGTCTTTGCTTCTTCTGCATTTATTCTTGGTGCAGCTTGTGGACAACCTCATCTGCCGGTTTCGCCCTCCGTTGTTCGTAGGAGAGTTTGCTGCGCTCGGGGGTGCAGCGGTGCAGCATAGCGCAGCACTGGCAATTGCACTTGCAATACCCTGCACGAATTGAGAGTCATTATTGCCAGAGGTGCTGGATGGGTCCTCAGCAACACGCGCGCGTCCGACGCTCTTGGAGCTGCCGCCGGGTGCGCATCGGAGTCGTTCTATTTGACAAGGACGAATCGATTGCGGCACACCAGATTTGATGTGCCTGCAGATCCTGGACCGCATTGCAGGCCGGTCTCAGCCAAAGGCGAAGATCTGCCGCGCCTGGAGTTGGCGCCGGGTGCGCATTGGACTCGAATCATTTGCGATCCGTTTGTTGTTTGGCGACTTGACCTGTGCCTGCAGATCCTGGATCGCATCGCCGGTCGCTCCTCGACAGATGGCAAAGATCTGCCGCACCTGGAGTTGGGGCCAGATGCGCCGGTGGCGCTGCTGGTCAATTCGCTGGGCGCGACGACGCAGATGGAGCTGTATGTGGCGGCGCAGGCCGCACTGGCGCATGCGCGGGAGCGGCTGCAGGTAGGCACAGTTGCTGGAGACCGAATTGCTGCAGGCACAATTAGCGTCAACTTCCCGCTGAACGGCGCTGCTTGCATCTCGACTGCTGTTCTCTAATGTTCCCATCGCAGACCCTCACATCGATCATGGCCCGGTGCAGGTGACTGTGCAGCGGCTTGTATGTCGGCGGCTTCATGACGGTGCTGGATATGGCGAGCCCAAGCGTGTTGTCACAGTTTTGCATGCCTTTCCTCATGAATTAAATCACACATTTTGCTCAATGCAGGTGACTCGCAGAGGATCAGCAGCTTCATGACGGGACCGGACATTGCAGCTGGCTGTGCACCCTCACACGTTCCTCACGAAATCGAGGCTCTCGCTCAATGCAGGAGGTGCAGCGGCTATGTCGGGAGCTTCACGGCGGCGCTGCACGCGGCGAGCCTGCGCGCCGCTCATCAATTCTGTTGTCGACAGTACTGCAGAGGTCTCTACCCTGCGCCCAATCACACACCCCTTGGATGCAGGTCAGTGTGCAAAGGCTCTACGTTGGGAGCTTCATGACGGCGCTGGACATGGCCGGCCTGTCGCTGTCGGTGCTGCGGCTGGATGACGGGCGCCTGCAGCGACTGGACGCGCCCACAAAGGTGTAAATCAAACCAAGTCTTCTTCAGTTTATTACCATATCATCAATTTAAATCGACGCTGTCTGCGCTGCTGTTGCTGTCGCTGTCGCTGTCGCTGCTGCGCCTGGATGACAGGTGCCTGGCGCCTCTGTACGCACCCACGCAGGGGCAACTGTGCTCGTTATCAGCTGCACGTTCTTATTACATGCGAATCTGCAATCGCAATCATTTCCTGCTGGCACAGCTGAGGAGCTTCTCTGCCAGAGCCATGGTGCGGCACGTTGCAAAAATGAGGGCGGCACGGTCGCGACCACATGCCCTGACCTGAACGGTTTGCTTGGCATCCCCATGTCCCACATCCTCTCCACAAGCCTCTGCGCAGGCCCCCGGCTGGCCGAACCACTCGGCGGCGGTGCGCACCGACAAGCGCCCAGCGCCACTGCCGCGGGCTCCCAAGTGTTTCGCCAGCGCCAGCGCTGCGGACTCCGCAGCCAGAGGCCGGCCGGCGCAGCTGTCGGCGCAAGCGGCGCTGCTGGAGCGGTGCATATCGGCCGCCGCTGCGGCGGTGATTGACGCGGCGGCGGAGCTGGACGAATTGGACTCCAGGGTGGGAGACGGCGACTGCGGCACAACGCTCAGATTGGCGGCGCATGCCATCCGGGAGGTGGGACCTGAAGTTGGGATATCATCGTAACTCTCATAGTGTGATCGATCCACAACATGCTTGTGGTTTCCTCTAGCAATGGCGTCAGCGACCTGCCTGCTTGCAGCCTGTGCCCTTGCTATTTGCAGCCTTCGCGTCACGCCTCACGTCCCAGCCAGTCAAGAAGCCAGACGGCACAAGGACAAGCTGGAAACACATCACGTGGCATGCATTTCACACCGATGACCGCGCACTGGCGTTCCGGTTCAGACAGCACGAAGTGCCCCGATCAGACGTCCCGCTTGCGGTACAGGACCTGGCATCTTCCTACCCGCTGGATGATCCTGCTGCGACCCTCGCGGCGGTCGGCGAAAGTGTGGGGCGCGCCGCCGGCGGAACATCCGGCGGCTTGTACCATGTGCTGTTCGCCTCTGCAGCTGCCTCGCTGGCCAGGTGCTCGCCTCGCGCGGGAGTCTGTGCTATCAGGCACTCCGCTGCATGCCAGTGCGCCAGGCTGGCCTGTGCGCAGTGATCTCAGCAGTGCGCGTGTTGCACACAGCATGTGACAGATGCTGAGCCGTGAACTTGGTGCACAAAACACTACAGAGCATCCCATTAACTCCTCCCGACGACCACTGGCAACGTCGCGACGGCAGTGGCGCAGTCAGCGGCAATCAGCCGAAGCGCGGCACTGCTTCGACGCTATGTTTCCAGCCCCCAAACCGGGGGCGTCAATCAGCCCGCTTTGGAACGTACAAAGCCTTGAGCATGAATGATAGAACTACAATCGTCTGCTGCAGCAGCAGCGGCGGCGCCGGCGGCGGGACGCCTGGCGTGCAAGCCTGGGCGGCCGCGGCGCGGGCGGGCGTGGCGGCGGTGCAAAAGTACGGCGGCGCAGCGCCGGGCCACCGCACCATGCTCGACGCACTGCTGCCGGCGGTGGACAACCTGGAAAAGGCGACAGGTGGGTTTAAACTGATCCTCCCACCCCCCGAGTGAAGACCTCGACGCGGTGCAAAAGTACGACGGCGCAGGGGCGGGCCACCATTACATGCTGGACGCGCTGCTGTCGACGGTGGACAAATCACAGGGTTCATCAGGGCCGTGTCTGCGCTGTGCACTGGCCATGGTTGTCGTACATTCCTGCCGGCATCTGCTCGGTGCCAGATCCGCCCCTGCAGCAGCAAGTCTTGATGATATCATGCGGGTGCCTGTCGCAGGAGGCGCCGCTGGCGCCGCAGCGGCTGCCGCAGCGGTAGCCAAGCAGGGGGCGGAAAGCACAGCACGCATGGAGGCGGGCGCCGGCCGCTCCAGCTACGTGCCCGCGAGCGCCCTGGCCAGCACGCCCGATCCGGGTGCCACGGCGGTCGGTGTCTGGCTGGGCGCACTTGCCAGAGTGTTCTCAGAGTGAGCGGCAGCGATTGCGGCGGACGCCAGTATGTACGAATGGCATTGCAAGGCTTCATTCTGGAGGCCCTTGTCGGCACGGCAAATATCCAGAAGCGAGCTGATATTGGCAGAATGCGCACGTCAACTATACGACGTGCCAGCGCCGAGTTGAAGTTGCTGAGTCATGGGTCCCATGTTCTGCAAAATGAAACCTGCGCCTGCTGTATATGTCGTTGCCTTGGGTTAACATACAGCATCTCCATCGATGCCAAAGTGGCTAGAAGTAGTGGAGGCAGGCAAAATGTCGGACAAGTCTCTCAATTCCGCCGTGAGCTCGAGTCTCTTTCACCATGCACAATCGCCAGACTGATTTCCGGCCTGGCGCCATGTCCGCCACATGGACTGGGCCTGCAGCCGTAGCGTCTCCAGATACAGTCGCCCCCGCTGCCGCTGGGGAAATGTGCAAGGTAAGACCACACACTCATGCGCTGACGAACACACACCCTAAGTTGCTGCAGCAAACCCTGCACACTCTCACAACAAGCAGATGTGTCAATAACACCTGTCCGAGCAGAGCGACTCGCACCAATGTACTACCTCCCGCTGCTTGCACAAACGCCAATTCGATTCGATAGGGGATATCCTAGGGGATATTCTAGCCTAGACTGACCGCCGTCAAACACGTCTTGTCCATACTGCAGAAGCAGCAATGTCAACGACCGCTGCCAGCTTGCAGATGCACAAAAAAAGAAGTGCCACATCCTGCTGCGAGGCTGCCCACGGCTTCTTGTTGCCCGCTGCTAGCGGCAGCGCTGCAGTTCTGCCGCCGCTGTCAGGCCTGAAATTACCGCTTGCCCTGCCGAGGCGGCCACCCGTGAAGAACAGTAGGCTGCGGTGGCGGCAGCTCGCCCAGAAGCGGTAGCGCGAAGGGGTTGAAGCGAGGCGACGCTGCCGCTTCTTTGGAAACGCAGCCGTTGCTGAGCGCGCCCGACACAATGCCGTCCTGACTCCTGTCACCCATGATGACCAGGTCTGATTTCTCGCCTGCAAAGTGGATCGGTGTTGAAGGCGTGCAGCTGCGCATGACAGATTGCCAGGTAAGGTCCTGCAGTGCCACAAAGCGGAAAACGCCGTCAGTCACAGCAAGCACCATGGGCGAGTGTGCTCAGATACGTGCCTTTCTATGAGGCAGCCGCCCCCCGCGTGCGTGGCTTGTGCACGCAAGCGGCCTTGGACACCCCGATCACTTTGCGTGCGCCTGCACTCTTCTGCTGCCGGCGTGCTGCCTGGCGCTGCAGGTCTGCCACCGCCTGCTGACAATGCACCTACATATAGCAATGGCCGTCATGCCATGCAGCAATGAGCTCAACGAACAGATTCACATGCGCCGAGGCGAATGGGCTCCTGTGTGCAACCTCGGCCAATCTGCAGGTCGGAACAGTGGCACGCAAGCAGACTGCTGCACGCTGCACACCCAGCAGAACACAGGCAGAATGGCTCCAGGCACATGTGACGCGCCTGGACAAAGTCTTGGAATGCGTCCGACACCACCTTCATCTTCGCGGCCACCTGCAGCTCCGCCGTCCACAGCCGCTCAAACTGCGGCATAGACGAATAGTGTTTCGGGCCAGTCGAGAAAAAAGAGATACGCAATAGACGCATGGTAGACCAGCATGCTCATCAGGATGACGCTGGTCTCAGCTTGGACGAAGTGCCAAGGTCCTGAGTGCTACGTCAGCGCTGCGCACGGCCACTACCAACCGCACCTCGGGCGTTGCCATGCAGGCGCGGTGTCGCTCCAGGGTCACGCCGTCTGCTGCCGGCTGCGCGGCGGGCTCGAACAGCCGACTCCGGATGGCCACGAGCTCGAGGCTCCTGCGCTGCAAGCCGTCGAGGGCCTTCTTGAAAACGTCCACATGCCGGCGCATGGCTGCGCGCGTCATGTCAGGCGGCAGCTGCCGGCACAGCTCCTGCTGATCCGCTGCGGCCGGCGGCGCCAGCGCAGACATGTGCAAGCACAGGTCCGTCTCTGCCAACGGTGTCCAGCTGCGCCCGTCCGCCACCGGCTCGTCTGCAGCCGCCCAGCGCTGCGCTGCAGCCGTTTCGTCAGACAATGGCCCAGATGCAGCTCCTGCAAGATGCATCCCGGTTGCGATTGTGAAGCTGATGCTGCATGGTTTGTGATTGTGAAGCTGATGCTGCATGGCCACAGGCGCTGAGGTTTGCTTGGGGCATTGCGAGATGGCGATGGAGTGCGCTGCACCACTCGCGACAGCCGTGATGCAGCCGTGGCTTTCACGGATCTGTTCAACGTGTGCAGTGCTGGGGTGTGGCATACCCATGACAAACGCAGAGGCGGTGGCGCGTTATGTACAGCGCTGGTCGCGCACTGCGAGGTCTGCTGTCTTGTTTGACGCTCCGCTCTGCAGTGCTGGCTAGTGGCCTACCAGGGCAGCGATGAGCTAGGTCAGCTATGGCAGGTTGCTGCGAGGCGTCTGGACGTGAGCAGCGGCGTCTGGTCAACAGTATGAGAGAGAGATTACAATTTTTCAGCCTCAGTCAGGCTGATTAGCGATGTGCTGCGTCTGGCCAGCTCAGAGTTGAAAATTGAAATTTTCGAGAGAGGTCGCAAGCCCTGAGGGGCTAAAAGGGTGCCAGCGACGGGGTGGGAACCCCTGCTACTGGACGAAACTGAATGAAGCAACGATGAAATCCATCACAGCAACCTGGTCGGCCTGGTTGACGAACTCACGCATGGTTCGACCGTCCCAGAACAAGTCCGGATTCTGGTCGCGAATGTGCTGCACTGCTGGGCACTTAAAAATCATGTGCCGCTCGTCGCCCACCACCGTGGCGTCGCACTGCTGGCATTGCCGCCGGTGCCTGGGCGTGTGGTCCCGCCTGCCCATCACCACTGGCAGTGTATTGCAGCCAAGTCGAAACCGTAGACAGCTGCCGATGCGCCGCGCCGAGTGCCGCTGCCGGAGGATCCGCAGGTGCACCTGCTGTCGCGGCGTGCGGGAAAACCATCGCCAGTACGTGCACTTAGCTGCACCCTCGGTCCGGCACGTCCGAGGGCACACGCTGAGGGCCTCCCATGCCCGCTGCTGCTGCGCTGCCCGCAGGCCCAACACATATTGCACGTTGACGCGCCGCGCTCGCTGCGTGCTGAGCGGCAGCTCATACCCCAGCCTTAGGCAATCTCGCCGCAGGCCCCCCACCCAGTTCCTAATGCCGACCAGCAGTGCCTCGCTCTGGGCGTCCATCAGTAGCTTGTAGTGGAGACTGCCTCGCGGCTGGGCACACAAGCTGTTCCAGAAGCACAGGCTATGCGCCAACCACCGGGCTTCGATGTCCGTCCTGCCCAACTCCGCCATCAGCGCCTCCGTGGGCACGCCCGTTGGCAGACGGCAGATGCTGCGGACGTAGCCTCGGTGCTGGGCCGCTAGCTTTCGTCGCTGCTGCTGCGCCGCCGGGTGAACGCCCCATACCTCACATGAGGACAGCGCCGTAGCGGTGACAATGGCGTCGTAGAGGTGAAGCTGTAGTTGCTTGCACAGCCGAGGCGGTCGAACTGGAAGCGCACGGAGTGGAAGGCGTTGTCGATGCTGCTGCGGAGCTGCGGCAGGCCGTTGCCGGCGGCGCCCGCCGGCGTGAACGTGGTGCCGAGATATTTGTATCTGTCGGTGTGGGGGAGGGTGCGGCCGGCATAGGCGAAGGCGGTGCGGGGCGTGACGTCTTCGAGTTTCGGGACCAGACGTTGAACCCTTGACAGAGGGATTCTAGTGATGCATGCCACACATAAAGTGAGTCTTTTCCTCGTCAACCTTCTTCTCTGTATGAGCTGACACAGACTGCTGATCGGCTAGTGTGCCAGAAGGTCAAGAACGAAAGCATCTGTATGGCCATCTGTCCACACAGCAACGAACCCTGCCACAACAACCCATAATCAACACGTACAGCGCTGACGCGCAATAGCAGCGGCGTGACAGAACGCCAGCGTTGTCACTCAAAGGCCACCGGGGCTCAGAGGCGCTCCTGGCGGAACAGGTGCCGCACTGCTACGTCCTGCCCGCGGCTACTTGGCTGCCGCTGCTGCCGCCGCTGCCGCCGTTGCCGCCTCCGCCGCATCAAGGCCCTCTGCCGCTGCTGCAGCCTCTGCCGTCGCTGCCTCTGCCGCAGACGCGCCGGCCTGTGGCGGCGGCGGCGAAATGAGGCCGCTCTTCTGGAAGTAGGCGATGTAGTTGACGCCGGTGTTGTCGCTCATGCGCCACACGCCCGTCAGTGGGTCGTACGCCATGCCGGCTATCGTCTCCAGATCCAGCCCCGCCTGGTCGCCCATCATCACCAGCTCCTCTGCAAAGCAGAAGCAACCACATCGTCTTCAGTATCACATTGCTCATACAAATCCATGAGCATCGTACGCCATGCCGGCTATCGTCTCCAGGTGCAGCCCTGCCAGGTAGTCCATCATCACCGGCTCCTCTGCAATGCAGAAGGGACAGCATGCTCAATCTCATGTTTCTCATGACATTCGCCACACGCTCGTCAGCGGGTCGTACGGCTTGTTGGATCCCGTACCCAGCTCCAGCCCCGCCTGGTCGCCTATTACCGCATAGGACAGGTGCTGCCACTCACGCACCAGGCCCAATATGCAGCTGCCGTCTGCTCACCGAGTTGCAAGGGCAAGCGATTGTACACCCCTGTGGCCATGCGTCGATGCTGCTCGGCAAGCAGGTCGGTCGGTGCCAGAAAACCGGGGCAGAAAAAATATTGGCAAAGTACTTAGTAGGGCGCAAGACGCACTCGGGGTGACGAACTGGCTCCAGTCGTGCGTGCCGACCGGCAGCAGGCGCGCCACATATTCTGCGCCCAGAATTGCCAGCGCGTATGCCTGCAGAATGCGCCAAACAGGGTCAGCACATGGAAGACTTGAGGACACACCGCTAGCAGACCAGGGTCATCCATACAAACTGTAGGATGTGATCTTGACCTGACTACGTTGCACCAATCCTCTCCTGGAAGCACATGAGCCTGGTGTCTTGACCAGCTGCCTACATGTGCATATCAGCATTCAAGGTTAGCATGTCTGCGGCGTGCGGCTGCGCGTCGTCACAAATACCCAGTCGTGCGTCAGCGCTGCAATATCACAGCACCGTTTCACAGAACGGTGATGCCTCCTGAGCCAAGCGAACAGGCACCTGGGGCATGCGGCTAAGCGTTGACATGAGCTCCGTGCCCCAGTCGTGCATCAGCGAAGCGAGACTGCCGCAGAAGTCTGCTGTGAGAAAGGTTACAAAAGGATAGTTAGTAATCAGTCATCTGAGAAAGAGAACTTGCCTGGGGCGTGCGGCTGAGCGTCGACACCAGCACCGCGCCCCAGTCGTGCGTCAGCGCCGCCAGGCTGCCGCAGAAACCCGGCTGATCCGCCACATGCTCGATGACCTCCAGCGCGGTGACCACATCAAATTTGACGCCTGCACATGATCATGATCAGTTTTGACTGAACAATTTCCCTTGTTGTAGTGTCGGTGCTGCAGGAGCCTGGCTGGTCCGCCACACACTCACTACACGGTGACCACGCCAAAGTTGGCGCCTGCAAAGCACAAGCAAGGGGACCGTTCGTGCAGCATTACAGCTCAGGCACCACCAGCAGCTGAGCCGGAAGCCGAGTCACGCTGTGAGGCAACGCTGCTGACGATGTGGTGCAGCTGGCGCAACGAAAGATCTCCCGGCCAAGGCTTGCAGCCTTGTGAAAGCTTGGTCACGGCGACGTACCCTCCTCGACAAGCTGCTCGGCGGAGGCCGCGCGGTAGCTGGTGCGCGTTCCGATGGCTGGGTCCTGTGCCGCGTGCGCCGTGGCGATATCCACGTTGCGCTGCGCGATGTCGATGCCCGTCACCTCCGCGCCCATGCGCGCCAGCGACTGCAGGATAGGGCAACACAGTGGCTGTCGTGTACATATGTTTGTCTCATTCAAATTGCGCTGCGCGATGTCAATGCCCGTCACCTGCGCGCCAATGCGCGCCAGCAACTGCAGGATAAGGCAATTGCCCATGCGCTCCAGCCATTGCACCACAAACAGTACGCTTTCGACATGGTAGACGCTTCTGACCTGAGGTTAATCAGAAGCGCGTGTGACAAACAAACAGCCGCTGCCAGCGATTCCGCGGACTGTGGCTCTATCAGGACACACCTCGGACAGCAGGCCAGCGCCGCAGCCGACGTCCAGGATGCGCAGCCCCGCCAGCGGCGCCGCCTGCTTCTGGTCCAGGCTGCGTCAGGAAACCGCAGGTTCAGAGATGACTTGCAGGCGGGGACAGGCCTAAACTACGGAACAGGAGGGGGATGAAAGGACATGTGACAGGATGCACAGCCACGGCGGCGGCGCCACCTGCTTCTAGTCCAGCCTGCGCGAGACAAATGTGCATGCTGCGAGACTGCTACGTGCTGCGTGATACACAAGTACTGCGGTACCGCTTGCAACAGAAGTGCAAAAAGGGTGGACGCACCGGTAGCAGCGGCAGACAGCGTCGCGCACAAAGCGCGCCCGCAGTGGGTTCATTGCGTGCAGCGGCGCCATTGGCCCCTTCGCATCCCACCTGCGTCATGTGAGAAGACAGGTGGCTGGGAATTATGTGAGGCGGTCTCGTCAAGGTCGGTTGGATCTGGCATGTGAACGCAGGTTTTGGAGGAGATGGCATATGTGTAGGGTTCCCAAAAACACCCCGGTGCACAGCTTTGACTGTCATGCGAAACCTAAGCAGATCCCCAGCCAAAGGACGCACCACTCCGCTGCGAGGGCGCCAAACTTGTCAGCCTCGCCAGGCTTGATGGATGACTTTGCCGAGGCAGGGCTGCCAGTCGGCGGCTTCCCGGTGGGCTTCCCTCGGCGGCGGCCGTGATTCTGCGACGACGACTCCTGCTGCGATGCGGGATCCGCCCGATGCGTCATGGCGGCAAACCCGCGGCCGGGAATGGTCGTCCCGGCCCACAGCCGCTTGCCGACAAACACCCTGCGATGTCAGAAGGAGCATGTTTTCGTCTGTGTTTGATGGACATGTTCGCGATGCATATGCATGCGACACTGCATGTGGTGCATGCAATCTGGCATGCAGCCGCAGGGCCATCAGCGCTGATGCAACCGCCACAGGTTTTCGTGCCTGTCTGCGCGTGAAAACGCTGCTTCTGGAACAAGCTCCTCGCTCGAGCACATGCTCTGCGATCCGAGGCTCGTCTGTACACCTGCTGCGGGCTGCGCATGCGGCAGGGTTGCCATCGGCTCTGACGCATGCAGCAGTCCCCTTCGCGGCGCAATCTGCATCGCCAGTAGATCTGGAGCCGCAACATCTGAGATGCGCCAGCCGATGCGGGCAGCGATTCCGCTGTGATGATTTCTTAGCTGGCCTGCAAGCATGTTGCGATGTCAAAAAGTTGTGCTGCTACAAAAGTAAAGCCGGCCTGAAACTGACAGCCTAGGCAATGATTTTCGATGCAACACATGGGTCTTTATTGCACGTGCACAAGGAGTGTGGCGAGGACGTGGTGTCGGAAACTGCCTTGTCAGACTAGTGGGGTCAATAAGACGTCAAAACTGACTAAGCGATTGCAAGCAGCAGGTGCCGCGCCTGCTCGGGCTGCCCCATTTCATGTTCGTGCGATTTCGTTGATCAACACGTGCCCCTAGTTGCAACTGGCGGGCGCGGCAATGTCCCAATATTCACTCCCTCTCACCTGTTAGCGTGAGCCTCGTCCCGAGGTCCTGCCGCCTCACAAAGGAGTAGGGCCGGCTGTCGACAGCAGTGAAGCTCAGCGTCCTCGCGGTGGGGCCCTGCTGCGTAGCACCTCGAAGTCACCATCTGCTGGTTCACAGAACGTGCTGACCAGGCCCTGCGAGCAAGCCTTGCAGCTCGCGCACCTTTGTGTCTGCAGTCGCCGCAAGCCATCTGCGAACTACTCCTCGCCTTCCTCAGCCGGCTGTGCCGACGCCGCCGACGCCGCCGCAGCGCTCGCTGAGCATATCAGCGCGGCGTGCGGCTTTGCATGCCTCTCAAGCCCCGGGTGCTGCGCTCCTTGACGAGCGCCCCCTCATCTGGCGGCGTCCGACTCGCCAGGCGGTCGGCACGCCGGCCTGCCTGCGGCAGACATGGCGTCGGTGCGGGACGGCCTCGCGGCGGTGCGCGACAACATTGATGTCGGCCTCCGCTGCGGCTCGAGCAGCCTGGCCGGCGGCAGCTCGCTGGCCGTCGGCAGCCTGCACGGCTTCAACTCGCAGTCGCGCCCTTCCCAGTCGCAGCTGGAGGACATCGAGCTGCCCATCCTGGAGGCGACGACGGCACTGTCCGATGGGTGAACGATTCAGTCGGAATGTGGACTCAGCCTGGATTTGCATTGCATGCAGGGTTTACGGTGTATTTGCATGCTGAAAGCATATATTGATCACCCACCTGATATGCAGTCATCTTCAATTACTGTTGCACATGTCCTTATCACCAGGTATGCCAGCCCACGGCCGCTGGACTATGACAGCGGCTTTGATGCGCGCGAGGCGGAGGACGTGCACATGATCGGCGAGCGCCACAGCGACGCCAAGGACGACATGGTGATGGCACCCGCGTGCTCTGCTGCAGCGTGATGTCAAGACGCCCCTGCTGTGCAACACAATCCAGGAAACAAGTGCGGCAAGGAGTCAGTTTCCTAATATGTTTGGACAGAGCTGCTGTAGGTAGGACACTTTAGGGTGGGGTGGCGGGCAGTCGGAGCTGACGAAGGTCGCCACTCGGCGTCGCGCGTTGGTCAACCCTTCAAACGCACCTTTTTTTACCTCATGCCTCTAATATTTCCTTGGCATGATCTTTTTTGCAACTTGGATGCAGGACCTGGAGCTGGGGCAGCCAGAGCCGGCGAAGGACGCCACGCGGCGGCGCGGCTGCTGCGGCGGCGCGTGCACCTTCATCCTGGCGCACTGGAGCAAGGCGGTGGTGCTCGCCCTCGTCATCACCGTGATCGTGCTTTTCTCCGTGCGGGTGCGTGCATACTCACTTGGTATACCGCTGGAGTCTGCGGCAAGTCTCCGCCAGTAGCAGGCTCCATGTGCACCCAAAGCCTAGTGATGAGACACTGGTGATGAGAAACGGCGGCACACTGAGGCGGGCGCCTACAGTCCACACGCTGCTGACTTGCCAAAGGTTGAGGCCATAGTATCTTTCAAATGTGATTGACACTTGACCGCAGGGTGTGCGCATCTTTGGCGAGATCCTGCACTTCTTCGAGCGCTGGAACAACTGGGCGGGCTGGGGCATCTTCATCGGCCTGTTCATTGTCAACGTGACGCTCTTCTTGCCCGGCGTGGCATTGGTGCTTGGCGCCGGCTTCATCTTCGGGTGCGTGTGATAGTCAAAGTATGTGACCCAGTTCCTGTGGGACACTGCAGCGACCTGGGGGCGGGAATGGGCTATGTCAGCACTTGCATCGGGCCCTTGTTCCGGCTGGCACACGTCCTTGCTCGGCTATCGCACAGGTCAGATTGCTGAGATGACGCATGCAGCCTCCGACTTTTCTAGTTTCAGCTGCAGCATGCATCTTTATGCACGCCACGTGTGCCTGGAATGCATCAAAGAGACTCTGCCATTCGTCAGCAGGTCCTGGAAGGGCTGCTGGTGGTGTGGGCAGGCGGCGCGATCGGGCAGGCGGGTACCTCTTAGCCGCGCATCCTCCTGCGCTCATTTCGCATGCCAACAAACAGTCACGACACACATACACACGTTGTGTGCAGGTTTTGGAAGGGGCTGCTGGCGGTGTGGGCGGGCGGCGCGATCGGGCAGGCGGGCGCCTTTCTGCTGGCGCGCTACCTGGTTCGTGACCTGGTGGTGCACTACGTTGCCAGAAAGTGGCCCAAGTGGGACCTCATCGAGCACATGCTGGTGCGCACCTGCTTGCGGAAGAGGACTGAAATGGTGCAGAATTGATGCATGAGCGGGTGCAATAAGGGTGGAATCGGGCTGGAAGCACAACTTGCTGGCACATGCTGTGGAAGCTCTGAGCATGACCATCGACTCTGTCTGGCATATCTGCAAGCTTCAACAGGTGTACGACCTGCACGCAGTGCAGCCGCATCCTCACTATAGAGGCCACTCTTGTCCGTGGTGCTGACGGCTCCCACTTCAAGTTGCCGCAGGTGGCGGAGGGCTGGAAGATCATCCTGCTGCTGCGGCTGAGCCCCATCGTGCCGTGGAACCTGCTCAACATCGCGATGGCGTCCACCAGCATCCCCTTCTGGCAGTTTTCCATTGCGTCCGCCATCGGTGCGCGACCAAAGATGCATCGTACCAGGGCCCACACCTGCGAATCATCCAATGTTGTCAATGCAAACCAACCATGTCGACTCCATGCTCGTTTTGACATGATGGGACATGCATTGCACGGGCTGGCGCAGTGCGGACGCCTGACACTGAGTCGTGCATTCCCAGACACTCGGAGAAGGCGCTGATGGCCGATCTGATCTGACCCCAGGCATCGGCTTTGAGACGAGCGTACTGTGCTACTTCGGCAGCCTGGCGCACAACATCCGGGAGATCGTGTCGGGCGACGCAAAACCGCAGGGCCCCGTTGTGTACGTGCTCGCCGGCGTCAGCCTCTTCTCTGCGGTGTTGGCCGCCACCCTGGCCACCATCTCCGTCAAGTACGTTGACATGAACCAATGTTGAGCAACCTCTCTTTCATGTTTTGGGCTTTCGTCTGCTTCCTGCCGTCTGCCCCGCCACTGAACCTTGCTATTTGCGCCTGCAAGCATGCTTCTGCAACGACGCTTCCCTACCTGGTACATGAGGGGGACACTCCAGCAGATGGTTGTTGTGTCTGCTGACGTTTTTCGCATGCGCCTTGCTGGCATGCAGACGCGCGGCAGACGCCGCCTCCAAGAAGCCGCGGGAGGGCGGGATGGCGATGGGCAGAGAATTAATCCTGCAGACGAACGCTCAACAGAAACACCTTGTCGACCCTCTCTTGCAAATGCGCAGGCGCGCGCTGAAGCGGGCGGACGCCTTCAAGCAGGCGCAGGCGCGGGAGGATGGCGACGAGGACGGCGAAGCTGGCGGCGCCAATGAGGCCTACGCCTTCCTGCCCCAGGTGCCGTCGCTGGGCACTCCCCTTTCGTTTTCCCCTTGTAGAACAAGATTGAATCTGTGGCAAATACTTGAAGCTTGCGAGTGCAGCTACAGCGAGGCCAGCCGGGGTGCTGGCTCACCGCCTGCGGGCGGCACCTCTCAAGGCATTTGCTCCTCGTTGCTGCTTGTGAACAATGCAGCGGATGGCATGCGGCGCCAGTGCTGGCGCGCAGTGGCTGCTGAATTCACCAGTAGCTCGGACGGCTGTCTGGGACCCAAGCCGGTGCCGGATTCCTTTCCACCGACCTGAATTTGTGTCCTGCGATAGGCGCTGCCGCCCGAGGGCCCGACCTTTGCGGCGCGCGGCGGCAGCAGCGGCGGCGGCCTGGACCCGGGGGACCTGTACGCAGCGTCAGACTCGGACAGCAGCCCGCGGGCAGCGCCGCGGCGGCTGGCAGACACGCTGAAGTCCAACTCAGGCTTCGACAGTGACGAGTCCGGCGGCATGCGCATGGTGCCCCTCGGCAAGCGTGGCAATGCAGAGGGAGACAGCGGTGATGCGGAGGATGATGTCGGCAGCGGTGCCGGAGCGGCACGGGGGCTCTCGCCCGCGAGCAGCGACGCCGGCAGCAGCAGCGACGGAGAGCTGCACGGGGGCCGGGGCAGGCGGGGGGCCGACCTGCCGCTGCAGCGGCCATGGGCGGTCGGCGGCAGGCAGGCGCCGCGAGCATCTGCAGGCAGTGGCGGCGGCGGCTCCGATGGAGCCATCGAGATGGGCCGCGGCGGCGACTTCAGCCAAAACCCCTTCAGGCAGCAGGCTGCTGCGGCGGCGGCGTGGGCGGCGCCGCCCGGCACTGGCGCCGACGAAGGCGGCCTCGATTTCGGCAGCGCTGACGAAATGTCGCCGCAGGCGATGCGGGCCAACCTGCGGCCGCTGGAGGGCGTCATGACATGACAGTGACCGGAAGACAGCTCTAGGCAGGCCGTGCTTGCATTTCTCATGTCGGTGTCTTTCCTTCATATTATCGTAAGTGTCTGCTGGCACAGCTCCTGCTGCAGCAGCGAGCAGCCGTTAGTCTGCCATTCCCCTCTGAAACGGCACCCTCTGAGACAGGCAGAGCAGGAGCCTGACTGGCAGTGCCCCCTCCACACCTGGCTCCTGGCTGCTGACCCCTCTTCCCCTCTCGACGAGGGCCACCATGTGACTAATAGTGGGCATAATGCCCTATTCACACATGAGCTTCCCCAAACTCCCTGAACTCCCGAAACTAGGATGACGTAACCGGTAGTTCAGGGAGTTTGGGACGCTGTGCGAGTTCAGGTAGAATAGGGCTGTTTTGCCTGTTCACACTGGGCTGCAAGCGCATGTTGCCATTCCTGTGCATGAGCCGGTCGCCTCAGCACTTCAAATCACCGGATATTGTCCCGTGAGAGTATGCTGCAGTCTGCCGGCCGTATCGCGCTGCTCAGCTTGGCTGCACCTG